>Ga0163153_10004518_pt1 | contig 17395 bp, 16 predicted proteins | sample OliLakLV19MP6IB1_FD_148629 | JGI IMG/M metagenome (GOLD analysis project Ga0163153, IMG submission 148629) | Freshwater microbial mat bacterial communities from Lake Vanda, McMurdo Dry Valleys, Antarctica - Oligotrophic Lake LV.19.MP6.IB-1 | ecosystem: Environmental > Aquatic > Freshwater >... | reverse complement strand
AGATGATTCCATCCGCCTCTGGGAGGCCGCCACCGGCCAGTTGCTCGGCGTGTGCTCCGGCCACAAGCAAGGCATCCGTTCGCTCGCGTTCGCGCCGGACGGCAAGACGCTCGCCTCCGCCAGCGATGACAGCACGGTGAAGCTGTGGAACGTGGCGACGCAGCAGGAAGTTCTCAGCCTGCGGAACCTGGGGACGACGCTCAGCGGACTGATGTTTTCGCCGGACGGACGGATTCTTCTCGGTGGCAGCGGCGCGCTGGGTTCCAAGGGCGGGCTCCGGCTCTACCGCGCCGCCTCCTTTGCAGAAACGGACCGTCCACAGAAGCTCACGGGCGCCAAGGACTGATCGGGACGCGAGGAATAATTTCAAACGATGAAGGACGCGTGCCAGCGTCCTAGACTGCGCGCGCTGCTGCGCCGCTTTCGGAACCGGTTGAACTTCCAGGCGCGCGAGACAGGTGCATCCGGGATGCCCCTCGGGGCGCCGGCTTATCACGAGCAATGAACACAGAACGGAACGTTCCACAGTGGGCATGTCGCAGGCCGTTTTGGAAACCGTATCTCCGACCGCGCCTGCGTGAGGCGCGGGTTTGCATTTCTTTGGCGTCCGCTAATCTTTCGCCATGCCTGAGCTTGCTGAAGTGGAATTCTTTCGTCGCCGCTGGAATGTCGGCGTCGGCCAGAAGATCGTGGCCGTAAAGCTGAATGCGGAGAAACGAATCTTTCGCGGCAACGATCTCGCCACGCTTCAACGCCTTCTGCCGGGAGCAAAACTCATCGGCTCCGAAGCGCGCGGGAAGCAGATGCTTTTCCGCTTCAGCCATGACGCATGGCTGGGCGTGCATCTTGGGATGACCGGTGAACTGCGCCACGAGCCGCGCGATTTCTCCATCGGCAAGCACGACCACCTCGTGCTGGCTCAAGCCCGGCAATCTCTTGTCTTCAGCGACCCGCGCCTGTTTGGCCGCGTGCTCTTCCACCATGGCGCGAGCGAGCCGGAATGGTGGTCGCGGCTTCCGTCAGCGCTCACCGCGGACACTTTCACGCTCGAACGCATGAAGGCATTTCTCCAGCGCCGCGCCCGCTCGCCGCTCAAGGGCGCGCTGCTTCAGCAGGAGTTCTTCATCGGCATTGGCAACTGGATGGCGGACGAAATCCTCTGGCGCGCGAAGCTTCATCCGCGCCGCGCTTCCGGAAGTCTCGACCCGGCCGAGGCGCGTGAACTCTGGAAGGCCATTCGGTTCGTGTGCGCGGGCGCATTGAGGATCGTGTCGAAGGATTACTCCGATCCGCCGCCTTCCTGGCTCTTCCGTCATCGTTGGAAGAAAGGCGGGCTCTGTCCAAAGGACGGGAGAGAGTTGGACCGCGCCACCATCGGCGGGCGCACCACGTCCTGGTGCCCGGCGTGCCAGCCGCAGTGAGAACATCTCGGCCTCACTGGGTTGCCGCCTGCGAGCGATTTCCGAATGCTGGGAAGAAAAATGGCGGAACCGGTCCTGCCGACGCTCACTCTTTCCTGAACACCGAGACGAAGGCGCCGTCGGTTCCGTCATTGAACGGGAACAAGCTCCGCTCGCTCACTCGTGTGAATCCGGGACCAGTCGCCAGGAATTCCCCGACCACTCCGCCATTCTCTTCCGGCTCCAGACTGCAGGTGCTGTAAACCAAGGTGCCGCCCGGCTTCAGCAACGTCGCGGCCTGGCGCAACAACTGAAGCTGGACCTCGCGAAGGCGTTCGATCTCCGAAGGCTGGATGCGCCAGCGCAGCTCGACGCGCCGGCGCATCACGCCGGTGTTCGAGCACGGCGCATCGACGAGGATTCGGTCGAACTGCGTCGCCGTCCCAAGCGCGGCCAGCTCGGCAGGTGACGTTGCCTTCACACCGCTCGCACCGAGCCGCGTGGCGTTCTCGGAGATGAGCTTGAGGCGGTTGATTTCCACGTCGTGCGCGATCACGGCGCCGCGATTCTCCATCAACTGCGCGATCATCGTCGCCTTGCCTCCGGGCGCAGCGCAGAGATCGAGGATGGTTTCGCCAGGCTGCGGATTCAATACCCTGACCGCGAGAAGCGTGCTCGGATCCTGCACGTAGAACATTCCTTCGCGGAAGCTGGGCAACGAGGCGAGCGATGGATGGGAGCGCAGTTCAAAGACAATGTCGCCCGGCACCCAGTCAAAGGAGCGCGGCGTGAAGAGCACGCCTTCGCGCTCGAACTGCTGCGCCAGATTTTCGGAGGTGGACTTGAGCGTGTTCACCCGGACGAAGACGGGCGGAGCGGTGTTGTTCCATTCGAGAAGGGAACGAACCTTCTCCCGATCCCATCGTTGCAGCCAGCGGTCGCACAGCCATCCGGGATGCGAATAGCCCAGGTGCGGCGAGTGCTCCTTCAAGCCTTGCAGCTCCTGCTCCAGCGTGTTCCGCTCGCGAAGACAGTTGCGCAGGACCGCGTTGATGAACCCGGACTGTGACGCGAAACCCAGGTCGCGCGCGAGCTGGACGGATTCATGGACGGCGGCGTGGTCGGGAATCCGGTCGAGCCAGAAGAGCTGGTAGAGCGCGAGGCGAAGCAAGATTTTTAGAGAGGGCTTTTGGGGACGTTCATCTGTTTTGCGCGCGATGAGCCAGTCGAGCGAGGACTGCCAGCGGATCACGCCAAACGCCAGTTCCTGCACGAGGCCGCGATCCGCCGGAGCGAGCGCTCCTTTGCCCAGCTCGGCGTCCAGGAGATCTTCAATCCAGCCTGAGCCAGCCGCGTGCCGCTGGAGCAGGCGCACGGCAATTTCTCTTGGTTTTTGCAAAGCCACGCCCTAATAATGCAAATCGATCAATTGCAATCGAGAATTTAACGCGATCCCTATGAGAGAAGAGTTCGATAAACTGGCCGCCGCAGGAAAGATCAACGGCGCACACGTGGAAGCGCTCGTGCTCCTCACCCAAAGTGGCTATTGCACGCACCGCAGCTGGGGCTTTGGAAAAATCAAGACCGTGGACACGGTCTTCGCGCGTTTCACCATCGATTTCCAGACCAAGGCGGGTCACGCCATGGACCTGAGCTTCGCCGCCGAATCCCTCAAGCCGATTCCCAGCACCCACATCCTCGCGAAGAAAGCGTCCGACCTGGAAGGCCTGCGCCAGATGGCCGCCCTGCATCATCTCGACCTGATCAAGCTCGTGGTCCTGAGCTACGGCGGCCGCGCCACGATTGACCAGATTCAGCAGGTGCTCGTGCCGGACGTCATCCGCGATGACTGGAAGAAATGGTGGGAAGCCGCCAAGCGAGAGATCAAGAAAGACGGTCATTTCACGGTGCCGACCAAAAAGTCTGAGCCGATCATTTATCAGAACAACGAAGTCGCGCTGCCGACCCGTCTTCTGTCCGAGTTCAAGGCAGCCAAAGGTCTCAAGGCGAAAACTGCGGCCGCGAATGAAGCGCTCAAAAACTTCAGCGACCTCGATGACAAGGCTGCTCTCGCCGTGGAAATCATCGCCGGGCTGAACGCCGACATCGTCACGCATCAGCGCACCCAGCCGTCCGTGACGCTGGAAGGCATCTTCATCCGCGACGAAATCCGTCAGGCCGCAGGTTTGACGGCCACCGAAGGCGAAATCAGCGCCGGAGCCATCTGGTCGCAAGACGTGAAGCCCGGTCCGATTCTCGAACTGATGCCGGCGATCAAACACCGTCGCGCGCTGCAATCCTTCAAGGAATGCAACACGGCCCTCTGGCACGAAGCGTTGCAGGTGACCCTCAACACCGTCTCGGCCAAGCTCGCCGGCGAAATCGCCTCCCTCCTGATTCAGGAAGGAAAGCTCAACCTCCTCAAGGACACCCTCGTCAAACTCGTCAGCCATCACACCGCTGGCAGTGAACTCCTGCTCTGGCTGGCCAAGGAACGCTCGGACAGCTTCGCGGACATTCTCGGGCCTGAAGTTTTTCGCGCCATGCTTTCGGCGATGGAACGCGATCAGTTCAACGAGCGGAAGTCCAACCGTCTGCGCGACTTCATCCTCGACGACCAGCAGTTGCTCGTGGAGCTGATCGGTTCGGCGGACTTTGAAGTCATCAAGGATCTCACCCGTGCCCTGCAGCTTTCCCCGTGCTTCGACGACATGGACAAGCGATCCCTGCTCGCGCGCATTGTGAAGAGCTATCCGGCGGTTCAGACGCTCATCTCCGGCGAAGCCAAGCAGGACACTTCGCTCATCGTCTCCTGGGAAAGCCTGGAGAAGCGCCGGAAAGAATATACCGAGCTCGTGCAGAAGAAGGTCCCTGCAAACTCCAAGGAAATCGCCATCGCCCGCAGCTACGGCGACCTCCGCGAAAACCACGAATACAAGGCGGCGAAAGAGATGCAGAAGATTCTCATGCGCCGCAAGGTGGAGCTCGAAGTGCAGCTGGTACGCGCGCGTGGCACCGATTTCGCCAATGCCAAGACCGATGTCACCGGCCTCGGCACCCGCGTGAAAGTCACCGACATGGTGAGCGGCAGCGAAGAGACGTTCTCGATTCTCGGTGCGTGGGATTCCGATCCGGACAAAGGCGTGCTCAGCTACCTGACGCCGCTCGCGCAGGCGCTGTTGAACAAGAAGCCCGGCGACGAAGCGGACTTCGACATGGACGGCACGAAAAAGCGCTACCGGATCGACTTGATCGAGCTTTGCCCCGTGGCACCGGCCCAGACCGAAGCGGTCCCGGCCTGATTCAAAGCTGAAGAAGCTTCCCCTCCCGACCATGCTGCCGGCCTTCCAGCCGGCAGCTTTTTTCTGCCCTGAACTTGGAAACACCAGTTCAACCACGGATGGACACCGATGCACACGGATAAAAGGAAGCAGGAAGACACGAATTCCAAGAAGGCTCACGAATTAGGATTTCTGTCTTCGTGCTGATTCGTGAAATTCGTGTCTCATTCCCCATCCGTGTTTATTCGTGTCCATCCGTGGTTTAGAACTTCGTCTTGAATTCCAACTGCCGGATTGAGGCTTAGTCGTCCTTGCGAAACTCGACCTTGCCGCAGTTTTCCCAGGTGAAAACGATGCGCTCGGCGTTGACGATCTCAAGCTTGCCCGGCACGAAGCAGGCGTTGCGAAATTCCTTTTCGGCCACCTGGCCTTCACCCACGCCGCTCTTCACATTCGCGCGAAAAGTGACCTGGCCGCCGGGGACATGATCGTCGCCGGTAATCTTCAGGGCCACGGCTTCCTCGCCGACCTGGGTGATCTTGATGACCTGATCGAAATGGCCGCGATAGTGACCGATCCATTCCCCTGAAAGGTTCAGTCCGGGTATGGTCTTCTGGGTTGTCTGGGTTGCCTGAATCATTTGACTCAAATTCCCACATGGCGGCTTCTCTTCAATCGAACGGGGCGATGTTTTCCACGGGAGAACGGCTGAGAATATCGCGGTGACAAGACTAGGGGAAACACGGTGCGCCTCACGATGAAGCCTGACAGTTCTTCTTCCCGCGACGACGCCAGTGAGCGTGGCGGGCCATGACATCTTGGAACACCACACGACCACGCATCAACTCGATGATGTGCGTGAGACACGCAGGAAGGTCGGCCGCATGATGCGTGACCAGCACCAGGCTCGTGCCGGATCGGGCCGCCGCTTCGAGCGTCCCGGCGATCTCCTGCCGTCCGCCGGCATCCAGCCCATCAAACGGCTCGTCGCAGATCAGCAAGTCCGGCCGCTGCACCAGCGCACGCGCGAGAAGGATGCGGCGAAACTCTCCGTATGACATCTGCAAGATGCTCTTCTCAACAAGCCCTCCCAGCCCGAGTTCGCGCGCCAGCCTCGCGGCCTCCGTCATCTGCCGGCGACTCGGCTTCAGCATCAGGCCGATGCTGGAGAAGTAGCCCGACGCAATGGCTTGGAGACCCGTCACCGCGTCGCGATAGTTGGATTGGAGTTCCGGTGAGATGAATCCAATTCGGCGTTTCAATTCCCAAATCGTGTTCTTCGGCGTGAACTCAAACCGCCGCACCCGGCCGCCCAGCGCCGGATGCACGTCGCCGAGGATGAGCTTCAGCAACGTGGACTTCCCTGCCCCGTTTGGCCCGAGCACCGCCCAATGTTCACCGGACTTGATCTCCAGATTGATGTCGCGAAGCACCCGGCGTTCGTTCAGGAAAACGTCAGCGCGCCTGATTTGAATCAACGTCCTGGCGTCAGACAACCGTCCCGCCTTAACCACGCCTTTTTCCTCGGAGAGCTCCGTCTTCACCATTGCCTTGGTTGGCACAGCCTTTCGATCCGCACAACCCGCCGCAAGACTTCCGCTCTCCACAATCCTTCCACCCTCGAACCACAGCCGATGAGTGATTGCCGGGATGAGTTCCTCGTTTCGATGCGTCGTCAGCAGAAGCTGCGTTCCCGTCCGCGCCACCTGGTTCAAGGCCGAGAGCAGGTTCTCACGCGACGCGGCATCCAGGCCGTCACAGACTTCGTCGCACACCAGGATTTGCGGCGAACCCGCCAGCGCGCGGGCTATGAGAACCTTGCGCAATTCACCGGTGGACAGCTCCTGCGCGTTGCGCGGAACCAGATCGGAAACACCCAGCAGCTTCACAATCCTTCGCGCGTGCTTCAACTGCTCCTGAGTCAAACGACGATACACATAGTCGCCACCGCTGAATCCCGAATGGATGACCTGCAACGCCGTGCGGTTCCATTCCTGCGTCAGGCAACGCGTCTGAAGTTCCGGCGAGACGAGCGCGATCCGTTCCTTGATGCCGACCGCCGTGAACTGTTCCTTGCCATCGAATCCATAAACGCGCCGGCCCGCGCCGCCCGGAGCAGGCGCGATCTCGCCCCGGATAAACTTCAAGAACGTGCTCTTGCCCGAGCCGTTGCCGCCGAGCACCGCCCAGTGCTCGCGTTCGCGCAGGCTCCAGCGCAGGTCGCGGAGGATCGTCATCCCATCGACGGCGACATCGACGCCTTCCAAACGAATAAGAGGAATCATCGAGACAACGCCGGGCGGGCTAGATCTTCACCTTGAACTGTTCCCCGCGCTTCAGCGACAGCGTGAACGCCGCCATCAGCTCGGGAATCTGCTCCAGATCTTTCAGACTCACGACCTCCACGGGCGAGTGCATGTAGCGGTTCGGGAGACTGATCAGTGCCGACGGAATGCCGCCGCGCGTCCAGAAAACCACGTCTGTGTCCGTGCCGCTGTTCGATGAGATGGCTTCGTGCTGGAGCGGAATTTCTTCCTCGTCCGCAATCTTCTCCAGGCGCGCAACGACCTCGGCGTGATTGGGTCCACCGTGCGTGAGCGCCGGTCCCTTGCCGATCTTGATGTCACCATGCTGCGCCTGGCTGACGGTCGGATAATCGGTCGCGTGCGTCACGTCCACGACGAGCGCGACATCCGGCTTCAGCGTGTAGGCAATCTGCCGCGCGCCCAGACAGCCGACCTCCTCCTGGATGTTCGAGACCACGCAGACTTCCGCGTGCAACTTGCGGCTGCTGTCGTTCATCAATCGCAGCGCCTCCGCCACGGCGAAGGTGCCGATGCGGTTGTCGAAGGCGCGCGCCACGGCCAGATCACCGCGCAACATTTCAAACTCATCGACCAGCGTGATCGGGTCGCCGATCCGCACGAGCTTCTCCGCCTCCTTGCGGCTCGCCACGCCGATGTCGATGAAGAGGTCGTGAATCTTCGGTGGCTTCTGCTTGCCTTCCAGCTTCAGCAGGTGCGGCGCGACATTGCCCACCACGCCACGAATGGTTCCGCCGCGCGTGTGGATGTTCACGCGCTGCGCCTTGGTGATCGCGGGGTCGATGCCGCCCATGCCCCGGACATAGATGAATCCCTGCTCGTTAATGAAGTTCACCGTCATCGCGATTTCATCCGCGTGCGCCGCGAGCATGATGCGCGGCGAGCCGCCCTTGTTAAACCAGCCGACCGCGTTGCCGTAGGCATCCGTCTCCGTGGCCTCGGCGAACTTCTCCACATAGTCGAGCCACACGCGTTGGCCGCGCGTCTCGAAGCCCGACGGGCTGGGAGTGTTGATCAGCGTTTCCAGGAATTTCAGCGATTCATTGCGCATGGCGCGAGGTTAGAAAAAATGCCCGATGACGCAATGCCAATGACCAAGACGGAGAACCTCCATTGCTCCATTGAGCATTGGTCATTGTGTCATTGGTCATTCCTATTCCCCCTCGACCCTCGCGCCGGCTTTTGCTACCAACGTCGCCGTGCGTTCTGAGTCGCTTAAAAATATCCGCCGCATCGTCGTCAAGCTGGGCACGGGCGTCCTCACGGACAGCCGGAAGCAGCCCGACCTCGCGCAAATTCGCCAGCTCGTCGCCCAGGTCGCCGCGCTGCGCAAGGCCGGGCACGAAGTCGTCATCGTCACCTCCGGCGCAGTCGGCGCGGGCATGGGCGTGCTTGGTTTCGACAAACGTCCCGGCACGCTCGACGAGCTCCAGGCCTGCGCCGCCGTCGGCCAGTCGCGCCTCATGGCGACCTACGAAAAGCTCTTCGCCCGGCACGCCCTGCATGTCGCCCAAGTGCTGCTCACGCACGAAGATCTCGAAGACCACGAGCGCCATCTCAATGCGAAGCACACCCTCGTCACGCTGCTGCGACGCGGCGTAGTTCCCATCATCAACGAGAACGACGCCGTCTCCGTCACTGAGCTGAAGTTTGGCGACAACGACAAGCTCTCCGCGCTCGTGGCCGCGTTGCTCCCAGCGGATCTGCTGGTCATCCTCACGACCGTGGACGGCGTGGTGGAGAACTTCGGAACAGAGGAAGCCCGCCTGCTTTCCGTCATCGAACGCATCGACGGCACTGTGGAAAAAATGGCCGGCGGAACGACAAGCGCCACGGCCGTCGGCGGCATGAGCTCCAAGATTCAGGCGGCGAAGATTGTCGTCCGTGCCGGCATCCCGCTCGTCATCGCGCCCGGCCATAAGAAGACCGTGCTGCGTCGCGTGCTGGACGGCAGTGAGGAGGGAACGCTCTTCATCCCGCAGCCAGGCAAGCTTCGCGGACGCAAGCGCTGGATCGCTTTCTTCCACCGGCCCAAAGGCACACTGACCGTGGACGACGGCGCGAAGAAGGCCTTGTGCGACAGCGGACGCAGCCTGCTGCCGCCGGGCATCAGGGAATGCGCCGGGAAGTTCGCCGCCGGTGATGTCGTGAAGATCTGCGATGCCAGCGGTGCGGAGTTCGCGCGCGGCATCGCCCGGCATTCTGCGGCTGAACTTAACGCCGGCGGACTGACGAGAACGGAAGTCGTGCATCGCGATGACCTCGTAATTTTGTAGGGAAATGGGGGGCAGGAGAACGGGCGGCACTCAAAGGAAAATGATGAGAGCGCTACGAACCGCCTCACCCCCTCACCCAGCGCTTCCCATGAACAAACAAACTTCCTCCAAACGTCAGCCGGCCATCGATGACTTGCTCGCCGTCATGGCGCGGCTGCGTTCTCCAACCGGCTGCCCGTGGGATCGTGAGCAGGATCATCTCTCCCTTCGCTTCCACGCCGTCGAGGAAGTCTATGAGCTGATGGACGCCATCGAGGCCGGCGACGACCATGAGATGGCGGAGGAGCTCGGCGACCTGCTGCTGCAAGTCATCTTCCATTGCCAGCTCGCCAGGGAACGCGGTGCATTCGACTTTGAGGAAGTTTCCCGGCGCATCGTGGAGAAGCTTATCCGCCGGCATCCGCACGTCTTTGGTGATTCCAAGGCGAAGACCGTCGATGCCGTCTGGGCGCAGTGGGAGCAAATCAAGAAGGCGGAGAAGAAAGGCACGAAGCACGAACGCCCCTCTGCGTTGGACGGAATCCCGAAGCATCTCCCTGCCTTGCTCCGCGCCGAGAAACTCGTGAAGAAAGCGCGCAAGGTCAAACTGCTGGCGGACCCCACCGGAAAACCGGCTGCCCGCGCCAAAGCTGAAGTCGCAAAACAGCTCTTCGAGCTGACGCAGTTTGCCCAAGGCAAAGGCTGGTCAGCGGAAGAGCTGCTGCGGACGGAAACGAGCAGGCGGGAGCAGAAGCTCCGAAAAGCTGAACGTCAGCTCACCCGATAAACGAGCAGATATATTCGCAGATGCCGCCCTTCACTTCGATGTCGAAGCCAGAGTTCGCCGGAACATTAAACGCCTGGCCGGCGGCGCAATCCGTCACCGCCGTCTGTCCGTCGAGCTTCACGCTGCATGCACCGGCGACGATTTCCATGAGCTCCGCCTTGTCGGTGTTGAAGTGAAACTTGCCGGGATAAATCAGGCCGAGCGTCCTCTTGCCGCCATCGGGAAAGAGGATGGAATGGCTGACCACCTTGCCGTCGAAATAGACGTTGGCCTTCGTGACCGCTGTGACTCCGCGAAATTCAGTAGCTATCGTTGACATAGGCCGCCGAGTTTTGGTGGGCGCAAAAAAATGTCAAGGTGCGGCTCAGCCCGCGCCCGCGCTTGACCAGTGAGGCCAAGTTTCATTCCATCACCAAAAACCACGGACGGACATCATGGCCAGCAAACTTCTCATCATTCACGGTTACTCGGACGGCGCGACCAGCTTCACGGCGTTGCGCGATTTCTTCGTGCGCAGCGACGCCTACTCGCGCGACAACGTCTTCCTCCTGAACTACGACAGCCTCGACGACGGATCGACCTTCGAGGATTTCGCCGACAAGCTGGACGAGGATTACCACAAGCTCTTCCAAGGCGAACGCATTGACGTGGCGTGCCACAGCACCGGCGCGCTGGTTTGCCGCGGGTGGCTGCGGATGCACTATCAGCGTCAGGCTGCGGCCGGCATCAAGGCGCCCACTTCGCCCGTCGAGCATCTGCTGATGTTTGCGCCCGCGAACTTCGGGTCCGATCTCGCGCGCCTCGGCCAGTCGTTCCTCGGCAAGTTTCGCTCCACGTTCTTCAACTCGAATCATCAGGGCGAAGATTTCATGGAATCGGGCCGCGTCATCCTGCAAGGGCTCGAGCCCGCCAGTCCCTTTCAATGGGCGCTCTCGGCCGATGATCTGCACGGCGACGGCTTCTTCAACGTCGCGCTGGGCGACAGAAAGGTCTGCTACCCGTTCGTCTTCTCCGGCGGCAAAGGCTATGGCGGATTGCAGGGCCGGCTCATTCCCGGCCGCAACAAGCCGGGCACGGACGGCACGGTGCGCATCTGCGGCACTTCACTGAACACGCGCAAATGCGTGGTGGACTTCGCGCAGCCCGTGGTGCGTCCCAACTGGGTGCCGGAACAAAAGTTTCCCACAATCCCGTTCACGATCTTCAGCGAGTTCACCCACGGTTCCATCATCGGCGTGGAGAAAGCGTTCACGGCAGGAACGAATGCGGCGGGCAATCTCGCGCTGGAAGCGATCAAGGCGCAGACGCTCGCGGACTACGCCGCGCTGGCCGCCCGCTTCGAGGCCGCCCAGAAGCAGAAGCACACGGGCGACGACTACCAGCAGTTCTTCTTCAAGGTCCGCGACGATGTCGGATTCAGCGTCACGGACTTCTATTTGGATTTCTACGTCATGCTGCCGTCGGGCCAGATCGATTCGAAGCTCACGACCGAGTTCGACAAGGAGTTCGAGTCCGAGTTCACCAAGCACTCGGCCGATCCTTCATGCCGCGTGCTGCTGCTGAACGTGACGAACCTCCGCAAATATTTGCAGAAGGTTCGCCAGGCGAAGGCGCGGCTGGTCTTCGACCTCACGGCAAAATCGCCCAACGCGCAGGTGAAGTTCCTCGCCGGCTACGCGGTGCTGTTCGATGGCAGCGCTCCCGTCAGCGGCAATGAACCGTCGTTCCTTTATCCGAACACGACGACGCTCGTAGAAATCGTCCTCAACCGCGTGGGGACCGACAAGGTCCTGCACCTGTTGAATCACGACCTGGAAAAGCCCGTCCTCCCGCCCGTGCTGCCCTCCACGACTCCGACCGGGCGCGCGGCTTTGCTGGAGTAATCTGCCGGACATCGCCGCAGCCTCGTCTTGAATCCCGACGGGATTCTGTCCTCCAGCCCGGCGGTTGCCGGGGCGGCGAGGCTACCCTGGGTTTGATCGGCGAGAGCATTCCAACTCCAACGGGGGTGTCCGCAGTCCGACCACATAATCAGATGACCCAACGAACCGGCGGCGATCAACTTTGCTTTGTCGCTGAAAGGAGATTCTGCTTACCATTTGCCCACTCGAAAAAACATGAAAGCTGTCATTCTCGCCGCCGGAAAGGGCACCCGCATGAAGGAACTCACCAACGAGCTTCCGAAACCCATGCTTCGCGTTCACGGCAAACCGATTCTCGAACATATCCTCAACGGACTGCTCTCCGCCGGCATCCGTGACGTTTTCATCGTCACCGGCTACAAGGCCGAGGTGATCGAGGACTATTTCGGCGACGGATCGAAGTGGGGCGCGCGAATGGCCTACGGACGCCAGCTCGTTCAAGACGGGACCGGCAAGGCACCGGAGCTGGCCAAGGAGTTCGTCGGCACGGACAGCTTCCTCCTCACTTACGGCGACATTCTCGTGAAGCCCGAAACCTACGCGCAGATGGTGAAGCGATTTGAAGAAGGCACATTTGACGGCGTCATCACCGTGACCGGCAGCCAGGACGTGACGCAGGGCGGGCTGAACTTTTTCGATGATCAGTTCTGCCTGACCAGGCTCGTCGAGAAGCCGGGCAAGGAACAGATCGAGCAGCTCCGTCAGGAAGGCTGGCTGAAGGCGGGGCAAATCGCGTGGTACAACGCGGGCATCTACATCTTCCGTCCGGCGGTGTTCGAGTTCACTGCGAAGCTTCAGAAATCTCCGCGTAACGAATATGAGCTGACGGACGCCGTGAACGCGCTCGTGGCCGCAGAGCATCGCATGGCTGGGATGGAAATTCCCGGTCGCTGGGTGGACGTGCGCGATCCCGGCGTGCTCGCGGAGCTGGAGAAAGAGTCCGCTGCAAGTAATCAGTAAAACTGTGAACAGTGAGTCAGCGCCCCGCGTTAGGCACTGAGTGCCCGAACGCCGCGGCTGATTGCTCCTTCACCGCTTCACCGCCTGCATCCGCTTCAGCTCTACTTTCAGCCGTTCCACCGGCAGGCCCACGACGTTGCTATAGGAACCTTTGAACCCTTTTAAGATCAGGTCGCCGTCGTTCTGGATGGCGTAGCTGCCGGCTTTGTCGAAGGGATGTATCTTCGCGAGATAACGGCGGATTTGCCCGAGATGCAGCTTCCGGAATGTCACGGAAGTGCTCACTGCGAACAGGCGCTGGCGATAGGGACGCAGTTGCAGCAGGCAGACGCCGGTGATGACCAGATGCGTCCGCCCTTGCAGCTTCGCGATCATGCGCTCCGCATCGGCCATGTCCACGGGCTTGGCAAACAGCTCCGTGCCGAGGCTCACGACGGTGTCTGCGCCCAGCACGAGCAGGTCGGGATGTTTCTTTGCCGTGGCGCGCGCCTTGCGATAGGCGTTGATCTCCGCCGTCTCCACCGGACTGAGATGTTCGGGCGCGACCTCCGGCACCTCGGCCTTCACCACGGTGAAGGGAACGCCCATCTCGCGCAGCAGTTCGGAGCGGCGCGGAGATGAGGAGGCGAGAATCAGCTCCGGCAACTTCACCTGGTTCAACGGTGCGTCCATGCGGTCACCTCTGGTTTACGCCCGCTCAACCGGACTGGCCAGCGGGATTTAAGGCGGTGAAAAAACGGTTCAGCTTGAGATCGAACGCCTGCTGATCGAGCACCGGCTGCGCGCCCGTGACGACGATGTCCTTCTCGAACTCCACCCACGACTTGCATCCGCCGTAGGCCGGAGACATCGGCAGCTCAATCGGCAGCGGCAGACGATGCACGCGCACAGCGATGGCGAAGATGTTCTTCTCGCGTCCCCAGTCGAAACGCGAGGCGATGACTTCATCCCTCCAGCAATGCTGGCCTCGCAATCCTTCCGCGCTGGAGAGCGAGTCCACCTGCCGCCAGCCGGCGACTTCGGCGTAATATTCGATGCGGACGATTTCCGGCGACGGCAGGCTGGGCGCGATGTGGTCGTAGCGCATCTGGGCCTCGTACGTCACGGATTCGCGCTGCTGATGGAAGAGCGTGGGAAAGAAAAGAAATTCGGGATGCTCCATCTGAAACCCGCCGCGCCCTTCGCTGATGCCGCCCTTGCGCAGGATGATGATCTGCTCCCCGCGTCCGAGCGCATCCACGACAATCGCCCATTCTTTGAAAGCTGTCCGCATGAGGGAAAGGCTAAGCGGCCCGGAGCGGAAATTGCAATCCACTCGTGGGCGAAGAGGCGGAGGGGAGATGGAGTGATGGAGGCGCATGCTTGCATCTGGGTGAACCTTGAGGGGGGTTTGCAAGAGGCTCCTCAGCATACTCAAAATCGTTAACGCAAGGTGACGAATCCACACCTGTTCCCAGCGTCGGTCCATAGACGCAGAAATACTGTCCTTAAGGAGGTCACTTCCGTTGGATGACAGGACACGCAGTGGGGCCGTCTTTTAGTCACCTGAGAAAAAAATCTTCTCCGGCAGCGGTTTCGCCGCAAATTCCCCGTAAGCAGAGGATGTTTTCCTTTATGGCATGAACATGTTGTTGCGGCATGCAATTTGCGAGAGGAGTCCTTGTCTGGATTTGCAGCGAGGCTTGGATGGATGCCGGACATGGATTCTATAGAATGAAGACATTTGGCTTTAAAGAATTGACGGTGCTCCGATTGCACGGGAGAAAGCGCGGCTTTTCCCTTGTCGAGGTGGTCATTGCGATGGCCATTGCAGGTGTCGCAGTGATTTCCCTGCTGTCAGCCATCTCAAACGGGATGCTGACCATCCAGATGGCGCGGGAGAACATGCGCGCCACGCAAATCATGCTGGAGAAGACAGAAACCCTCCGCCTCTACAGTTGGGATCAACTGATGGCCACCAATTTTGTCCTCACGAGCTTCACGGAGAAATATGATCCCAGTGACACCAATTCCGGAGGATTGGTTTACACCGGGACCGTCACCAAGACTTCGGTGCCCATGACGACGGCCTACAGCGACGAGATGAGGCAGATCACTGTTTCGCTCGCCTGGACCACCGGCAGAATTAATCGCAGCCGCACATTCACCACCTACGTTGCCCGCAATGGTTTGCAAAATTACATCTATTAAGAGCCCGCAGAAGGCTGGAATTCTTGGCGCCACCCTCGTGGAGACGATGATGGCGCTGGGCGTCTCGGGCTTGCTCCTGACGGTTCTCGCGTCACTCACCATGTACAGCGGGAAAAACTTCCTCGCGATTCTGAACTACTCCGATCTGAACGCCAAAAACCGCATTGCGATGGACACCATGACCAGAGACGTGCGGGAGTGCAACCGGGTCAGCAGTTACACCGCGACGCGTCTGACGATAGAAGACGCTGACGGAAGCGAGATCACCTACAGCTATTCCCCAAGCGCTGAAGCTCTTACCCGGACACAAAACGGGGTCACTCGCACGTTGGTGACCGGTTGCGATGAGCTGGCTTTCAGCCTGGGCACGCGAAATCCGGTGGGAGGCTCTTTTAGCGTCGTTGCCACTGCTGATGCTGCCGTGGCCAAGGTGGTTTACGTTTCTTGGAACTGCTCCCGGACCATCCTCGGGAGGAAGGTCAATACTGAGAGCGTGCAAACCGCTCGAATCGTCATTCGGAAACAAGGCTAATATCATGAAAACACATCTCTCCCCATCGCGAAACCAGTCGGGCAACACGTTGCTGATTACTATCGTCGTCACTGGCCTCATCGGATTCGTCCTGGTTTCGTATCTGGGCCTGGTCCAATACCAGAACACTGCCACCATGCGTTCCCAAGGCTGGAACGCAGCGATGCCCGTGGTGGAAGCCGGAATTGAAGAGGCATTGGCACATCTCAACAGCCGGGGACGCACGAATGGAAATTTGGCGTGTGACGGTTGGGCTGAGTCCGGCGGCAGCTACAAGATGGTGCGGGCGATTGGCGACAGTTTTTATAGCGTCACCATCAACAATTACGTCAGCGGATCGACCAGTTCTCCGATCATCGAATCCAAAGGCTACGTCGTAAAGCCTCTCATGTTCGCCTCGCGGTCAGGGCCGCTTTTAGCCACGATACCTTCGATACCAAACAGCGCCGAATATCTCGGGCGCGGGGTGCGGGCCCGCACGCAGAAGCAGGCCATCTTCAGCAAGGGAATGGTCGCCAAGCTCAGCATCGACATGAACGGAAACAACATTGCGACGGACAGCTTCGACTCCCTCGACCCGTTGTACAGCACCAACGGGCTTTATGTGTCCACCAAGACCAGGGACAACGGGGACGTGGCGGTGAACGCCTCCGTGACCAATTCCCTCAATGCGGGCAATGCCAACATCAAGGGGAACGTGGCCGTCGGTCCCGGAGGCACCATTGCGGTGGGTTCTCAAGGCTCCATCGGAAGCGCTGCCTGGGTGAACGCGGGGAACCAAGGGATCGAGCCTGGCCACGCGGCAAACGACATGAATGTTTCCTTTGATGACGTGGATGTGCCCTACGCCGGCGGGTTCATGCCCAATGGCGGTTATTACAGCGTTGTCCAGAGCGCGGTTTATCCAGTGGGCACCACTCGTGTGGTCCGGACGAACTGGGTCACCTCATCCTCGCTTCCCGCCGGGGCGCTCCTGCCCATCACAACGAACGGAAACGGTGGCAGCAGGACCTATACTTACAAAGCCTACGTTTACATTACTCCGACCAACTCCTCCGGAACCTATTACAACTATGTTCTGGAAGGCGGCCTGAACTACCAGCTTCCCTCCGGCCTCAGCGGGAGTGTCCTCGTCCTTGGCGACGCCAATATCTACGTCAGTTCCTCCTGCAATCTCACCGGCCTGACCATCGAATGGGGCAAGCATCTGAACCTCTATTCCGACGCCCCGAGCGTCAGCCTTTCCGGCAACAATACGGCCAACAGCGATGGAACGGCAGACAGCTTCGCGTTCTGGGGTCTGCCCACCTGCACGAGCATCACCTTCAGCGGCAACGCCGGCTTCACTGGCACCATCTATGCCCCGAGCGCCGACTTCACCATGAATGGCGGCGGCAACAACACCACTGACTTCATCGGGGCCAGCATCACCAAGACGACACGGCTCAACGGCCATTTCAATTTTCACTACGACGAGGCGCTTAAGCTCATCGGGCCCAGCCGCGGTTATATCGTGACGTCGTGGAACGAATTGGCGCCGGCAGAGGTGCCACCCGCCAGCGTCGCCGCTTATTGAGGCAGCCCGAACACCGCCTTGGCTCAGTGATTTGAATCTGCAAGAAATGGCAACGAGAAGCTGAATGAAAGGCCGTGCAATAATTTTTCTGTAATTTCGTCGAGCATCTAAACTGAGGGCTGGGTTGAGGATTGCATGTTGAGGTAGAGGGTTCCGGTTTCCCACTCG
>Ga0163153_10004516_pt1 | contig 17397 bp, 13 predicted proteins | sample OliLakLV19MP6IB1_FD_148629 | JGI IMG/M metagenome (GOLD analysis project Ga0163153, IMG submission 148629) | Freshwater microbial mat bacterial communities from Lake Vanda, McMurdo Dry Valleys, Antarctica - Oligotrophic Lake LV.19.MP6.IB-1 | ecosystem: Environmental > Aquatic > Freshwater >... | reverse complement strand
TCACTGATTTTTTTCGTCTGCCATGGTTTGCTGAATTTATTTGAGTTTATAAATATACGCAGGTATTATAGTTGATCCCCATTTTTTTCCACCGGGTGATAGGGATCAAGCGGAGCCTGTTTAAATCTGGTTATTGTTCCTGTAGTTTTTTATGCATACTTCTTCCTTCTCGAACGATAATCTCAATAATTTCACGGATGTCTGTTTCTGACGTTCTGAAATTCACAATGCATCCTCGCAGGCAATATTTTTCTCCCACCAGGGCGTTGGATAAAAATACCTTACCTCCTTTTTGCAGTTCATTGAGCAACATTTCATTTAACGTGTTTAAATAGGTTTCTTTATCCTTAGGATCTTGCGGATAGTTGGATGGCACATATCGCAAGGTGGCGATGCTCAGGTTTTGTGTAATGGCTTCCAGTTCCGGATGTTTTTCGGCTTCTTCGAAGAGCATTTCTGATAAGGCTATATCTTCCTCAATCATTTTAATGTAGCCGCTTCTTCCGATTTGTTGTAAAACCATCCAGACTTTTAATGCTCTGAACCCACGTGAATTTTGAAATCCGTATTCATAATAATTCAGAGACGGCTCGTCATCAGTTGTGCCAAAGTTATAATAAACCGGATGCGAACTGTAGGTGTCGATCAGATGCTGAGGATTTTTCACCAACGTGCACCCTACCTCCAGCGGACAGTATAACCACTTGTGTGGATCAAGTGCAATGGAATCCGCATCATGCATGCCTTCGAACATTTCTTTACGTTCAGCAATGGCGGCAGCAGGAATTCCATACGCTCCGTCAATGTGAAACCATAAATCAAACTTTTTACAAATGGCAGCAATGCCAGCAAGGCTATCAACAACGCCTGTACTTACATCTCCGGCAGTGCCCACTACCATAAAAGGTTTTTTGCCATTTTTTAAATCAGATTGAATAGTCTCAGATAAAATTTCATTATTCATTCTATTGTCAGCATCGGTGGGTATCCAACGAATGGATTTGGATCCATGCCCAAATAGAACAACGGCTTTTTCAATCCAGGTATGAGTAGTCTTTGAGCAGTAGAGAACCAGTTCGCCAGCAGTTTTTGCCAGGCCATCTTCTTTCAAGTTCTTTGGTGATTTGGCGGTGCGTGCTGCCAGGAAGGCTGTAAAATTTGCCATGTTACCGCCACTCACCAGGATGCCTCCATAACTGGGAGAAACACCAATCAATTCGGCCAACCATTTTATAGTTTGCTTTTCAATAGCGGTAGCCATTGGGCTTAAGATATTGGCACCCACATTGGGATTAACGGCTGCCGCTAATAGATCGGCCAATGCACCAATGGGGGCTGGAGAAGAAGTGATGTATCCTAAAAATTTGGGATGGCCGTTTAGTAAGGAGTGGTTCAGTAATAACTCAGAGGTTCTAGAAAATATTTCAGAAGCAGGAGTGCCACTTTCGGGCAATGAAGCGTTGCCTAACATAGCCTGTATTTGTCCGGGAGTTTCTCCGGTGGTGACAGGCCTTTCGTCTATGGTATCCATAAAATTAGCAACCAGATCGATTAATTGATAACCTATTTTTTTGAACTCTTCTTTGCTTATTTCGATTGGCGTTGCGCGATGTTTTGTCATATTGTTTTTTAATACTGTTTTAGCTTAGGAAGTTAATAAGGAAGCATGATAGAGAGATGCACAAATCGGCATGCGATATGTATGTTTTACTTCTCACGATTTAATCATCGTCAATAACGTCTATCATTGTTTTTTTTGGTCTGCCATAATTTTCTGTATTTATAATAGTAGCTGAAAATTATTTTTCACTCAACATTATACCCATATCAATGGATAGAGTAGGATTTTCATTGCGAATGGAATCAACTGCCTGTTGCGTTACTTTTGTTTTCCACAGATAGATTCTTTTTAATTGGTGGCGACCTGCCAATAATTTCAATCCTTTATCGCTCACTTCCGTAGCGTGAAGATTTAACGATTCGAGGTGTTCAAAATTTCCTAGCTCGGCTATGCCGGCATCGGTGATCGTATTATTGTCCAGAGTAAGACGGGTGAGATTGATGAACTGCGTCAATGTGCTGATCCAGTTATCCTTGAGACCGGTTTTCCCCAGATCTAACCATGTGATTTGTTCTTTGATGGCTAACAAGGCTTCGAGCTTTTCACGTGTCAATGTATCCATGGCAACCACTTCAAGAAAGTTATTATCTACGGCAAGCGTTTGTATTTTGTATCCTTGCGCACGCAGTGAGTCTAAAACATCATCAGATGCAGGAGTCACTTTTTCTTTTTCAATGAAGGATTTCCGCTTAGTTGAAAGCGAATATCCCTGTTGAATAAGCACCTGAATTTCCTCCGGAATACTTTCATCAGTAATCGTAAGTTCAAAGGACATTCCACTGCTGATCCAATAATTGAGCAACGCTATTTCAGTGTATGACATAGGCGCACCTTTGGGCGGCATAAATTTTTTGCTCACGGGATCAAGACAAACCCGTTTGAAGAGTTCACTGTTTTGAGGAGAACCTTTTTCCAACACCTCCCCATTTTCACCACCTTTTAACAATCCCTCGCGGGTGGTCAACAATAGTCCACCCTTCATTTTACTTTCATTATGACACGAGGCGCATTTTTTGTTCAGAACGGGTTCGATGATGTGCTCAAAGAGCAAGGTGGAGTCGGGATCGGAAGGAAATGCCAATCCTACAGCTGCAGCCGGGTCTCCTGCATTAAATACGGTTTGTATGAAAGCGGGAGCATGTGTGAAGAGGTATTGATCGCCATGGGTGAGATTTCCACCCAGGTGCCCGGTTATTGAAATAAGCAAAAGCAACAAAGCCATTACCCATCCCAAATTTCTTTTTTGGTTGATCATACGCTGCTGCGCATCATCTGGTGAAAGCAATGGTGTGTGATCTTTCTTGCCACTCTTTTTCCATGTGATGCTGCTGATCCATAACCAGCTCGTGATGGAGATGACGGCAACCGATATACCCAACCATTGATGCCAGGCCAGCGTATCTTCCTGATATCCACCTTCGGTCGATAATAACCATCCTAATACAGCAGCGACCACGGAACTTACCGCTCCAAAGAAAAGAATGATGGGCAGCGCCCGCTGTAGAAAAGAATACTTTTTGAAAAAGGATAGAGCAAAGAGAATTGCCGCCAGCAACAAAAAGCCAATGGGCAAGTGGACAGCAAGAGGATGGAAACGACCAAAAAATAATGCTGTATCGCCTTGCAAAAGAATGCCCATAGTAGTTGAATTGTATCGATCAAGGTAGCATTTAAATTGTAATATTTAGCTAAGGGAGTTACATTGATACTCCCATATCACCAATCAAAATTTTATGAGCTTGTCCCCTGCAACATTCAAATTTATTTTTCCATTAATTGCGATATCCATTGTGTTTACTGCCTGCGAAAAGGATGCTGGTAAGACTAAACCTACTGAGGAAAGCACTGAAAGTTCCTTTCTATGGGTGGATGAAACAGAAAAATATTTGCCCGTTACAGGGGAGTGGACCAATCGGGTAGAGGTAGCCGATATCAACGATGATGGATTATTGGATTTATTATTTGCGAATGGTGGTGATTATTCTGAACCGGGGGTATTGGAATCAAGTCGCATATTTATTAATCAAGGTCCGGATTCCCTGTTTCGTGAAGTGACCAATGAGATATTTGGTCAGGATAAATTTTATGCACGCGTAATTAAAGTGCGTGATCTGAATCACGACCAGATTCCCGATATGCTAATAGGCACAACATTTCAAACCCAAAGTGAATTGTACATGGGCACTGGTAAGGGGATGTTTAAAAAAGTAACGGCCTCTCAATTGCCAAAGTCAGCAGCAAGCATCGGTGATTTAGAATTTGGCGATGTTGATGATGATGGTGATCTGGATATTGTGCTTGCTGATTGGGGACCCGGATCTAATATGGAAAATGGTGGAGGACTCACTCGTCTCTGGCTGAATGATGGCAAAGGTTATTTCACCGATGTAACCGCTACCCAAATGCCGGATGTGCCCATTCAATTTTCATGGGATGTAGAGTTTCTCGATTTCGATAATGATTTTGATCTTGATATCGCAGTATCCTGTAAACGATGTGGCACAAGCAGAACATTTGTTAATAATGGTAAGGGTGTTTTTAAAAATGAGCGAATGCTGCCTGCCTATACCAATAATTATGAGTTTGAAGTGATGGATGTAAATAAAGATGGATTTCTGGACTTGGTTACGGTGAATGATGGTGAAATCGTAAATCAACAATCATGGTCGCGCAGAGAACATATTTTTCTGAACGATAGTGCAAAACAATTTATTGATGCTACGCCCACACATTGGCCCGATAGTGAAAACAGTGGGGAAGATGACAACAACATTGTTTTTCTGGATTTCGATTCAGACGGAGATCCGGATTTTTTACTTAGCTCACTCACCGGAGAAGATCGATTGTTGGTGAATGATGGCTCTGGAAAATTTAACATGCAACAACCGGTGCTGAGTGGTTCTCCAACACCACATACCCTTTCGATGGTGCTCGGTGATATTAATAACGACAAAAAAATGGATATCATTATGGGGCAGGGTGAGGGCACGGAAATTATTGAAGAGCGAATTTTTATTGGGAGTCAGATAAAAGCTGATGAATCCCTTCCCATCATTTCACATCATCGTCTGGAAGAATTGTCGCCTGGTATTTTTACGGTGATGGCTCGCATCCATGATAACAAGAGCCCCAATATGCCGCAAGATTGGGAGTCGGTCGTGTTGATTGTTAACGATCAGGCCGTTCCCTTAAACTGGTATGGTGAAAATTTATGGAAGGCAACCGTTCAGAATAAAAAGAAAAGTGATCGTTGGCAGATCTGTGCTACGGATTATGCAGGCAACAAGAAGTGCCTATCAATAAAATCAAATTGAGTTTTGAATCCTAGCTAAGAATACCCTTAACCAGCGAACCATGAACATCAGTCAGTCTGAATCTTCTTCCCTGGTATTTGTAGTTTAACCGTTCATGATCGAGTCCCATCAGGTGAAGCAGTGTGGCATTGAGGTCATGCACGTGCACAGGATTCTCAGTAACATGATATCCGAAGTCATCGGTCTTGCCATAGGTTAAGCCTTTTTTAACTCCTGCCCCAGCGAGTAACATCGTGTATGCATCCGGATGATGGTCGCGACCGAAATTATCTGCGGTAAGCTGACCTTCAGAAAAACTGGTACGACCAAACTCACCACCCCAAATTACCAATGTATCTTCCAGCAAACCTCGTTGCTTAAGATCCATGATCAAGGCAGCACTTGCCTGATCCGTTTCTTTCGCGCGTTTAGTAATCTGTTTGGGCAAGTTGTTGTGATGATCCCAACCACCATGATACACCTGAATAAATTTCACACCACGTTCGGCCAACCTTCGCGCAAGCAGACAGTTGCTGGCAAAGGTGCCGGGCTTTTTGCTATCAGGGCCGTATTCTTTATAGATATAATCGGGTTCGCCTTCTGTGTTAACAACTTCCGGCACGGATGTCTGCATGCGGAACGCCATCTCGTATTGCGCCATCTTTGCTTTGATGCTTGGATCATCCCAAAATTCATGAGCGCCCGATTGCATTTTTTGTAAGTAGTCGAGTTGCTCTCTTCGTGCCTGTTCAGTAACACCCGGAGGATTGGTGAGATACAACACGGGATCTTTGCCTCCTCGAAAGCGCACACCCTGATGTTCGGCTGGTAGGAATGCGCTGGAGAATAATCCGGAGAATCCACCTTCAAGCCCTTCTGTTTTCAATACAATAAACGCAGGGAGGTTTTCATTATCAGAACCTAATCCATAACTGATCCACGATCCAAATGATGGACGACCGGGAAGTTCTGAGCCGGTGTTGGTAAACATTTGAGCCGGCTCGTGTTGTACTGATTCGGTGTGCATGGATTGTACTTTACATAACTCGTCTGTGATCTTCGACAGGTGAGGCATCAGATCACTCATCCACATACCGCTATTGTTGTGTTGTTTGAAGTTATAACGTGTGCCAACAAGCGGTAATGAGTTTTGAGAGGCTGCAGTGCCAGTAATACGATCGCCCAATACACTGGAAGGTAAGTCCTGTCCATTCATTTTGATGAGCAGCGGCTTGTAGTCGAATAAATCCAACTGTGACGGGGCGCCTGCCATGTATAAATAAATAATCCGTTTTGCTTTGGGAACAAAGTGCGGACTGTTGAGGAGCGAATTGCCTGATGCGAATAATGAAGTTGGATTTAGCAGCGATGCTAACGATACCGCTCCAAGACCCAGCGAAGTTTTAGTTAAAAACTCTCTGCGCGTTAATGGTGTGTGATGGTGATCGTGTCCCATAATTATCGTTTCATATAGGTTTCGTCATAATTAAAAATGGTGTTAGCCACAAGGGTCAACGCAGCGGCCTTCGTTTTATCCAAATGAAGATCGCGTGGGAGTTCGCCTACCGAAAGTAAAGAATCGGCCAGATTCGGATTTTTTTGGAAATGATTGAAGGCACTTTGATAATGTTCTTTTAAGGTAGTCAACAATTGTTGATCAGGGGTAACCCCGGTGGACAAACGAAATCCCAGGGTGATCTGGTCATCGAGCTTGTCTTTCTCTTTCAGCATTCTTTCTGACAGATAGCGTGAGGCTTCTACAAATTGAGGATCGTTGAGTAAGTTAAGAGCTTGCAAAGGAGTGTTTGTATTCACTCTGCGTGTGATGCAGATCTCACGATTGCCAGCATCGAAATTTGTTAGGAATGGTGCCGGAGAAAAACGTCTTGTGAATGTATACAGACTTCTTCTATGAAGATCCACACCCGTGTCCTGTTTGTATTTATATAGCTTATAGGAAAAAAATCCTAACTCTTCCCAAAGTCCGTCCGGTTGATAGGGCTTTACACTGGGGCCACCCATTTTTCTTTGCAGAATGCCACTCGCTGCGAGCGCATTATCCCTGATGATCTCAGCTTGCCAGCGATAACTGCTGCTGCGTGCATAATAGCGGTTATCCGGATCAGCTTCATACTTTACGGGATCTGCATAAGAAGATTGCTTATACGTTGCTGACATCACCATTAACTTCAGCATGCTTCGTACATCCCAACCACTTTCCATAAATTCTGCAGCGAGCCAATCTAATAATTCAGGATGCGTGGGTAGTTCACCCTGTATGCCAAAGTCTCCGGTGGTTTTTACAATGCCGATACCAAAAATCATTTGCCAGTATAGCGGTTGATGGTTACGTGAGGTGAGTGGATTCTCTTTGTTGACGAGCCACTTCGCCAGGCCGAGTCTGTTTTTTGGATACTCGGAGGGGAAAGGTAAAATATTTTCAGGTGTACTACTTTCAACTTTTTCAGAATGCACATTATAGACACCTCTGCCAAGCAAATAGGTTTGACGAGGCGTTGGCATATCTTCCATCACCATGATCTCTGTGGTATTATTCATGATCTCTGCCTTTGCTTTGCGCAGGGCTTTGAGTTCGTTTTCAGCATCGATCGCATTTTTACTTTTTGATCGTTGGTGCTCAGCTAATAGTGTCGGTGGAATAGGATTCATTTTATATTCACCCAACTGTGCCATTTCGAGTTGGGTAAGATGACGGTCGAATAATCGTACTTCATCCATAGATCCTTCATAAATGCCGGGATCACCCGTCCACAACTCATATCCTCTACCCAATCGTAAAGAAAGCGTATCCGGTTTTGCGGTATATTGTTGAATTGGTTTTATGGATCGTGCGAGACGATCAGAAATTATACGTGTCAACTGCTTCTTACCGTTCACATACATAGAAATACCACTTGCTTTTTGATTGCCACTATAGGTAAATCCAACTTGCGTCCACTGGTCAAAAGGTATTTTTTCTTCTGAAATCAATTCAAGGAAGTCATCGGGCAGGCGGTGAATAAGTCGCAGCCTTAAATGATTTGTAGTGTCAAGAGCAAAATCCCAACCACGATACTGTGCACTATATGTGTTACTATTGCCCATGACCGTTTTCATGTGTGGCTTATCGACTTTCTTTGGGTTAATCCAAATGCTTGCGCTAAACGGTTCGTAGTGTTCGATCCATCCTCCTTTATTTAGGCTTACATAATCATAGTCGTCATCGAAATAAAGCCCATTGCCCTGTTTACCACTTACTATTGATACGCCAAGGGTAGCCTCTGATACTTTATTATTATCTACGATAAATACTTCTTCATACTCAATTTCTTTTTTCTTTTTCTCTTCTCCTTTTTTGTCTTTCTCTTTTCCCTTTTTCTTCAACTTCTCTTTCTTTTCCTGCTCCTTCGTATCTTCCGGAAAGGGATCGAAGACTTTCTTTTTACGTTTAATCTTTTCCAGTTTCTCGAACGAATAATAGCCAATCTCGTTTTCAATTTTTCCTGGATTATCTAAACTGTTCACGTAATTTTTTATAAGCACTACCTCGGGTTTGGTAAGAATTGCATCATTGGTATCTATTAATTTATTGAGCGAGTCGATATTTTCCAGTTGATGATCTTCAAACAAGATCATAGTAGGAGCTCGGTTGACATCCGTTGGCCCTAACCCTAATTCATCAACATTGTTGAAAAATCCGGAGAGCTGGTAAAAATCTTTTTGACTGATCGGATCGAACTTATGATCATGACATCGGGCACAACCAATAGTTAACCCCAGAAAGGCGGTTCCTGTCGTAGCTGTTCTTTCAGCAACATACTCAATACGGTACTCTTCGCTGATTGATCCCATTGAAGCTTCCATTGGATTGAGTCGGTAGAATGCTGTTGCGAGTTTATCTTCTTTCAAGCCATCAGGCAATAAATCGCCTGCCACCTGCTTTGTTATGAAATCATTGAACGGCATATTTTTTTTGAAGGACGCTACCACCCAATCCCGGAAGGGCCACATGTCGCGATAGCCATCAAAAGAAACACCGTGCGAATCGGCATAGCGTGCGATATCCAACCACTCCATAGCGAGACGTTCGGCATGGGCTTCCGTTTTTAGTAACCGATCCACTACTTTCTCATAGGCAGCGGGTGATTTATCATTTAGAAACGCATCGATTTCTTCAATGGTGGGAGGCAAGCCCGTCAAGTCAAGCGTCACTCTTCTTAGTAATCGTTCTTTATCTGCTACCGTGTTAGGGGATAGTCCTCGGCCTCTAAGTTCAGCTTGAATGAAATGGTCGATTGGATTATTCGCTATCCAATCCTTTTGGGTTTCAGGCACCTCGGGTTTTTCAACCTTTAGAAAAGACCAGTGTGGTTTCCATTCGGACCCTTGTTCAATCCATTTGGTGATGAAGGCAATCTCCAATGCAGAAAGAGACAAATTCGAAGAAGGTGGAGGCATCTTATAGTCAGGATTATCACTGATGATACGGTGAAAGACCTCACTTTTCTCGGGCTTACCTTTTACAAAGGCAACGTTGCCGGTAGCAAGTTTTGCAAAGGCTTCTTCTTCAATATCAAGTCGTAGATTTCCTTTTCTCGAATTTACGTCAGGGCCATGGCATGCATAGCAACGATCTGCCAGGATGGGTTTGATATGAAAATTATAATCTACTTTTTCGGGCAACGAAGCATATGCTACTTTTACAGGATCGGGCAATGAAGGATTGCACCCAGCGAACACCCACGCGAATAAAATACAAATAGATTGCACGCAGAATGTTTGTAGATGCTTCGCGTAACAGTGATTTGTCATCATGTGGGGTATTGAAATTTGATCAATATACCATTTACTCAGGTGGAGTCAAAATTTCTATGGGGCTACTTACAGAACAGATATGTAGGAAGTAAGTTTCAAAATGGGATAGAATCCCTAACCAATTTCAATTGCGTATAAGAGAAGTTCTTCATGATTATTCGGAAACTGGATTCGTTTCATAAATGTTAATCCGATTTTATCCAGAATTTTTATTGATCTCACGTTTTCAGGAACTGTAATGGCGAAGATAGTCGCCAATTTCAGTTGGACAGTTGCATACTGCAACACGGCATGGGCCATTTCAAATGCATAACCGTTTCCGGTAAACGCTGGCAGCAACGCATAACCGATATCAGGATGTTCTAACGTGTCGCGCTTTAGGATGCCACACATCCCAATATTTCTATTACCCTCTTTTGTTTCCACCATCAATAAGCCAAATCCATTGTCATGGTAACTTTTTATGGGACCATTCTCCAGGTAGCTGATGGCTTGTTCTTCTGTTTTTATGTTACGGTCACCAATGTATTTTATCCACCCGGCACTATTGACCAATTCAATAATGAATGCAGTATCATCCCGTGTAAGTTTTCTCAGTCTTAATCGTTCGGTTTCTAAGATGTACTTCATGTTAGAAAGGAGTGAGTATTTAAATCTCAATCGCCCTGCCTCCTTGCCACATCAGTCCAAACTGCGCACCGTATTTTTTCACCCAATCGCGGTCGGTAGCGTAATCGAATAATTCAATCAATCCCTTGGCGTGGAGTTGGTGTAGTTGCGCATCAGACAAACCGTTCACGCTGATGTAACCACCATCGGCAAAATGAAATTTGATTCCAGCAGTTGCATTTCCTTTTTCGAGCCAGGCTTTCAGTTTCTTCAGGCGGTCGTTGATTTCCTCATTTAATTCAATGGCTTCCTTCAACGTGGCTTCAATGTCTTTGATGTTGCCATCGTTGTTGAAGTCATCACCTCTCAATGTGCGCACCGGGTTGATGTGAATCTCTCCGGCATAACGGTTCACCATGTCTATTTAAATTAATGTGAATGTAAATATAAAGAACTCTCAAATAGTATCCGGATATTGTCTGAGGAAGCCTGTGTGTATTCTTCGTGTGCTCTGTGGTAAAAAAATACAATTACCACGGAGAGCACAGAGATTACAGAGAATTATTTCTCCTTTAATTCAATATCCAACTGTTGAATCAATGCTTCCTTCTCAGGTGTGAGTGTGAAGAAGATCAACACGTTCTTTTTCTCACCTTCCAGCACAAAACTTCCCCGCAGTTGATTTTCGGGTTCAAGCGCTTTTACAATTTTAATGGCACCCGCTTCTTCAAATATTTTTCTTGTTGCTTCTCTTCTTCTCTCCAGCGACTCATCCGGAAAGAAATTCTCAGCAAAGATGCTGGTTTGCTCTTCTTTCCATTCTGGCAATAGTTTAACAATCTCTTCTTTGCGCTGATTCAAAATTTCGGAAGGCAAAAGAACCCGTGGTTTCAACCCGGCCATCGCGATCAACGTATCTAAAGCAATTGCATTGGGCATGCCCGGGGCTCCATAGGTGTGATTGCTGAATGACACAATACCAACACCATAATCCGGATAGATACGCCACTCGCTACCAAATCCCGGCAGTCCACCGCTGTGTGAAATACGCACCAGGCCTTTACAATCTTTTCGCCAGCCTAGTCCGTAGCCATAGCCCACTGCCACCGGACAAACTTCTCGGGTTCGGTTTTTTGCATCGGCAAACAAATTGTTGAAACGCCATGGCTGATGCATTTCACGTATAGAACTTCTGCGCACGGGTCCATGATCTGTTTCATTGCGCGCAGGCCAAGCAGCAAGGTGCAAGGCTACATATTTACTAAAGTCTTCGATGGAACAAATCATTCCGCCCATAGCGCCATACGATCCATCGTGCAGCAGTGGAATTTCTGTCCATGAGTTATCAATCCATTGATAGCCCACTGCGAGTTGTTCTTTCGGCACTTCATCGTATTCCCACTTGGAATCCTTCATGCCAATGGGATTCATAATATTTTCTGTAATATATTTTTGATAGGGTGTGCCTGAAATGTTGGTGATGATTTTTCCCAGCAAGGCAAAGCCGAGGTTGCTGTACTCGAAAGTAACCCCGGGCACATTGGAAAATGAAATTCCTTCGCTGATCTGTTTTAATAATTCTTCATCAGTGTCATCGAGTTGGCGATCGCCCCACGGGTTGTCTTCCGGAAATCCGGCCGACATGGTGAGCAGGTTTTGTATGGTAATAGCGGGAGCATCTTCCGTCAATGCACCGGCTTGATTCATTTCAGGAATATATTTCGAAACCGGATCCGTTAAGCTCAGTTTTCCTTCATCTCTTAGTTTTAGAATCGCCATGGCAGTAAAGCTTTTACTCATGGATGCAATTCGGAATAGACTTTTTGTTGTGGCGGGTGTATTGTTTGCAATATTGGCTGTGCCAACGCTGCCAGCGTACACTAATTGTCCTCCCGCAATCACACCGAAACTGATGGCAGGAAAATGATTTTTCTCCGCGTAGTCGCGATAAAGTTTTTCAATCACAGGAAAAGCCTTTTGCATGTTGCTGAAGGTAGTGGAGTCGGCAAAGTGGGGAATGGAATAGTGCTGAACAGAGTTCGTGTTAACGGCTATTTCTGGTTTCTTTTCATTACAACCGATCAGTGTGACGATGAGCAGGGGTAGCAGGTATTTCATTTTGATGGGATTATAATCAGAAAGGTAGGGAATCTCAGGGAGGCCCCAAAGAGACCAACTTCTTTGATACTAACCGGATGGAATAGTAAATTTGAACACATGAATCATACCAACCGTGCCATCGCCCTCGCCTGGTTTGAAGCCTTTAATGCGCACAAACTTGAGGACCTTCTTCACTTGTATCATGACGATGCCGAGCATTACAGTCCCAAGTTGAAACTTCGACATCCGGAAACAAAAGGGTTGATAAAAGGAAAAGAAGCGCTGCGCACGTGGTGGCGCGATGCGTTTGATCGCTTGCCTTCGTTGCGGTATGAAGTGATGTCACTCACAGCCAATGATGCGCGTGTGTTTATGGAGTATAGGAGACATGTTGAAGGAGAGGAGGGCTTACTCGTGGCCGAAGTGCTGGAAATACGGGACAAGAAAATCATCGCCTCGCGAGTGTATCATGGATGACGTTCATTATATTAAATTTGTAAATTCATCGATCACAATTGATTATCTGTTTATCGCCTATCACTGCTAACCTATCAGGTAAGTTCATTCTTCTTCTTTCAGTTTTAATTTTTTCGTGTAATGGGAAGAGAGAATCTACCGATTAGTTCTTCAGGATTTTATCCGTTCTATATCCACCTTTACTTGTAACGCCTGATTTCCAGAACTAAGAACAATTCCCTTAATCGGAGCGACATCATAGTAATCTCGTCTATAGGCAACGGTGATATGTTGATAGGAGGGCATAAGACAATTGGTAGGATCAAACTCAACCCAAACTATATCCGGAAAATATGCGGACACCCAGGCGTGTGAAGCATCTGAACCTACCAGCTTTTCTTTTCCTGGTGGCGGCATTGTTTCGAGATAGCCGCTTACATATCGTGCTGGCAATCCAATGTTTCGCAGGTAGGTAATCATAAGATGGACTAAGTCCTGGCAAACACATTTGCGTGATTAAAGTACGGATTCAACCGGAATATTTACGGTAGTAAAGACAGGCTTACACTGGATGACATTCAAAAATAAGTAGGAACGATGTAACTTTTAACTATAAGTGTGTAATCGTTATCAACTGCGTTATTATGACCTTAGCAGTAATCAATCGTGCTGCTTGCAAAGAGTTGGTATGGTTTACGATTTGACACAAATTTTAACAAACAAAAGGCATGGAAACTAAAATGAAATTGATCTCAAAAAATATCTTGTTCATGATACTACTGCTATTTTTATTTACCTCATGCTCGAAAAAAATTACTTTTTTAAACTCTGCTGTTGTGCCTGCTGCGGAAGGCACAGTTACTATTAAGCAGGATAATAATAATAATTACAACATCGATTTGAAAGTTAATCAATTGGCTGATCCTGGCAGACTCACTCCACCTAAAGCAGCCTATGTGGTATGGATGGAGACAAGCGAAAATGGCATACAGAACATTGGCCAGCTAAAAACAAACAAAACGGGTTTTTCAAGAATGTTAACCAGTTCCTTAAAGACGGTGACACCGCATAAGCCAACCATGTTTTTTATTACAGCCGAAGATGATGCTACGGGAAATTACCCAGGAATGACCGTAGTGCTTAAAACAGCTACCATTATAAATTAGCAGTTCAACTACAAGTAGCAAAAAAATTTTATGACAAAAGTATGATTTTTCGGTGCCACAGGCAGCGTAAAAGTCAAACCCGCGGGGCCTAACTACTTTTTTTTCTCATCCCTTGCACTCCGGCATTCCCTTCGTAAATTGGATTCTTTAAATTTTCGAATCATGAATTTACAAGGCGATGCAAAAGAGAAAATGACCTACGATGCCATTGTGGTGGGATCGGGCATCAGTGGCGGATGGGCTGCTAAAGAACTTTGCGAAAAAGGGTTGAAGGTGCTGCTGCTCGACCGGGGCCGCAATGTAGAACACATCAAAGATTATCCTACCACCAGCAAGAATCCCTGGGAGTTGCCGCATCGCAATCGCCTTACCCTGTCAGCCTATGACGAAAGTCCCATTCAACGCAAAGTGGAATATGCCTTCAATGAATATTCAGGACATTTTTTTATTAAAGACACTGATCATCCCTACAATCAAAAGAAACCCTTCGACTGGGTGCGCGGCTACCAGATAGGAGGCAAGTCATTATTGTGGGCACGTTGGGTACAGCGCTGGAGCGATCTGGATTTTGAGGCCAATGCAAAAGATGGCATCGGTGTAGATTGGCCGATTCGGTACAAGGACATCGCGCCTTGGTACAGTTATGTGGAGAAGTTTGTAGGTGTGAGTGGAAGTAAAGAAGGCATACCACATTTGCCGGATGGAGAATTTCTTCCGCCTATGGAAATGAATTGTGTGGAGCAACACTTCATGAATCAACTAAAAAAATCGCATCCTGATCGTTATTATATTATCAGTCGCACGGCCAATCTTTCGCAGGCACAAGATGTTCACAAGAAAATAGGAAGGAATAATTGTCAACATCGCAATCAATGTCAGACTGGCTGCCCGTTTGGCGGATACTTCAGCAGTAATTCATCCACGCTACCAGCTGCATTGGCGACAGGCAATCTTACCATTAGACCCTTTTCGGTTGTTCATTCTGTTATTTACGATGAAGCGAAGGGCAAAGCAACAGGTGTGCGTGTAATTGATACGAACTCGAAGGAGATGGTGGAGTTCTATTCGAAGATTGTATTCCTCAATGCGGCCACACTTAACACAACCTTGGTTTTATTGAACTCCACCTCCAATCGTTTCCCTACGGGATTGGGCAACGACAGCGATACGTTGGGTCGTCATCTCATGGATCATAATTATCGCGGACGTGCCACTGCAATGGTAGATGGCTTTGAAGATATGTATTATTATGGTCGCAGACCAACCGGAACATATTTAGCACGCTTCCGTAACGTAGCCAACGACAAGCAAAAAGATTTCGTGCGTGGCTATGCGTATTCGTGTGGCGCTTCACGCGGAGGATGGGGTAGAGGTGTGGACGAGGAAACCATTGGAGCTGAATTGAAAAATGAATTGGCGACTCCGGGCCCGTGGAGTTTTGGCATGACTGCAATGGGAGAGATGCTACCCCATCCTGATAATCGTGTATCGCTGGACAAAGAGAAGAAAGATCAATGGGGCATACCTTTGTTGAATATTGATTGTAAATGGCGCGACAATGAAGATGCGATGACGAAGGATGCGGTGAATGCAGCTGCTGAGATGATGGAGGCAGCCGGTTTTAAAAATGTGCAAGCGTACGACAATCATCAGGCACCGGGCCTTGCTATTCATGAAATGGGTACTTGCCGCATGGGCCGCGATCCAAAGACGTCTATGCTCAATGCATGGAATCAGTTGCATGCCGTGAAGAATGTGTTTGTTACGGATGGGGCCAGCATGACTTCCACCGCTTGTCAGAATCCATCGATCACGTACATGGCACTGACGGCACGGGCTGCGGATTATGCAGTGAGTGAGATGAAGAAGAGGAATTTGTGAGGGGATAAGGATATATAGAATATGGGTGTCTTATAAGAAAATAGAAAAACCGGAAGACGGCCCCAATAAGACATAGAAGAAATGGAAAAACTAAAAATCGCAACCGCACAATTTGAAAACCGAAGTGGTGATAAGGCCTATAACCTTTCTGTGATTGACCATCTATCCAGCAAGGCTGCTTCGGAAGGCACTGAGGTAATTTCCTTCCACGAGTGTTCAATTACCGGTTATTCGTTTGCAAGAAATCTCTCGAAGAAACAGATGCTTGACCTGGCAGAGTTGATTCCGGAAGGAGAAAGTATTGTGGCACTAACAGCGATAGCCAGAAAAAATAATATTACTATCCTGGCTGGCCTTTTTGAAAAGGATGCAGACAACAATTTATTCAAAGCGTACGTGTGCGTTGATAAAAATGGATTGATTGCGAAGTACAGGAAGCTGCATCCGTTCATTAATCCGCACCTCACACCGGGCAATCAATATTGTGTCTTTGACCTGCACGGATGGAAGTGTGGCATATTGATTTGTTATGACAACAACATCATCGAGAATGTGAGGGCCACCAAACTGCTGGGAGCAGATATTATTTTTATGCCTCACGTTACCATGTGCACGCCTTCCAGCCGGCCGGGTGCGGGGTTTGTCGATCCGAAACTCTGGGAGAATCGCGAGCAGGAGCCCACTTCGTTGAGAATAGAATTTGATGGCATGAAAGGACGTGACTGGTTAATGAAATGGTTGCCGGCACGTGCCTATGATAATGCCGTGTATGTAGTTTTCGCTAACCCGATTGGCATGGATGATGATCAACTGAAAAATGGTTGCTCCATGATTATCGATCCGTTTGGCGATGTGATTGCGGAATGCAGAACATTGGGTGATGATATTGTTTCCGCAATTGCAATACCAGAGAAACTTACCCAGGCAGGTGGCTATCGTTATATAAAAGCTCGAAGACCAGACCTGTATCGTGACATCATCGGGCGGGCGCACACACCAGAACAAAAAGTTATTTGGATGAATGAGCAGAAGGACCAGCAAGAAAATCAGTTATGAGAAAGACCTTTTTTATTTTATTCGTTACGCTATTCCTGAGTGGAACAGCGCAGGTGCCTGTCTTGGCCCAGGCAGCTAAGAAAAATTCCAAGAGAGAAACTATTACATTGTTTAATGGTTCCAACCTCGATGGGTGGTACACGTTTCTTCAGCATCGTGGTCGTGATAACGATCCTAAAAAAGTTTTTACGGTGACCGATGGCATGATCAGAATTTCGGGTGAGGAATGGGGCTGCATCACCACGCAGGCTGAATATGAAGATTATAAAATTCATGCGATCAAAGTGGTTTCGTAAATGATTTTTTAATCATCTCCGCTTATTTAATCAGCTATTTTATAAAGTTGTTATACAAACTATTCAGGGTTGTTCTCAATACATCGTGGATACCATTTGTGTAG
>Ga0163153_10004513_pt1 | contig 17399 bp, 13 predicted proteins | sample OliLakLV19MP6IB1_FD_148629 | JGI IMG/M metagenome (GOLD analysis project Ga0163153, IMG submission 148629) | Freshwater microbial mat bacterial communities from Lake Vanda, McMurdo Dry Valleys, Antarctica - Oligotrophic Lake LV.19.MP6.IB-1 | ecosystem: Environmental > Aquatic > Freshwater >... | reverse complement strand
GTCGTTGAGGGCCCATGCGGCGGCCGTCGCGCCGGGCGGTCGTCCTGTTGTCGGGAGGGCTCGATTCCGCGACGGCCGCCGCATGGGCCCTCAACGACGGCTTCGCGCTCACGGCCCTCTCGATGACGTATGGCCAGCGGCATGCCGTGGAGGTCGATGCGGCTCGCTGTGTGGCGCGGTCGCTCGGGATCATCGACCACGTCGTCCTGGCGGTCGACCTAGCTGCGTTCGGAGGCAGTGCGCTCGTGGACCCCGCCGTGGCCGTGCCCAAGGGCCGCAGCGACACCGAGATCGCGCACGGGATCCCAGTCACGTACGTACCGGCCCGCAACACTGTGTTTCTGTCGCTCGCGCTCGCCCTCGCCGAAGCCCGTGGGGCCGAGGCCATCGTGCTGGGGGTCAATGCGATCGACTACAGCGGCTATCCCGACTGCCGTCCCGAATATCTTGCGGCCTTTGAATCCCTCGCGCGGCTGGCCACGAAGGCAGGCGTCGAAGGACGCGCCACGCGGATCGTGGCGCCTCTCGTGAATCGCTCGAAGGCAGACATCATTCGGCTCGGCCACTCACTCGGTGTTGACTACGGCCTCACGACGAGCTGCTACGACCCGCTTGAAGGTGGCCGGCCCTGCGGGCAATGCGACTCGTGTCACTTGCGGGCAGCCGGCTTTGCTGCTGCGGGGCTTGTCGATCCGCGCTGTGGCCTCGCGGTGGGCCGCTGATATGCGGATCGCCGAGATCTTCGCGTCGCTGCAAGGAGAGGGGCTCCTCGCGGGTACACCGAGCACGTTCGTTCGCACGAGCGGCTGCAATCTCCGCTGCGTCTGGTGTGACACGCCGTACACGTCGTGGCAACCCGAAGGTGACACGATGACGGTGGCCGACGTGGCCGACCGCGTGCGGGCCATGGCGCCACGCCATGTGGTCGTAACCGGAGGTGAGCCGCTGCTTGCGGGCGATGTGGCCGAGCTTTGTCGCGTCCTGCGGCGGGATGGCCGGCATGTCACGGTGGAGACGGCCGGTACGGTTCTGCCCGACTCGCCCCATCACCTTGCCGCCGAACCGATCGCTGACCTCATGTCGATCAGCCCGAAGCTGGCTTCGTCGGCGCCGCCGATGGAAACGCCGGGCGGCTGGCATCCGAGGCATGAGGCCGCGAGGCGGCGGGATGACGCGATCCATGCCCTCATGGCAGCGGGGCCATACCAGCTCAAGTTCGTGATCGATTCGCGGGCAGACTTGGACGAGGCGATTGCCTGGCTCGATGACCTCGGTCTCGGACAAGGCGGCGTCGATCCGGCCGTCGTCTGCTTCATGCCGCAGGGCCGATCGGATGAAGAGTTGGCTGGCACATCGGCGTGGCTCGAGCCGGAGTGCCGCGAGCGTGGCGTCCACTTCGCGCCTCGGCATCACGTGGCCTGGTTTGGCCACACGCGGGGCACCTGAGGCTACGCGGGCTTGAGCGCATGGCCGCGGGGACCGAAGAAGAGGACCGTGGCGGCGCCGACGCCCACAATGAGCAGGCCAGCGAGAAAGAAGGGGCTCACATCCTTGAGGGGCACGCCCTGCAAGAGGCATGAGGTGAGCGTGTTGATCACCGGCGCCAGCCCGAAGACCACCGGCATGACCGTAAATGGTTTTCCGCCGTAGGTGAACGCGAGCACCGTGCCGAGGGCGCCGATGGCCCCGAGCGAGCCAGCCATGAGGCTCCACACGACGCCAGAGAACGTCCAGCTTCCCGTATCACCGAGCGGAGTCATCGCGGCGAGCGGTACGAGCACCGCAATCAGAAAGTACGCAAGTCCAATACACAAAAGCGGTCGCAGCCGGCTGCCCTGCATGGCCGCCTGCCCGCGGTGCAAGACCGGGCCATAGGCGCCCCAGCACGCGATCGTGAGGGCGATGCCGAGGAGCACCTCGATGAACCGCTCCGCGCCGCGTTCGACCTTCGCCGTAACGCCGACTGCTGCCGTGGCATCGGGCTTCGTCTCGGCCACTGTCGGCGTCGCCTCATTCGCGGTGGCCACCGCGGCGGGGGCGTCATGAGCGGGTGGCTGCGGCTTGAAGATAAGGACCGTCACGGCGCCCGTGATCACCAGCAGGAGGCCAGCCAGAAAGGGTGCTTTGATCTCGCCAAAGGACCTATTCAGAAACGCCGAGAGGAGCGTGTTTACCACCGGAGCGCCGCCGAAGACGAGTGGCATCACATAGATCGGTCGGCCGCCAGCCGCGAGCGCAAGGATCACACCAAGAGCGCCGAGCGCACCGCAGACACCGGCGAGCAGGCTCCACACGATTCCAGGAAGCGTCCAGGCCCCCTTGTCGCGGCCGCGGGTAAGCAGGAGCACCGGCACGATCACCGCGATCAGAAAATACGCCATTCCTACACAGGCAAACGGCCGAAGCCTCGAGCCCATGAGCGACTGACCCTCATGAAGGACCGGGCCATACACACCCCAGCACAGGGCTGTCAGCCCGATCGCCCCTAGCATGCCGAGGAACTGTGTCATCAAGGGGGTCTCCAGTGGGCGGTTGAACGTCGCGGCAGCATACCCGCCTTCAGTCGGTCAGGCCTGTCAGGCTTGAATGGGCCGCGCCTCGCGCAAGCAGGTCGAGGGCGGCGTGGCCAACTTCCTCGACCGTGATCGTGGTCATGCAGTCGTGGTGACCGAGAGGGCACTCCGCTGCACCGCAGGGTGAACAGGGGAGCTCACGGCGGATTTCGGTGCAGAGGGAAGGGGAGGAGCGGCCGAGGCGGGGATCGGTTGGGCCGATCAGCGCCACGGTCGGCACGCCGAACGCGGCCGCGATGTGCCGCGGGCCGCTGTCGCTCGACACCGCGAGAGACGCGCGGGCGAAGAGCGCCTTCGAGAGTCCGATCGGAAGGTCATCCACGTCGTGGAGGCCGGCGACGGCGGGGTGCGCCGCTCGCGCAACGACATCACGTGCTTCGTTTCGATCGGAAGGTCCGCAGTGGACAAGCAGCCGTGCGGCTGGCAACTGCTCGGCAAGCCATCGGGCAAGGTCGGCGAGCTTGTCGGTGCCCCATGCCCGCGCGGTCCCGCTCGCAGAATTGTCGTTGAGGATGACGAGTGGTCCGTCCCGTCCGGGAAACTGATGAGCGAGGACGGCGTCTGCCGCAGCGAGATCGGTCGGCGTAGCGACGAGCGACACATCGAGCGGCCCTGATGGCACCCCCAACGCCGCCACCACATCCATGAAGGCGCGGGGCGGCGGAACCATCATGACATGCCCATGATCGTCGCGGTGCGGTGGCACGGCATAGGAAAGAAGCCATCGTCGCCAGCGGCCTGTCGCGCCTACCCGTCGCCGACCACCCCCTCGCCACGCTAGGGCGGCGGAAGACAGCGAGTTTGGAAACACGACGACGACGTCGGGCCGTTGCACACGCATGGCCCGCGCGGCCGCGGCGAACGACATCGCGAAATCACGGCGATGCCGGTCATAGAAGATCGAGGCATCGAGCCAAGGCGTGCCGGCGAGCAGGTCGGCGATGACCGGCCGCATCACGCCCACGATCCGCGCGGATGGAAAATGCCCACGCAGGGCCCGCAAGGCCGGTGTGGCCATGACGGCATCGCCCACCCACCGAGGCATGATGACGGCAAGATTCATGGCGCCACCGTAGCGGGTTGCCTTCCGCTGCGGCAAAGCCTTTTTTCCGAGGCGGCATCGCGACAGGCTCGATCGCGCTGGTCACTCTGCCTGTGGCCGTACGGCGATGACCTGCTGTGAAGCAGCGGCGGTGGCTGCGAGCAGCGCCGTCGTGAGGGCGCCTCCGGCAGCGATGGCGATCCAGGCTATCGGGAGTTGGGCGTCACTGCCGAGGATCGCCGGCATCACGGCCAGGCAGGCGGCGCTCACCCCTGCCAGGAGGCCGAGGACCACCATCGCGAGGGTTTCGAGAATGAGCAAAATCCGCACGCGTGCCAGCGTGAATCCGACCGCCCGAAGGACAGCCAGCGACCCGAGTCGTTCGAGCGTGCCTTGCGCCTGCACCGCGGCCACGCCCACGGTGCCCAAAAGGAGGCCCAGCGTGCCGAGCGCCTGGAAGCCGGCGAGGAACGTGTTCTGAACAGCCTGGAGGCTCGCCAGCCGCCGCGTCGCTGGCGTGACGGTGGGGGCGGCGTCGGTCCAGGCCGCCGCGAGGGCGCGTGGCAAGGCTCGGCGGCGATCCGTCGAGAGCGCCGATGCATCAACCAGCGCCATCCGATAGCCCGACCGTGCTGGAAAGATCCGCTCGAAATCCCGCTCGGCCACCAGGACAAAACCCTGGAGTACGCTGGGCTCAAGAAGGCCGACGATCTCAAACGCGACGGCCTTGCCTTCATCATCGTCCAGTTGAAAACGGCTACCGACGCCGCCGAGCTTGAGCCCCCATTGGGCCGTCGCCTGGTCGAGGATCACGGGGACCGGAGCTTCCGGATCGCGCTTGCGTTCCAGCAGTCGCCACGGGGTGTCGATCGCGTCGGCCTTCGGCGATGGATCGAGAGCCGCGTGACTCGTGAACGTGAATCCACCCCGCTCAATGAAACGAGAGCCCACGCCGAGGATGGTGGGACGAAGCGTCGCGTAGAGATTGATGCATGATGCGTCGTCGCCGCCACTCCCGCGGAGCCTGGCGACCTCACATGCGGCGACCATTTTTTCCTGTGCCAACGACAGGCCGAGCGCGGGGCGCGTCACAGGATCGGATGGATCGATACTGGTCGCGTCGCCGAAGGTCACGATTTCGGTCCAGCCACCCGTTGGCCCTGCGCGGTCGGTCAGATCGGTGGGGGGCCGCTGGGCGAACGACGACACGGCGACGACGAGGAACGTGGCGGTGGCCACGATGGCCGCAACAGAAAAACCACGGGTTGGCGCGAAACCGAGGTTCCTGCGGGCCAAGCCAGCAAGCGTGCGTATGGGTGTCATCGGAGGTGGGCTCGAGAGCCACAGCCAGAGCATCGCAAGGAGGCCGGCAAGCGCCGCCGCACCCGAGGCGAAGAACAGGCCGACCCTCGACTCGGCACCCGCAGCCTGTCCCTGCGCGAGGGTGGCCAGTGTGGTCAGAACTCCACCCGCCGCTCCCGCGCAGGCGTACCACCGGCCGCGGATCGCGGTTGGCTCGAGTGGGCGGTCAGTCTCGTGGAGGAGTCGAAGCGGTGGAATGCGGCCGACCCGTCGTGCGGCCCACGCCAGCGCGACGATCGAAACAGCGAGCGCTGCGGCAGCGCCTGCTGCGAGCGCTGTTCCATCGGGGCCAGGACCGTCGAATCCTGCGGCCGACCCCGGATCGACGTCGGCGGCCCAACGACGGCCCAGGGCCACAAGAAGCCCTCGCGCCCAGGCCGGGCCGAGGACCGTGCCCACACCCACCCCGATCACCGCAGCCAAGCCTCCGATTGACACAAGCAGCGTGACGAGCCGCGCGGGTGGCCAGCCCACGGCGGCGAGGATGCCGAGATCCCGGCGCCGCGCGGCGACGAGCAGGCCAAACAGCAGCCATTCGAGGAGCAACCCCGCGGCCACGACGAAGCTCGAAAGCGCAAGGAAGAGGCTTCCGAAGGGCGTCGAGCCCCGCGATGCTTGGAGCGCATCGGCCCTGAGCGACGCCACCCTCAGGCCCATTGGCTCTGGCTGCATGTGGCCAGCGAGTGCCACTTCGACGGCGGTACGGTCAGCAAGCGCCGGCACGAGCCATGCGGTCGTGTGTCCGAAGCGGCTTCCCGCAAGCCGCCGAGCCGTGGCGAGCGCGACAAACGCTTTGGGCGTGGCGCGATACTCCTTCCAATAGCGGTCGTCTTCGTCGTGGGGCGGCGTTGACCGGACACGGGAGGCGTCGAAAGGGAAGGGGGGATCCCAGTCAGCGATCGAGTCTTCGTCGGTGATGCCCTCCACATCGGGCACGACATCGCGGCTCGTGGCCGCGCCTCGCATGGCGGCGATGCCGGTGATCCGCAATCGTGCCGTGGCCTCGATGACCTCGCCGTGGACCGTCTCCGGCTCGAAGAAGCTGAGGGTGATAGTGTCGCCGAGGGTCACGGGCCGTCCCTGCGCCGCGAAATCCTCAGCGAGCCAGCGGCTGATGATGATGCCGTCGTCGGGAGGAAGGGTCAGCCGATTGCCCTCGTCGTCGACGAGCTCACCCACGGGGAGCGACGTTGAATCGATGCCGAGCACGGTGGAGTAGGGGACGCTGCCGCGATCCTTTTCAATGCCATCGGTCGCCACGGTATTGGCGAGGAGCACGAGCGTGGGACGGCCGCCGAGCGCCGCAAGGACCGTGGCAGCAGCGGCGTCGGCCTCGGGCGGGAGGACGAGCCGCTCGGTGGTGAGCCGAAGGCTCGCGGGATCGCCCGACGTCGGGGCGAGCGCGAGCCCATAGTCAGCCAGTGAGGGGTGGAGGTGCGAACGAAGCCACTCGGCGGCGTCCTCGTGTGGTCGCATCCTGATGGCGAATACGGCATTGACCGCGTCGTCGCGACGCAGAATCCGGCGGGCTGCGGCGAGCGAGGTCACGACGAGTGGCCGGGTCGACTGCTCGGGTCGGAGCGAGAAGCGGCCCAGACCGTGATCGGGCAGGATGGCTGCCACCGAGAGCCGTCGGCCATCGGAGGCTCCGGTCCGCCGCCCGAGCGGGCTGTCGGCTGGCACGGATGATCGCCGTGGAAGCCGCAGGACAACGGCGTCACCCGCGGCGAGGCCGAGGGTCTCGGCCAGTGGCGTGTTCACGAGGACGGTTTCGGGAGCAAGCGTTGGTGGCGCTGGGTCGAATCCAAGTGCCGCCGGGTCATCGCAGGCCAGGAGCGTGGCGGCGATCGTTCCACCGCGACCGCTCGAGATCGTCACCGGCAGGATGATCGCCGGAACGACATGCTGGGGACCGCCTTCTGACGCCGCGGTCACCAATCCATCAACGACATGCTTGGAGAAAAAAGATTCGCCGAGTACAGCGGCGTCGATACTCCCGAGCCGCTCGAGCGCGAGGGCCCGAAGTCCTCGCTCGAGCGAGGAGCCGACCGCGAGAGCGCCGGTGATCGTCATGGCTACCACGCCGCAAGCCGCTGCTAGGGCGGCCACCTGCGGCCACCACTGCCGGGCGAGCATGAGTGCGAGGCCACCGAGTGACCGGAGCGGTGGAGGGCCGACGTCGCTCATGGCGCAAGCTGTCCATCAACCAGCCGTCGCACGCTGCCGACGCGGTTCGCCACCGGCTCGGCGTGCGTGACGACTACGAGCATGCCGCCACCTTCGCCCGTGAGCTCCACAAGCATGTCCGTGACCTCGGTTGCCGTCGCTGCATCGAGCTGTCCGGTCGGCTCGTCGGCGAGGACGAGCCGTGGCGAAAGCACGAGAGCCCTTGCCACGGCGACCCGCTGCCGCTCGCCACCAGAGAGCTCGCCTGGACGGTGGCCGAGCCGATCACCGAGGCCCACGTGGTCGAGGAGCCTGCGGCCACGGGCGACAATCTCCGGCGTCACTCGCCCTCCGGCGAGCGCAGGGACCAATACATTGTCGAGCGCCGAGCAGCCGGCGAGGAGATGGTGCTCCTGGAAGACAAACCCGATCCGCCGATTGCGAAACAAGGCGCGATCGACGGGCGTGCCGGCAAAGGGATCGACACCGTCCAGCAACACCGAGCCAGTGGACGGCTCCTCGAGCCCGCCGAGGATCGCGAGGAGTGTGCTCTTGCCCGACCCCGAAGGCCCCATGATGGTCAACCGGCCGCCTGGCTCGAGGCTGAGCGACACGTCGTCAAGAACGGTGAGGTTCCCAGCCGGAGTGACGAAGGATCTCGAGACGCGATGGACCGCGAGCATGCCGTCCCCTCAGCGGTCAGTTCCGAGTGAGCCACGCATGAACGCCTCGAGGCCGGAGGTGACCTCGGGCGTGAGGGGTACTGGCTCCGGGCGTCCGCCGGGGTGCATCAGGCAGCGGACGGCCACGATCCTTCCGGATGCCACGGCCTCGCCGGCGTGGCTGAAGGCGAAGCCGTAGGTCACGCTTGTCCGTCCGATTCCCTCGACAGAGACGGCAATATCGACTTCGTCGCCGAAGCGGACTGCCGCGGTGTATTCGCACGAGGCCGCGACCCGCGGCCAACTGAAGCTCGCGCCGTCGGCACCATGTTCGACGACAGGTATCCCGGTGGCCCGCATGAGCTCGTGCTCAGCCGACTCCATCCACACAAAGAAAGCAGAGAAGTGAACGATGCCCGCGGCATCGGTATCACGAAACTCGACACGTCGGCGTGCCTGGAGTGGCCATCAGAAACCCTCACGGTGCCCCCCATCATACGCGGATGCCCTCATGAACACTCGCACGCCGAAAAGCGACTTGCATCGGGCTCCCGGGGTCCGGTCACTCCGGGGCCATGGATGCACACATCGGTTGATGTGAATCGACCGAGATGCTGCGACGCTGGATGCGTCGCTCACCTTCCCGGCGGAGGCCGGGCAAGCTCGCCGGGGCCATGGATGCACACATCGGCTGAGTGAATCGACCGAGATGCTGCGACGCTGGATGCGTCGCTCACTTCCCGGTGGAGGCCGGGCAAGCTCGCCGGGGCCATGGATGGCCCGGCGAGCGTAAAGCTAGTCCGCAACGTATGGCAAAAGCGCCATGAAACGCGCCCGCTTGATGGCGCTGGTCACAGCATGCTGGCTGGCGGCCGTGCAGCCGCTCTTCCGTCTGCCGATGATCTTGCCCTGGCGATTGACGAGTTTGCTGAGAAGTTCGAGATCCTTGTAGTCGACATACATCGGCCTCGGCCGCGCACCGTCGATAAAAATTGGATCCCGCTTCTTGATCTTGGGCTTCGGCTTTGCCTTCTTGCGGGCGAACGTGGACGGCTTTGGACGGGGGCCTGCAAAACTCATTGGATTGGATGTGGCCTACGTGGGCTCAGAGAAAGGGAGAGGAGACATCAGGCTGGCGCTCAATGCCACACCTGAACCATTTTCAGGATACCGAGTTTCAGGATACCGAGAAACAAGAGCCACGGAAGTCGGGGGGGTGAATCCCCGGCTTCCGTGGCATGTTGAGACGATCAAGTCGTCGAGCAGATAGCCTTAGTAGCGATCGCCACCGCCGCGACTGCTGCCGCCGCCGCCACCGCCGTAGCCACCACGGCCGCCGCTGCCGCCGCCGTAGCCGCCACCGCTGCCGCCACCGCTGCCGCCGCCCGGCCTAGGTGTCCGCTCACGGGCTTCGTTCACGGTCAAGGGGCGACCGTTCATCTCATGCCCATTGAGCGCCGCGATCGCGGCCTGCAAGCCTTCGTCGGTCTCCATCTCCACGAATCCGAAGCCGCGCGACCTGCCGGTCTCACGATCCGAAATCACTTCGGCACTGCGGACGGCGCCGTGCGCCGCGAACATTGCCTCTAAATCCTGTGACGTGGTGGACCAGGGGAGGTTTCCCACATAAATCTTCCGAGACATATAACCATCAACCTCGAGGAACACGGGAACTGGAACACAAAACAACCGACATAAACGACCTTCGCCAAAGCACGGGCCCAATTCCCGACGTGCCGGAAGTGCGGACGAGAGTCTGTCGACCACAGAGTTGTAGCATTTCACTGGCCAGCGAACAACACCCGGGGGATTCGCACGAGCCATGCTGGACACGAACTGAAGGCCGGACCCGTCGCTGGCTTATGGAGAAAACAGGGTTTCCTCGGGGCTATTGCGGCACCGGCTCGCCCGCAGGGATCTCACTGATTCGTTGGCTGTCCCGTATGATTTTGGCCCGGTTCGGTCTCGCCGCTGTCCTGCCACTCGCCGCACCAGTCCTCCCCGGCGGTGTGTGGCCAGATCCCGACGTGGAGGAGTTTGTCCTCCTCAATCGGAGGCAGGCTGGGCGGCATCCGCCGGCATTCTCCCCATTCGCCTCGTTGTCGGGTGTCGGCGTCCTGTCGCCAGAACTTGCAGCACCCGCAGCCAGGGAGCTTCGTCATGCCGGTAAGCTCTTGCATAGGCCCCATTCTAGCTTGTCGAGGGAGCACGGTGTGCTTTGGTCCACGCGAACGTTCTCGGCGATTCCATGACCAGCGTGAATCGAAACTCCATCTTTTGCGATTCCTATGACGACGTGTCGCGGCACGTTGCGGGTCGGTATGGCGTCGCTGTCGATCTGGTAGAGATTGCTCCACCATTCAAGGGCGATCTCGACGGGAGCCGCATCCTCGTTGGCCGCCAAAGTGCCAGCGAAGAGCGGCTCTTTCTTGTCGCGCATCTTTTCGGGCACACCGTCCAGTGGAATGTCTCCGATACGTTGCGACGGCTCGGTATGACGATGCCCATCCATCCCGGTGCTGAGGAACTCAATGCCCTCGAGGCCTATGAGCGGGAAGCATGCCGGTACAGCCAGCAGGCGATGCACGAAGCAGGTGTTGTCTCCCTCGACCAGTGGCTTGCCGACTACTCGGCCTGCGACCTGGCGTTCTTGCGGCACTTCTACACGACCGGTGAGCGGCGGGCGTTCCGCCATTTCTGGCGGGAGAACCAGCCCTTGATCAAACCCTTGGCGATTCCATCATTTTCGCCCAGGCGTTGGCGTCGTCGCACGCAAGCCATCGTCCTATGACGGCGTCCCGTGCCGATACCAAGCCCGCATGCCGTTGAACACATCTGCCTGCCCGAGTCGCTCTGTCCTTCCCCAGCCACCCCTCGGTTTCTCATGAGTCGCCGTCATCGCCGTAAGCCGTCGCAGCGGGACATGAAGATCCACCGCCGCACCCAGCCAGGAGCGTCACCGGGGCAGGTCATTTCGGATCCGTCGCATCCCCAGCCGACAATCCAAGTGATGGCGTGTTGTCAGTCAGGAAAGATTCTCGAGGTCGAGGTGCCGACGATGGACAGCGCCCACGCGCTCGTCGGGCAGCACGACCTCGTGTGGATCAATGTGGAGGGGCTGGGCGATGCGACGACAATCGAGCGAGCCGGCACGCTGTTCGGTCTCCACCGGCTGGCCCTGGAAGACACGGTCAACGTCCACCAGCGGGCCAAAGTCGAAGCCTACGGCGAAACCCTGTTCATCGTGCTGCGGCTCGTGAGCTGCCCCGAACGTTGCGCGACCGAGCAGCTCAGTATCTTCATCGGGCCCACGTGGATCCTGACCTTTCAGGAAGGGACTGCCGGCGATCCGTTTGAGCGCATTCGCGGGCGTCTTCGCGAAGGGGGCCGCATCTGTCAGCTCGGCTCCGGCTACCTGGCGTACGCGTTGATGGATGCGGCTGTTGACGCCTATTACCCCGTCCTCGAAGTGTATGCAGAGCGGCTCGACGAGCTCGAGGACATCGTTGTGGAGCCCCGCAACCTCCAGGTGATGGACCGGCTGCACGAAGTGAAGGCCGATCTCCTCATCCTGCGGCGGGCCATCTGGCCGCTCCGAGACGCGATGGCCATGCTCGCCCGTGAGGACACGCCACGGTTCTCGTTCGAGGTGCGACCGTACCTCCGCGACTGCTACGACCATGTCGTGCAAGTCGTCGAGCTGATCGAGACGTATCGCGAACTGACGGCCGACCTCCGCGACCTCCACATGTCATCGATCAGCAATCGCATCAATGAGACGATGCGTGTTCTGACAATCATCTCGACAATCTTCATCCCCCTGACATTCATCGCCGGCATCTACGGGATGAACTTCGATTTTGCTGGCGGGGCCATGCCGCTCAACATGCCCGAGCTGCACTGGTACTGGGGCTATCCCACCTGCCTGGCGGGAATGGCCATCACGGTGATCTGCCTGGTCGTCTATTTTTATCGCCAAGGGTGGATCGGCAACGGACGCCATTGGGGCGAGCCGCCGCCCGACGGGGGCGACAAGGCCATCGTCTGAGCCGTGGCCACCCGAAGAGAGTTCCGAAGCGCAAATCCTTGATGCGGCGGGAGGGCCTGGGTAGGCTCAGTCGGCGGAAAATCCGTTTTGGACTGCCGATAAAGTGTTCAATCAGCCTTCCTTTCCCGCACGGTGCGCCTTGTCCACTTTTTGCGAGGTCTCGCTCCGAGTGGTGGCGGGAAGGACGATTCGGCCGATGCCTATGAGCCCTGCCTCAAGAAATTCCTGCGATCAATTCCTGCGATCAATAGGTGCCAACCCATGCCCCAAACCTCTCCCGCGTGGCTTCGACGCATTCTTGGCACCAAGCCAGAACGCGCCGTGAATCGCTTTCGCCGCCCGATACGCCCCAGCTCTTCGCTGTGGCTGGAGATGCTGGAAGATCGTGTGCTCATGGCGCTGCCGAGCGTGGCCAGCCCGACGGTCACGGGGATCACGCCCTACCAGGCGACCATGGGCGGCAACGTGACCAGTAACGGCGGATCCCCGCTGAACTTTCGCGGCCTCGTCTACTCGCTGACGAGCGTGAACCCCAACCCAACGCGTGGTGCCGCAGGCGTTGCGGAGGTGGACGTGCTTGGCGTGCCCGCCACCGGGGTCTTCACGTTGACCGTGAGTCCGCTCACGCCGAACTCCAAATACTCGTTCCGCGCCTTCGCGTCCAACGCCGAGGGCACCGCCTACAGCCCGATCACCACCCTCGATGCGTCGGCATTCACCACCCTGCCTCCGAATCTCGCCTTCCCCAAGGACAGCTTCACGCCCGACCCAAACGATCCAAACAAGCTCTTGAACACCGTGCTCTATTTCGGGCCCACGAAGAATGATCCGGATCCCAGGCACGTGACCATACCGAGCAAGACGATCACCTTCACGAACAACGCCGACATCCCCGTCTTTCCGATGCTCGTGAACACCAATGCGACCAAGGATGACCTGAAGCCGGATCAGGCGCTCTATGACCCGATCGATCCGATCTACAACGAGTATCGAGGGTACATCGGCCACAAGAATGCCAACGGCAGTTCCATCGGCTTGCTCCCGGGCATGGCCATTACGGTGTCGGTGCCGCTCGTATTCTGGGATGGGGCGCGAGTCTTTATCAGCTACGACTCCACCTACATGGACATGATCAACAATGCCCCGCAAGTGGCACAATTGTCCACGATCCCGAATCCATTTCAGTACTACGGAAAGAATAGTGACGGCTCCAAGACCCTGAACGTCACCTTGCCTGCCGACGGCGTCACCGGAGCGCCCGTCGGGACCACCGGAGTGGTTATGTGGTATCGGCAAGGACTCGATATCAAGAGCCCCGAGCAGCCCATCGGTCCGTCCAGCGACGCGCCGGCTCAGCTCGCCGAGTTCACGATCCGTGATCCGATTCTGAGCAAGATCAATCCGAATATCGACAAGCTCAAGCCGTTTTTCGGAGAGACGCACTCGCTCATCAATTACGACGTGTCCTACGTCGATAACATGACGCTTCCGGTCGCGATGGCAGCGCTCGACGTCCCCATCCCAATCACCGATCCGCCGCTTCCGGTGCAAACGCCATTTCCCGGGCCGAGGCTGCCTTTTGGCTGGGTCGGCTCAGCCCAGACGGTTGGTCAGTTCCAAAAGGCGATGGCTGAATTCCTGGGCGTCGGCCCGAGCAATGGCTTAGGGCAGTACTTCGGCCTCGCTCCGGGAAAGCAGGCTCCTGATTACCGCGGTTGGACGCAGTACAACTTCGACGTGACCAATGGCGTGAGCCCGGCGTTTGCAAAGCCCCCCCTCATCAAGATCCCGTCCGGTCAGGATGCGCTGGCAAACACGCCGCTTGGGGACGTGAGTTCCACGTTCGACGTCCAGGCCAATGCCTACATGCTGACGAGCGGTGGCACCGATGCCAAGCAGGTCCTTGGGGCGGGTACGGCGTTTTCGAATGGCACGAAGAGCCTTTACATCGTGGCGAATACTCCGGCGCTTCAGAACATTTTGAAGACCCAGCTCCAGAAGGGCATGGTCGTCAAGTTGCCTTCGGGCGGGCCCAATGCCCCGGTCGTGCCGGCGGGTACCGTGGTCGATCGCATCGGTCCGGCGGGAAATCCTGGGTTCAACTTCACGGACTTCACGCCTACCCAAGGCGGGAAGACCATGGTCCTCGAGATCGGCTTGAACAACGTCATTGCCACCTCCGGCAAGGACGCGTTTTCGTACACCTTGACGCGGCCGGTCACGGATTACGTGAGCAATGCCCTTGTGAACCTCTGGTACACATGGGCCAATCACTACGTCACGCACCTGCCGGCGACGGCGCAGAACCAGGCCGGGCTCAGCGGCAAGGCTGTGCCAGACGCCGCGAAGCCGACAGCATTGAATAACGTCATCAGGCTCGATGCCGCGAACACGCACCTCGTGCCGGGCATGGTGGTGACGGGCTCTGCGACATCGGGGATATCCACGAAGCCCATCGATGGGAAGACCACGATTGTCGCCATCGATGCGGACAATCGAACGATCCATCTGAGCCAAGCGGTGACGATTGGAGCGCAAGGTACCTACGGTTTCACGTTGCCCGCCCTGTCGCAGTTGACCGGATTCGATGATCCCATTGTCAAGCTTCTCACGCCGTTTACGCCCGTCGCGACGCCGTCCGTTCCTTATGTCATGCAGTTCGCGCAGAATGCGTATCAATTGCTGAGCTTCATGAGCCAGGTGCCTGCTGGCAGCAAAGAAGTGGCTCCACGGTCGGTGCAAGTTACGCACAATGTCATCGGCGGAAATGTCACCAAGCCGACCAATCGTGACGCCCTTGCCAAGATCGAGGTTGCGTTCCGCACGATGGTGAAATCGCTCCTGCGGGGTGTGAACGACTTCACGAAGCAGCTCGATCAGAAGCTCTGGTATCCCGATCCGGCCATGCCTGTTGCGGGGACTGGCCAGCCGTTCAATATCTACAACCTCGACCCTTTCGTGTGGTTTGTCCACCAGCGGCTTGGTCTCTCCGGGTATGGATTTTCCCTCGACGATGATGCTGCTGATATCGGTGCGAACTATGCCACCAAGCTCGGGATCAGTATTGGCGGTCTGAATGGGCTGCCCAACCAGGTCGAGTGGTCCGAAACTGCTCCTTTTGGGCCCGTGTCCGGCACGGCGAAGGTTCTGTCGCTGGGTACCGATACTCTGCATCCACCGGATGTTACGTTCCCCTACGAGATCTCTGGTCTGCCAGAGAATGTGTGGTACTCCGTCAAGGCGTTGGACACGATGAACTCGGTGCCCGGTGCCCAGGTCATCGGGACGGGGGTGTCGCCCGGCACGTTCCTGAACAGCGGTGCAGACGCGGCCCAGACGAAGTTCTCATTTTCGCTCGCCAATTCCTCGCCGGGCGTCCCGCCGCTGACGTCGGCGATTGGCAGCACGACGCAGTACACGATGTTCCTCGGCGGAACGCCCAACACGACCCCCCTTCAGCTCATTGGTGGTGAGACACGGAATGCCGTCAGCCCGTTCACGAACAATTCGACCGTGAGGATCCCTCCAGGGAACACACTCAAGATCACGACCGAGATCGGCACGGTCACGAGCTATACACAACAGCTCCAGCAATTTACGCGAGTGAATGGGCACCCGAGAACCATTCCCTTCACCGTGGTGAGGGGAACTCTGGACGCGAGCCGTGTCGCCATCGCCGATGGTCAATTGGCTGGCGAAGGGATCGTGACCGGGTCGCTCGACGTCATGGGCCCACTCGCCGGGTACACCTACACCAACTCCCTCGGCAAGACAGTGACGATCGACGCAACTGCCGGCGGTATTCTTCAGCCCGGTGCGTTCAATGGCAACACTCCTGGAAAGCTCACAATCGGCAGCTCAGGAATGCCCCGGGATGTTCGGATGTATGGAGCCACACTGCGCGTGATCATCAGGGGGGCGGCGACCGTCGGTACCGACTACAGCCAGTTAGCCAGTTTTGGCAACGTCGATCTCGGGAACAGCAAGCTGGAGTTGGCACTCAGTGGGTATGTGCCGAAGGCCGGCGATTCGCTGACCATCGTGTCCGCTGCGGGCGGTATCAAGGGGAAGTTCAGTCAGGGCACAAGCATTTCCGTGGGGGGCTTCACGTTCAAGATCACGTACAACGCGACCAGCGTGGTCTTGACCCTCGCCGCAACGCTCCGCGGTGTGGCCTTCCAGGATCATGATGCCGACGGCGTCCGCGACGGCAATGATGCGGGGCTGCGAAACCGTACGGTCTTCCTCGACAGCGACAACGACGGCAGGCTCGACGCTGGCGAGCAGTCGGCGACCACGAATGCAGCGGGTCAGTACGCGTTCAACGACCTGTCGCCCGGGATGTATCGCGTGCGGATGGCGTTGCCAGCCGGTGCCGCGGCCACGCGCACAGTGGATGCCAGCGTGGTCGAGGGCGATACCCTCGTCGGGCAAGACCTCGGGGTGCGTGTCAACGAGGCGACCCGGTATTTTCCGCTGACGCCGCTCCTCTACTCCGTGCCTCATACGGAGGCCACGGTGAACGAGGGCTTGGTCGATACTCTCTATCGGGGGATCTTGGGACGGGAAGGCCGAGAGCCCGGCCGGAGTGCCGTCTTGGCTCGGCTCAACTCGGGTGCGCCCCTGACGGACATCGTTGGGGATTTTCTCCGAAGCCGCGAATACCGTGGCCTCCAAGTCCAGAAGTATTACGACGTGTTCCTCGGTCGCGCGGGGCTGCCCGGAGAGGTCGACTCTTGGGTTCGTGCCCTTGAAAGCGGCAGGCCGGTGCCGGACGTGATCGCTGGCTTCATGACGTCATCGGAGTTTACGAACGCGGGGCGTACCGACGCCGCGTCCTTTGTGCGGGCCTCCTATCAGTTGCTTCTCGGCCGTGATCAGAGGGCCGGCGAAGGTGACGGCTGGCGTGTCAGCCTCGATTCCGGTGCCATGACGCGGGCCGGAGTGGTCAAGTCGTTTCTCGCCTCGACTGAGGCTAATGAGCGGCTCCTCAGCGCCGTCTACGCGGCTTGGTTGAATCGTCCTCTGGATGCTGCCGGCAAGACGTTCTGGACCGGGCAGCTGGCGAGTGGCCTGACGTTCGAAGGGCTCGCTGGTGCGATCTTCAGTTCGCAGGAAGTGCGGAATCGCACGCTGGCTGGCCAGGGGTAGCAGTCTGGCGTCTGCTGGCGTGGCCCAACGACAACAGTGGCCGGCGGGGGGCAATCCTGCCGAAGGCCCGCAACGCCCCTCTTGCCCTGCCGGCCCTATCGCTACGTGCCGCATTCTTGGCCGTAGGCTCGCCGCATGGACGCCTCCGCACGCTTCCCCATCGCCATCTACTCGTGCTCGCCTTGAACGTGGGCTTCGCCGTCCCCATCTATCTCGACGTGCAGGCTCATGGGGTGGCAGCAAACCGGACAGTCCTCAACGTAGTCCTGGTGCGAGCCGGCCGACAGGTCCACGGGCACGATGATCTCTTCACCGCACGAGTCGCAAACGTAGACGGGCTCTTGGTGAGCGGTCGGGTGGCGCTGTCGGCGTTTCTTCTTTGGCTTTTTCATGGC
>Ga0163153_10004512_pt1 | contig 17405 bp, 14 predicted proteins | sample OliLakLV19MP6IB1_FD_148629 | JGI IMG/M metagenome (GOLD analysis project Ga0163153, IMG submission 148629) | Freshwater microbial mat bacterial communities from Lake Vanda, McMurdo Dry Valleys, Antarctica - Oligotrophic Lake LV.19.MP6.IB-1 | ecosystem: Environmental > Aquatic > Freshwater >... | reverse complement strand
TTAATCCGTTAATTGACAAAATTTATTCCAACCAGCCCAATTTCGATTTCATAGTTCAGGAATTTGAAAAGGCCAGGAAATATTTTGACAATGCAGGGATCGTTTCGTTTTATCAGTTTAAGGATATTGATCACTTTATCCATAAAAAGAGACTGAGGCTCCGGTACAATCTGGGCGTCCTGGCAGCCACATTAAAATTCGGGAGCAAAATGGTCCGTAAGAATTTTTAGAACCATATTGTCGTGCCGATGCTCAAAATTTGAATACCCTTCAATGAGCACACAATTTGTACCAATGATCGCATCGTGGTTATCCGCTGGGAGGTCCTCATGCAAACCTCAGTTAATAACAATCAAAAGCAAGGTTTAATCTTTATAAGGGTCATATGTATCACTGCCGGCCATCGCTACACCGATTGGACTTAAACTATGCAGTATTTTTACGGTATTTCCCATATATCCCAATACCTCAGACAATTTCTTATAACATTCTGGCGCTTCGTCAGCCCCTGAACCCTTCAACACAATTCCCTGTCGTCTCATTTCCGCCTTTGTGTTTTCAAAATCCACCTTGCCCTTTGAAATCAGGGTAGGTACCTTACGTTTTTGTCCGGCATGGTAAACCCATTTCTTTTTGCCGGCAGCCTGGGTCCTGCTCATGACCCGACCTGCCCCGTGTACCGTAGAGTACAAAGTTTTTTGGGCCAATACATTATCCACTCCTTCGATGATCACGGATTGATCCATCATATTAGAACCGATAAAGGCCTGTTGTCCTGGGAAGGCAGGAGTACACCCTTTACGCACCACCCAATAATTTTCACCAAAATGATTTTCCTTCCAGGCAAAATTGTGATGGTTATGTACCTCAAAAGTCACCTTAGGATTCCCTAAAATTTCCAATACTTTATTGACTACCATATCCCTCCCTGCATAAGCATATTCACCGGCCAGGTGCATCGCATTTAAATAGGCCTCCCCTTCGGACGATTGGGTATCAAATAATACAGGAGGGGCATCCATTGATCCTTCCGGAGATTTGTCCTCAAATTTTAACCCTTTATGAATTGCCATAAACCCCGAAGCCGTCCTATGTCCAAATCCACGGGAACCAAAATGGACGCCTATCCATAAATACCCCATTTCATCGCGAAATAAATCGATATAATGGTTACCACTGCCTACCGTACCCAATTGAGTCCTGGCTAATTGCAACATCTTTCTCTGGGGCTTGAATGTTGCCTTGCTTATTTTATCCAATACGCCATGATCCACCGGCTCATCGTTGACCCTCCCTACACCAAAAGAGATCCTGGTATATATTTCATCCATTATGGCGGGTACATCGATTTCATCTGCCAGGATCTCCGTACGAACCGCTTTATTCCCGCAGGCTATATCAAAACCTACCCCCGATACCGATACCTTGTTTTTATAAGCGATAGCGCCTCCGATCGGATGGGAGTACCCTTTATGGCCATCGGCCGTCAATACGCCAATACTCGTTTCATCCATGCAGTTGATCAATTGTTGTCTGCACGCTTCATCGACTTCGCCAAAAACCAAAATATCCATTTTGCCCTTAAATAAAAAAGCCCGCAGAAAATAAAATCCTACGGGCTATAGTAAATATTAAAATCAAATTTTATGTATTACCTAACCCGAAAAAAAGGTTTGGATGTTGATATCTTTTTATTGTTTTCATGGCTCAGGGTGCAAATATAGGGTTTTATTTAAAAAATGATAGCCATTCCATACTCCTTAGGAACCTGTTAACTCCGCTGTATCCCCGGGCTAAAGATTTGATTTTCTTAATTCATCTGTAGCCCCGGGCTAAAGATTTGATTTTCTTAATTCATCTGTAGCCCTATTCGCTGCTCTGGCGGTCAAGGCCATAAACGTCAGTGACGGATTTTGATTTCCCACCGAAGTCATACATGCCCCATCTGTTACGAAGACATTTTTACAAAGGTGCAATTGATTCCACTTGTTAAGCATGGAGGTTTTGGGATCATGTCCCATTCGCACCCCACCCATCTCATGGATATCCAGTCCGGGTGCCTGATGGTTGTCATAGGCTGCTGTGACTTTACATCCTGCCGTCTCCATCATGTCCACCCCCTGTTGTATAAAATCCTCTACCATTTTGTCATCGTTGGCAGTATATCCAATCGAGGTGACCAATTGTGGGATACCCCACTGATCTTTTAATGAATTACTCAGCCGGACATGATTTTGATAAACGGGGATGGTCTCTCCCTGCATACCCATCGCTATCTGCCAGGTGCCCGGATCAGAAATGGATGCCTTGAGTTCTTCCCCTATTCCTTTCTGTGCATAACCTTTATGCCAGCCCGGTCTATAGGCTACGTAATAACTCATATATCCGCCCTGGAAATCAGTTTCCTTTTTAAATACATTTCTAAAGGATGGGATAAATGCCTGAGTGGGCCTTCTTCCATAATAATATTGGTCCTGGTACTCTTCATGTATCGCGGCAACATTTCCCCTGTAATTGTGGAAAGCAATATAATGCCCCAGGATGTCATGATCATTGCCCAGGCCATTAGGAAAACGATTGGAGGTGGAATTCAGCAGAATTAAATTAGTATTCAGAGTAGCTGCATTGACAAAAATAATTTTTGCATGATACTCGGTCGATTGATTCGTCATGGCATCGATCACCCTTACCCCGGTTGCCTTTCCTATCTTATCATCATAAATAATGGAATGGACCACTGCATTGGGGATTAAAGTCAGGTTTCCCGTTTTATTCGCCCAGGGAATCGTAGAGGATACAGAGCTAAAATATCCCCCATACGGACATCCTCTTTCACAAAGGGTCCTGTTTTGACATTGGCCCCGGCCCTGCTGAAGATGGATGTCCTGCGGCTGGGTCAGGTGGGCACATCGCCCGATAATCACCCTGCGTTGCAATTTATAACGTCGATGTATTGCTTCCTGGATATGTTTTTCTACACAGTTCAAAGCAAAACCGGGCATCACTTCACTATCAGGTAGGTTTTCAATTCCGTCCCGGTCCCCGCATATTCCTACAAATTTTTCGACATAACTATACCAGGGTTCCAGATCGGCATATCGGATTGGCCAGTCCACAGCATACCCGTCCCGCTTCGGAGAATCGAATTCAAAATTACTCCATCGCTGGGTCTGTCTTGCCCACAACAACGATTTTCCACCCACCTGATAACCGCGTATCCAATCAAAGGGTTGGTCCTGAACATAAGGGTGATGGGTATCCCGTACAAAAAAATGCTCCGTAGCCTCATTATAGGCATAACAACGATTGATAACCGGATTGGCCGTCTGGTCTTCCAATGGCATCTGCCCACGGTGTTTAATATCCCAGGGATTCCAAAGGGCAGTCGGGTATTCAAGGTGATTGACCATTTTACCTCTTTCCAATACCAGGGTTTTTAATCCTTGTTCACAAAATTCTTTGGCAGCCCAACCTCCGCACATACCGGATCCAATGACTATGGCATCGAATTGATATCCCGGAGCTGTTGATTTAATTTGCATTGCTGCAAATTACTTAATGTGAAAAGAAAGAATGAAAAAAATTCTTGATGGAATTAAACCCCGGACTTTCCATGCAGTCTACTCATTACTATTTGATAAAACCTCTACCCATCGCTGATCTCCCTCAAAAAAAGTATTGAAGGTTATTTCAGCCACCAATCCGTCACTTTTAAATTTTATTATAACCATGAAAACTAATTTTTTAATGGGCCTGGCAGCCCTTTGTCTTATCCTTGCCACCAGTTGTGAAAAATCGACTGATAATGCTTCCTTTGCACCGGACACCACCTTAAATGCGGTAGCAGTAACCACCATAGAAACGCAGGATGCCCTGATATCTGTAGAAGATTTGGAAAATGAATTGCTGGAATCCCGCGACAATGGTACCTGCCCCAGCATCAGCAGCACAGCCCCTAAAGGAACCTTCCCCAACACCCTTACAATCGATTTTGGATCTGGATGCCTCACAAAGTCCGGCCGTTACCACCAGGGAAAAATCATCATTGAACAGTCTGACTCTATGAACCATGCCGGTGCCACCCGCATCACCTCCTTCGTGGAATTTTACGTCGACAGTATCGTAGTCAAAAACGGGACGGTTATCCTGACCAATTTAGGCAATGATGCTTCAGGGAATAAACAATTTTCGCGGAAACTGACCAATATGTCCTTCACCAATAACAAAGGGACCCTGGTCATTAATGCCAACCATACCCGGACCCAAATTGCGGGAGGCACGACAGAATTAAAATCAGATGACGTCTGGGAAATCGATGGTGAAAGCTCAGGGACGGTAGACAACGAAATCCGTTTTACTACCCTGATTACAGAATCCCTTGTCAAGAAGGGCAACTGTCCTTATATCGTGGCCGGAACGGAAGAAGTTATGCGAAATGACAGAAACGTTACGATAGATTTTGGCAACGGAGTTTGCGATCGCCTGGCTAAAGGCACCATGGAAAATGGCAATTCGTTTGTCATCGTCCTGAGGCCAAGGTTTTAAAGAAGTTTTTTTAAACTTAGCGTATGGAGATTAGTAAAACAAGCGCCCTGACCGGGTTAGCTTGTTTTACTTTTTAGGGGATGTTGTCTGAACCGGGATTTATGGGATTAATAGGATTTTACCGGGATGTTGTCTGAACCGGGATTGATTGGATTATTAAGATTTACCAGGATGTTGTCTGAACCGGGATTTATGGGATTAATAGGATTTACCAGGATGTTGTCTGAACCGGGATTGATTGGATTATTAAGATTTACCAGGATTTGATCCGATAAATAAAAATCCTGGTAATCCAATAAATCCTGTAAATCCCGGTTCAGACAATCAAAGCCACGGTAATCCCCAAAATCCTGAAAAGCCCGGTTCAGACATTTCAAAATCCTGGTAATCCCCAAATCGCGAGAATCCCGGTTCAGACAATCAAAATCCTGGTAATCCCCAAAATCCTGAAAATCCATGTTCAGACAATCAAAATCCTGGTAATCCCCAAAATCGCGAGAATCCCGGTTCAGACAATCAAAGCCACGGTAATCCCCAAAATCGCGAGAATCCCGGTTCAGACAATCAAAATCCTGGTAATCCCTAAAATCGCGAGAATCCCGGTTCAGACAATCAAAATCACGGTAATCCCCAAAATCCTATAAATCCCGGTTCAGACAAATAATAATCGAGGTAATCCCCTTTTATTTTTTCTTAGCCCAAGCATCTTTTAGTGTTACCGTCCTGTTGAATACCCGTTTGTTTTCACTGCTATCCTGGTCCATGCAGAAATAACCCAACCTTAAAAACTGAAACCGGTCACCTGGTTTGGCGTTTAGAATGTTGGGTTCAGCCTGTGCATTTGGAATTATTTTAAGTGAGCCCGGATTGACAAACTCTTTAAAATCCCGGTCTTCATGTCCGTCCGGGGTCTCATCGGTAAATAACCGATCGTAGATCCGCAACTCGACTGCCGTCGCCTGTTTTACACTAACCCAATGGATAGTGCCTTTGACATTCAGGCCGGAAGTATCATTGCCACTGCGGCTTTCCGGAATATAGGTGGCGTGAATTTCTTCGATGTTGCCGGTTTCCGGATTGATGACTGCTTTTTCACAACGAACGATATAAGCATTTTTTAACCGGACCAACCCACCCGGATATAATCTGAAATATCCTTTGCTGGGCACTTCCATATAATCATCGGTTTCGACATACAATTCACTGGAAAAGGGCACGATTCGCGATCCCGCCAATTCATCTTCCGGGTTATTTTGTACATTAAATTGTTCAACCTGGTCCTGATCGTAATTTAAAATCCTGAGTTTTACCGGGGACTGAACAACCATATACCGGTTGGTGGATTTATTCAAGTCTTCGCGGATACAAAATTCAAGGAGGGAAACATCGATGATGTTTTCCCTTTTGGCAATACCGATCCGATCGGCAAATTCACGAATAGCTTTTGCAGTATAACCACGTCTTCGCAGACCGGAGATGGTGGGCATCCGCGGATCGTCCCAACCACTGACAATTTGTTCATTGACCAGCTGCATCAATTTGCGTTTACTCATCACGGTATAACTCAGATTGAGTCGGGCAAATTCGTATTGTTTGGAAGGGAATATCCCTAATTGTTCAATATACCAATCATACAACGGTTTATGATTTTCAAATTCTAGGGTACAAATACTATGTGTAACTTTTTCAATGCTGTCGCTTTGGCCATGGGCAAAATCATACATCGGATAAATCATCCATTGACCACCGGTGCGGTGGTGATGTGCTTTTTTTATCCTGTACATCACCGGGTCGCGCAGATGCATATTGGGAGAGGCCAGGTCTATCTTCGCCCTTAAGACACAAGCCCCTTCATCAAAATCACCTTGTTTCATTTTTTCAAAGAGCAAGAGATTTTCTTCTACCGTCCTGTTCCGAAACGGGCTCTCTTTGCCGGGTTCGGTGGGATTGCCTTTTTGATCTGCAATTTCTTCCGCAGTCGATTGATCGACATAAGCCTTCCCTTTTCGAATCAATTGCAAGGCAAATTCATATAATTGACCAAAATAATCTGACGCAAAAAATACCCGGTCTTCCCAGTCAAATCCCAGCCATTTGACATCGGCCTGGATCGATTCGACATATTCGACTTCTTCTGTATCCGGATTGGTATCATCAAAACGAAGATTTGTTTTTCCTCCATATTTATTGGCCAACCCGAAGTTCAGACAGATGGACTTGGCATGGCCAATATGCAGGTAACCGTTGGGTTCCGGGGGGAAGCGGGTCAATATCCTGCCTCCGTTTTTCCCTTCCTGGAGATCTTTTTCTACTATTTCTTCAATAAAGTGTAATGACTCTGACATAAATTGATATTACATTCTTTCTGGCATGGTAATGCCCAATAAATTAAATGAATCGTGAAGGACCCGGGCTACCTGCTCACTCAACACTAACCTGAATTGCAGGGCAGCAGGGTCTTCCGAACGAAGGATAGGCACTTCGTGGTAAAAACGATGATAGGCCTTGGCAAGTACATAACTATAGTTGGCCAGTTCTGAAGGGTCATAAGCTTCTGCCGCCTTGGTGACAGCCTGGGGATATCCCTCCAGCAACTGGATGAGTTCTTTTTCTTCTTCGAACAAGTTTGTATGTGTGCTGTAAATCGGGTAAGACTTTGTAATCGATTTTCGCAAAACGGATTGAATCCTGACATACGCATTTTGAATATATGGTCCGGTCTGCCCCTGAAGATCCAGGGAGTCCTTGGGGTTGAACACCATTCGTTTTTTAGCTTGTACTTTGAGCATAAAAAATTTAATAGCCCCCAGCGCAATGGCATCGATAATTTGTTTTTGACCAGCTAAATCCAATTCCTCCAGATCACCCCTTTCCTTAGCGGTAGAAGTGGCTTCCTGAATTATTTCATCCAGCAGGTCATCGGCATCTACGACAGTCCCTTCCCTGGATTTCATTTTTCCTTCCGGCAATTCGACCATACCGTAGGACAGGTGATGTAAACCGGATGCATAAGGTTCATTAAACCGTTTCAATATTTCAAAAAGCACTTTGAAATGGTAATCCTGTTCGTCAGCGACCACATAAATGAGTTTATCCATGTGGTATTTTTCATACCTTTTTTGTGCCGTACCCAGATCCTGGGTAATGTAGACGGAAGTGCCGTCACTTCTCAAAACGAGTTTTTGATCCATACCAACATCCGTGAGGTCAATCCATACCGAATGATCTGCACGCGCTGTAAAAATCCCTTTTTCTATCCCGCGTGACACGGCTTCTTTGCCCAGTAAATAGGTAATGGATTCATAGTCCGTATCATCGAAAACGATACCCATTCGTTCATACGTGCGTTTAAAACCATCATATACCCATTGGTTCATGCGGCTCCAGAGGTCCAGGGTACCAGGGTCTTTTTGTTCCCACATCAACAACATTTCCCTGGCTTCAATTCCAAGAAGGCTATATTGATTGAAGTAGGTGTTTTTATATTCTTTAAAAAATTGCGATTCCGTTAATGCAGCCTCCTTCCGTTTGAGGTATTCTTCCCGGGCAGGTGGGGTGGTTTGCCAGGCCAGAAACTCCGCAGAAAACTCCTTTTCAAACAACACATAATAATGCCCGACAAAATGGTCTCCTTTAATCCCGGTCGACTCCGGAGTAGACCCTGCTCCCCATTTTTTCCAGGCCAGCATGGATTTACATATTGCAATACCACGATCATTGATGACCTGGATCCGTTTTACCGTATAACCCGAAACCTCCAGGATCCTTGCCATAGAAGACCCCAGGAGCATATTGCGAATATGTCCCAGGTGCAGGGGTTTGTTGGTGTTTGGTGAAGAAAACTCCACCAAAACGGTCTTATGCTTTGTTGACCCATGGCCAAAACCGGTGGTCTCCACGATGGTCTGAAGGGATTGAATATAAACTTCATCTTTCAGTTTCATATTCAGAAACCCCTGAACCAGTTCAAAAGATGAGATGGTGTGTTCACTGACCAAAACCTCGCCAATGGCCGACGCGACCTGGTGGGGAGGCAATTTTATTTTCCCGGCTATAGGAAAAACATTCAGAGTAAAATCCCCCTGAAATTCCTTTTTTGTAGGCACTACCAATAACGCTGAAGGAGCAAAATCCAGGGTATATAAACCGGAAATCACCTGACTTAATTTGTTCTGCAATAATGCTTTAATCATAAAAAGGGAGGGCAAAGGTACAACGAAAAAGCGGTCAAAATCAGCTGCAAGAATTTATATACTTTTTTGTCCGCCTGGGTTTAGCAGTTATTTTTCCAGTGGCTGCTTAAAAAAAGAAAACTGGGTCGAACCGTATTTTCGCATTTCGACAAAATGTTTGTGGACAGAAAAGTTATAGTTAGGATTGTGTTCCAGGATAAACAATCCACCTGGGCTCAATAACTGATTGGAGAAAATCAAATCCGGCAATTGTCCCAGCTCTTTCAGTGAATATGGCGGACCGGCAAATACATAATTATAGGTGGTCTGGTTTTTGGTGATGAATTTAAGTACATCTTCCTGTACAATCCTGAGGTACTGTTCTACACCCCAGGCCAGCGCGGTACTTTGGACAAAATCTAGACATCCCCGGTACATATCGACATAGGTGACCTGTTCACATCCCCTGCTGATCAGTTCAAAGCTATGACTACCACTGCCCCCAAAAAGATCTAAAGCTTTGATTTCTTCAAATTCAAGGCGGTTTTGCAGAATATTAAATAAACCTTCTCTTGAAAAATCGGTGGTGGGCCTGGTGGGCCAGGATTTGGATTGAACGGGTGGATTGAGCCTTCTTCCCTTAAGGAGGCCGGCAATTATGCGCATATTGCTTTGATTATTTCCGGTATGATGTTTTCCTTATCACCGGGTAATAATCTTACGGCGGACAGGTATTTTTTTAAAATCCGGACATGAGCTGGTGTTTTTTCGTTGGTATATAAGACAAAATCACCTTGACGGGTTTTGTATTTTTCTAACCATTTTAAAAGGTGGAAGGTGCTGTCATCCGGTGATGGAACATGAAGCCTGACGGCCTCCTTCAGGGATTTGTCGACCTGAATCAAAATATATAGAGTATCGTAAATCCGCAATGAGCATATCCCGTTATGCACTTCCCTGAAAAAACCGCTGCTGAAATTTTCCACACAGGTCATCCAATGCAAATAATTTTTAGCGTTCAATTGTTGCAAAGACTGCGGCAAATAATATACACACCGGGCATAGTGGTTAGTCCAGTTATCCACCCTGACCTGATTGTTTTGAAAATGTGTAAAAGGATGAACCGACTGCAGGATCATAGCGGCCATGGATTCGTCAAAGCTTTGTTCCGGCACCAGTTGAAACGGCGTATTTACAATGAGGTTAATTTTTTTTAATTCAGGTCCGTGGAGGTCTGATGATAACAAGGCAATTGGATGGGAAGAAAATATGGACTGGTCGGAATCATAAATAAAAAAGATGTCATCGAATACAATCCATGACATCTTTTGAGCAGATCCGGGTATGAGGTCTATATGGCTTGGATAAACCACTTTCTACTTCCCTTCCCAATTTCCTGTCAAACTCGGCGAATTAAGGTCGCCAAATTTTACCCTGGACTCGGGGTCATATCTATTATCAAATTTTTTGAAAGAAACGTCAGCAAACTTACCCATAAACGCTTTTCGCTGTATTCCGACTTCGATTACATCAATCATCGCATTCCCTTGTTTTATTGTATCTGTCTTCATATCAAACCTTGCGCCGTTGGCATAAGGGACAAAAGACAAAGAATCGAGATTGAATCCCAGGTTGCGGATCGAGTCAATTGCGGATTCATATAACGTATCGTAGGTGATCGTTCCGGTAAAATTTGGATCATCCGGATCTCCGTTTACTCTGATATTCATAAATTGACCGGTTTTAAGGCCCGACGCCAATTCTTCAAAACTCGTTGCATACGTGCCATAAATATCCCGGTACATCTCCTGGCATTCCCTGATGGTGCGCAGACGGTCAATTACGGATTTTGTCCTGGAATCACGAGCTTCCTGAAATTCGAGGGGCTCTTTTATACTGAGGTAAAGAAGGTAAATAAATGTCAAAGTCAACAATAATAACACTACGTTTATAACAGTCTTCATATTGTAAAAAGCTTTAATTCTGAGGACACAAGTATACTACATTTATAAGAAATCCTGTATCCTATTTGTTAACATATTTGGATAGATGACAAAAAAAGTAATTTTGGTGTTTCAACCCCGAACTTTTGCCTATAATCTTAGCTATTGAGTCCAGCTGTGATGAAACTTCAGCTGCCGTCCTGGATGGAGGCAAGGTACTGAGCAATATCGTTGCCAATCAAACCATCCATCATGAATACGGCGGTGTGGTGCCCGAACTTGCTTCGAGAGCCCATCAGGAAAATATCGTTCCTACAACCACACTGGCTCTTCATCGGGCGGGTAAAAACCTTCAGGATATTGAAGCCATTGGCATCACGATCGGTCCCGGTCTATTAGGGTCTTTGATGGTGGGGGTCTCTTTTGCCAAAAGTATGGCCTACAGCCTTGGTATCCCTCTAATCCAGGTCAACCATATGCAAGCCCATATTCTGGCCCATTTTATCGAACCACCCTACCCCACCTTTCCATTTATCTGTCTGACCGTATCCGGTGGCCATACCCAGCTGGTACTGGTAAAAAGTCCTTATGATATGGAAATTATAGGTCAGACCTTAGATGATGCAGCAGGGGAAGCGTTTGATAAATGTGGTAAAATATTCGGCCTCGGATACCCAGCCGGCCCACTGATAGATAAATATGCTCGCCAAAATAAAGCTGAAATCGTATTCACAGAACCTCAAATTCCGGGGTATGACTTTAGTTTCAGCGGACTCAAAACAGCCATTTTATACCATGTCCAACAACACAAAGCTAAAGACCCTGCTTACCTCCAGCACCAGTTGGGAAACCTCTGTGCTTCGTTGCAAGCCACCATAATAAACATCCTGATTAAAAAATTGACCAAAGCAGCCCAGGATTTCGGAATCCGGCAAGTGGCCATTGCCGGCGGTGTATCCGCCAACAGCGGGCTTCGTCAAGCACTGGAGCAGACAGGCCGTCAAAACGGTTGGTCGACGCATATACCCAAATTTGAATATTGTACCGATAATGCAGCCATGATCGGCATTGCCGCTCATTATAAATTTTTAATCCGGGAATTCAGCAGCCTCAGTATAACCCCCTCTGCACGGTTGCCCTTTTGATTAAAAATTAAAAGCAACCCCAATCGCCAAGGCCAGACCCAACAGGATACTAATCAGTTTGCGCAGGGGCATGCCATGGTGGTGAACATTTTCCGCTTCAAAGAGGATGGTCACTGAAACGTGCAGCAATGACCCTCCGGCAAATGCAAGTACATATTGAAAATGTTCGTGCAACGATTCGATGGAATCAAATACCAACATCCCCAATGGGGTAATCAGTGAAAATAATCCGATGTACCACCAGCTTTTTTTCATTGAGAAATTCATCATGCCCAGCACAATAAATATAGTAAATCCTTCCACTAGTTTGTGCAGCAAAATGGCCATGAATACCGAGTCGTGCCGATGCCCGTCCACAGCCACACCGGCAAATGGCAACCCGTCCATGATGGCATGAATGCCCAATCCGATAAATAAAGAAACCACAAACCCTGCCCTGGGAACTTTGGGTACATGCATATGGCCGTGCTCGATGCCACTCGTCCAATAGTCCATTCCGGTCTGCAGAAAAAAACCAAGTATAAAAAAAAGCCCGGGCAGTCTGTTATGAACGGTAAAAACTTCCGGCATGAGTTCAAGAATCAGCACCCCAAACAAAAATGCTCCACTGAATGACAGCATGTTTTGTAATATGTTCCGGTTTGGATTTTTAACCAGGTACGCAGCAACTCCGGCTCCCATCAGGAGCAGAAGAGTTGACAAAATTGCATATTGCCAGATGTTCATGATTTATACACTAGTCCATTAAATAGTTTACTCCCCAAAAAACCTATGAGGCTGCCTAAAAAAGTACCGACAAGCACATCAGAAGGAAAATGAACACCTACATACACCTGGGCATAGGCGATCCATGCTGCCCAGATCAATAAAATGTAGCGCAGTTTCCCCATAAATTGAAGAGAAGCGATCAAAACAAAAACGACAAACGTAAAATGATTGGTAGCATGAGAGGAGGTAAAACTATATCCGGAACCGCAACGAACCAGTAAACGGCGTTGATCCTGAAGTTCGACCTGATTGCATGGCCTCAGCCGTTTTACACTTTTTTTAATCAATTGGCTGCTTACCTGATCCGAAACAATCAATAATCCGATCAGGAAAAGACAATAAACCAGGCCTTTGGCACCAAAATTAAACAACAAAAAAACGATGAGAAAGGCATAAACAGGCCCCCACACATATTGGTTACGCATAAAGATCATGAGCGGATCCAGTACCGGAGAAGTCCAAATCTGATTGATCAAGTGAAACAAATGAAGGTCTAATTGAAGGAGATAATCCATGAAGTTGGCAAAATTAATTAATTCCTGAACCAATGAAAACGACTTTCCCGACCTGACGATGGTTAAGAATACTTATCCTATAAACCAGGAGTCACTGGAATTTGTTTACAATCGTGAAATGAAATTTATCTTTATTGGATGAAGGTAATGGTAACCGGAGCAGCTGGATATATCGGGAGTCATACCCTGATCGATCTGATCGAACATGGTTATGACGTCGTAGGTATTGATAATCATTGTAATTCTTCTACAAAAGCGTTTGATCGTATCCGGGAGATTACAGGCGTTGAGGTCCATCATTACCGCATCGATTTAAGGAACCAGGCGGATTTGTTAAGGGTCTTTGGCGAACATCCGGATACCCGCGCTATAATCCACTTTGCCGCCCTGAAGAGCGTAGATGAATCCACTGCTAAACCCGGGGAATATTATGCAAACAATATCAGCGGACTGATCAACCTCCTGGCGGCTCAAAAATCCTATTCAATTCCCTATTTTATTTTTTCCTCTTCCTGCACGGTCTATGGCAATGCGGATCAATTGCCAGTCACCGAATCTACACCCTGGAAACCTGCCGAATCACCTTACGGTCTGACCAAACAAGTAGGTGAGATGATCCTTCAGGATTACCTGCGATATCAATCGGGTTTAAGTTGTGCTTCTCTTCGTTATTTTAATCCGGCCGGTGCTCATCCGAGTGGCCGACTGGGAGAAGCTGCTATTCAGGAAGTGCGCAACCTGGTGCCCCTGATTATGGAAGTCGGCTCAGGTAAACGGGCCCTCCTGGAAGTATATGGCCATGATTATCCCACCCGGGATGGCACCAACATCCGAGACTATATCCATGTCCTGGATCTGGCCCGGGCCCATACCCTGGCGCTCGAATTTCTGGACAGACAAAGCCCTGGTGTTTATGAAGTGTTTAATCTGGGTACTGGAACCGGGGTATCGATCTTGGAAGCTATCGATTCGTTTAACCGGGTGAGCCACACTCAGCTAAATGTAAAGTTTTCGGCAAGAAGGCCGGGAGATGTAGTTGCTATTTATGCAGATTACCGTAAAGCTAAAGATCTACTGCACTGGGAACCCCAATTTACCCTGGATGACATTATGACATCTGCCTGGGTCTGGGAAAAGAATAAACAAGAATTCCTACAAGAGTAAATATTTGACCCCTCCGTACCACCGCATGCCCATGTTGGGGGCGTACAACCGGGTTGCATCAAAATAACGCGACCCCGTAGCAGTCGGGCTTACGATTTGGTAATCCTGAACATAATTGGTGGCGTTTTCCATCCCGCTATAAATTTCAAATTTTCCAATATTGTGGCTGAGATGAATATTGACTAAAAAATAAGAAGGGGATCGGTTAGGCCGGCCGGCACTGCCCGGCGTCGGGTAATAGGAGATATCCAACAACCGCTGAGATCCTACCCATTGAAGGGTAAAATTGGCCAGCCAAATACTTTCATTGGAATTGGCATCCAATGTAAAAAGGGCTCGGTGCCGAGGCAAATACATTCGGTTGATCAGGGCCTGATCATTGGCCAACCGGTATTGAGCATCTGTATATTTATAAGCCACTTTAAAACCGAAGTTAGGATTCAACTGAATTTGATTCTGCACTAAAAAATAATTGATCCGGGAACCCTGCTCGACATAACGGTTGATAATGTTCCTGGTTTCTGATTCAATATCCTGAATATTCTGGTTTTTAAAATAGGTATGATAAAGATCTATGGAGAGGTTTAATTCCGTCGGGCCTCCAAGAAAAATTTTCTGTATATAACTCAAGCCATAATTATTAGCCACATCCAGCCCGATGGTTTCGATTTGATAATACCTTCCCATACCAATAAAGTGCATATTATCAGAAATCAGATTCGGCATCCGGTAAGCCCTGCCGGCCGAAGCCCTGATAGTCCCATAATCCTCCACCTGTAACCTGGCCGAAAACCGCGGTGTGGCACGAACTCCATAAGGACCATATCGATCCAATCGCATACCGAGGGTATAACCAAATTTTGAATCCGTCACGTCGGCGTTCAGGGAATATTCACTGAATACACCCGGTATAAATTCATTGCGATTAAAAATCAAATCGGAAAACCCCTCTTCCGTCACACTTCGCCTCATGCTCAAACCGCTCATCAGGGTATGTTTTTTAGAACCAAACTTTTCCTGATAAATCAGATTGGTATAATACGACTTATCTTTTCCATTAGCTATCCGGGCATAGGTCGCATCATAATCATGCCGCTGAAGGTGCCATTGAAATCCAATTGATCTCCCCGGATCTTTAAATCCAATAAATCCAATATTGCCAAAAATTTCAAGGCGCTTTTGGTTATGATCATAACTCAATAAATCCTCCGTATGGTCCGGACTGGGGTGTTTCATCTGGCCGCCGTCTCTTTGATCCAGGATCCCATGAACATTGACCTGGCCTTCCCATTTTAATGCATAGTAATGAAACCGCTGCATTACATTGAGTTGCTTTTTTTGTGGTGCATCCAGAAAATTATCCGCGTTTTTATCCTGGTGATGCTGATCCTGGTTGGCATGGATTAAAGTCCCTGAGCTCCATTTTTCTGTAAATTTTTTATTGGTAATGAGATTTAGTTCATACCGTGAACGGTGATTGGCATAACCATTTAAAAACAGCCTCGGGCCATCCTGGGGGTCTATAAGATCCACATTAATCTGACCTGCCAGCCCTTCCGAACCGTTCACCACAGTACCTGCTCCTTTACTCACCTGTACTCCCTTCAACCAGGGGCCAGGTATAAAATCAAATGCAAACGGTGCGGCAAAATTGTACAGCGTAGGCCTGGAGTCCAGCATGATCTGCGAATAGATTCCCCGCAAACCTAAAATTTCTATTTCACGGGTACCCAGCGCAGCATTGGTGTAATTGGCATCTACTACTGCACTGGTCTCAAAACTTTCTGATAAATTACAACAGGGTGCTTTTCTCAATTCACGTATACTGATCACCTCCTTATTCATGTTGCTGGATAAAGGAGTAAAAGTTGCATCGGCTTTGGCGCGGACTTCTATCAGTTGAAGTTCAATATTTTCAGTAAGGGTGATCCTGATGTCTGACTGCGTATTCGGCACCCGGTATTCCAGCGTCTTAAATCCTACATATTGAATAATCAGGACAGAATCCCCGGGAAACCTGGAGATCACAAATAGTCCGCTGCTATCCGATACCGCGTTCGCGGAACGGCTTGGCCAGGTCAGCGTAGCCCCCTGCACCGGAATTTTTGAATCATCGATAAGCCAGCCTTTGAGCGTGGTTTGTCCAGAAAGTGTAGTTGAAACAAAAAAGTATAAAAAGGCTATACCGGTTTTGATAATGCCCTGTTTTAAATCCATAGCACAAAATTAGGTGAATTCGATGAGTCACATGATTGAAAGCAATAATGCTAATTTTATCCCATGCGATTATGGTCTGGGTTGATTTTAGTTTGTTTAGGAATAGATGCCACCAGTCAATCCTGGCAACAACAGGTTGATTATTCCATAGCATGCCGGCTGGATGATCAAGCCCACCAGCTGGAAACGGAAATGCGCATCCTATATCACAATAACTCCCCAGGTGAATTGTTTTCTCTTATGGTCCATACCTGGATGAATACGTTTACCCAACCCTCCACCCCCTATTCCAAACAATTGGAAAACCTGGGCATAGACCGCCGTTTTAGATTAAAACCGGATGAACAAGGCGGATATACACAACTTCAATTTTTTTATAAAGGAAAACTCCTGACCTATCAGTTTACAGATCAAACGCATGAAATACTGGAGTTGGTCCTGCCTGAAGGAATCAAACCCGGTCAGACCATAAACCTGCAGGTCAATTTTACCCTCAAAATCCCAAAAAATATATCCCGGGGCGGACGACTAGACCAGGCCTACCAGATGACCCAATGGTATCCAAAACTTGCCTTATTTGACTCCCTGGGATGGCACACCATGCCCTACCTTGAATTTGGGGAATATTTTAATGACTTCGGAGATTATGAAGTATCTATTGAATTGCCTTCTAACTATCTGGTGGCATCAACCGGTAATCTGGAAGATGAACAGGAAAAAAAATTCCTTCTGCGATATGCAGATTCCTGTAAACAAAACGGAGGCAATTTATTCAATAAAACAAATGAATATCCTCTATCGGGTATGGATTATAAAAAAGTAAAATTCACCGCCCGCCAGGTCATCGATTTTGCCTGGTTTGCCGATAAACGGTTTATGGTAAATTACCAACCCTTAAAATTGAAGGATAAATCCATTGAATTATGGGCTTTTTTT
>Ga0163153_10004511_pt1 | contig 17418 bp, 18 predicted proteins | sample OliLakLV19MP6IB1_FD_148629 | JGI IMG/M metagenome (GOLD analysis project Ga0163153, IMG submission 148629) | Freshwater microbial mat bacterial communities from Lake Vanda, McMurdo Dry Valleys, Antarctica - Oligotrophic Lake LV.19.MP6.IB-1 | ecosystem: Environmental > Aquatic > Freshwater >... | reverse complement strand
CTCGTCCGGCCGGGGCCGGCCACCATGCTCGGCGTGACAACGGCGACGCCTGACCTCGTGGCCTAGTTTTAGCCGACTCGGACTAAATGTCAACTGTCGGGTCTACCAAAGCTGCCGGGGAATGCTCTCCAGCCAGCGTTTCTCAAAGAACCGGCTGCCGTTCAGCCGCACTTCAAGCTGGAGGTCCACGTGCAGGTCAGTCGCCGTGCTGCGCAGCGTGCCGGTCGAGACGACTTCAGTGTGATAGCCGTGCTCGGTCAGCCCATACTCCACCCGGCTGAAAAGCTGCACCCGCGCCGGGTCGGCCGCGCTGGCCGTCAGCGCCAGTGTCTCGGCCGTGGTCAGCGTGATCTGCCCGCCCGGCAGCGTCGTGCTGTCCCCGTCCGCCACGTTCACCGTCACCGTCTGCGCCAGCACATCCTCCACAATCTGCCAGGTGCTCGGCGTCTCGCTGCCGCCGCCCAATTCCACTAGCTCCGGCGGGGTCGTCTTGAAGGCTGGCGGCGTCAGACTATCGGCCGGCGCGTCGCCGGTTAGGCTATCGCCCGGCACGCTTGGCAGCGTCAGGCGCGAAGGCGTGCCCGGCCCCCGGTGCAGCCGGTTGGTCCCGGCATACGGCGACGGCCAGATCACCGGCCAGTTGGCGCTGGCGATGCTCAGGCGCACGCGATGCCCCGGCAAGAAGCGGTAGCCCGCCGCCTTGAGGGCCACCCGTACCTCGTAGACTTTACCGGGCGTGAGCGCTTTTGGTTCAGCGTGGCCGGCGCGGTGCGTCAGGTTCAGCAATCCGCCGGTCACGTAGGCCGACACGCCGTCGGGGGCCACATCCGCCAGGCGCACGGCCACGTGTGCCACCGGGGCCGACGCGCTCAGATGCAGCACCACCTCGGCGCAGCCCAGGATGTCCAGCGGCGCGTCCAGCGGCGTGGTGGTGTAGGTCAGGCTCAACGCCTCGTCCGGCCGCAGGTCGCGGGCCAGCCCGTTGGGCGCGACCCCCGCGCCCCAGCACAGCCCGCCGCGCGTGCCCAGGGTGGGGCGGTGCTCGTAGTCGTCCACGCCCGCCTCGGCCGGCGGCTCGGGCGTCAGGGTGCCCGCGCCCAGGTAAAACGGCAGCGGCTGCGAGCGCGGGACGGGCCAGGCCGCCTCGCTCTGCCACGCGCCGTTCAGGCGCGCCGGGAAGGCTTCTGGCGGCGTGTACTCGCGCCGGAACACGGTCAGCGGCGGCTCGTCCATCACGCCGTTCGCCTCGCCCTTCAGCCAATGGTCAAAGAACCGCGTCATCTCGTGCAGGTAGTCCAGGTTGGGGCCGGGGTAGGCGCTGTCGGGCAGCGCATGGACCCAGTTGCCGATTAGGGCCTTGCGCGGGGCGTTGACACACCGCGCCTGCATCCGCAGCACCGGGTCGGTGTAGCCATCGAACCACCCGCCGATGTGGAAAATAGCGCAGGTAATGCGCTCGTAGTCGGGGGCCAGCGAGCCGCTGCGCCAATAGGGGCCGTCGGCCGCCTCGCGCACCCAGCGCAGCAGCCAGGGCGGCGTCTGCGCCAGCCGCGCCTGCCACTCGTCGGCCCAGGCCGCGCCGCGATACTCCGGCCGGGGCGGCAACGCGTTCATCGCCACCTGGCTCACCGCGTACTGCGCGAACTCGCTGGCCGCCAGGCAGCCGCCCAGCCAATGCACATCGTCGGTGTAGCGGTCGTCGGTCGCGTACATTGGGATGATGGCCTTCAGATGCGGCGGGCGCAGGGCCGCCACCTGGACGGCCGTAAAGCCGCCGTAACTGATGCCCCACATGCCCACCGCGCCGCTGCACCACGCCTGTTCGGCCAGCCACTCCACCGCGTCGTAGCCGTCCTGCGTCTCCTCCGGCGTGTACTCGTCGCGCGCCAGGCCGGGGCTGCTGCCGGTGCCGCGCACATCCAGCCGGCAGCCCACATACCCGCGCTGGGCAAAATACGTCATCCGCTGGTGGTCGCTGTTGAAGCGCCAGTCGTCCTTGCGATAGGGGATCATTTCCAGGATGGACGGATAGCGCTCCCCCGGTGCGCCCTTCGGCAGCCACAGGTTGGCCGATAGCTCCAACCCATCGCGCACCGGCACCGGCACGTTATACCGCACCTCGACCGCATACCGCTGACGATCCGCCATCACATCCTCCATTCCCAGCCGCGCATTATAGCGACTCTGCTGGGCTGACCCGTATTGAGCGCCGGCTGACTGGGATCTGTTACCAAACTCTAACTCTCGCCCCTTGTTGGTAGAACAATTGATTCCTAAACTGTCAGCATGTTGCCCGATCCCCTCTTCGCGCCCCACTCGCCTCTCGCCGCCTCCGCCCTTGCGTCACATTCTGCCAGGGTGACGGCGATGACGTTAGTGACGTTTCCGCTGACTCAAATGGCGCAGGTGACGTTAGTGACGTTTCCGCTGACTCAAATGGCGCTCGTGACGTTAGTGACGTTTCCGCTGACTCAAATGGCGCTCGTGACGATGATGACGGCAATTGCAAAAATCCCTCATCACTCAGGCCCCCGCCACGATGTACTCATCGCACTCAGCGGCTCCCGCAACCGGGGAGGGGCCGGGGTGAGGGCGACCAACCATCCCTCCCCTCACGCCAGTCCTGCCCTCACTCGTCCCGCAGTTGACACCCTGGCCCCCGCCTCATAAAATGGCGCGCCACAAGCACAAAGGAGAACGCTCATGGCCGACGACCCTTTGCCGTCCGATGAGGGTGACAATTGCAACGCCGACTACGCCGCCCAGCCGGCTGAGCTGGCGCAGAAAGCCAAGCAAAAATAGACCGACAGCGCTTTTGCCCGCTATTTCCTAATTCGCGCCGTTCGCGTAGAATAGGTTCAGCCGCCACCTAACCGGCGTCAGGGGCGCATTCCACAATTTCAGCTTACACTCTGGTCGCCAGGAGAGCGCATGATCTCGTCTCGCAGCGGCGTAAATATCGATATTTTGTCGGAGGCCCACCGCATCTCGTGCCGCCTCGCGGTTGGCCCCAGCGGCCTGCTGGCCCAACTCAACGACGTCACCACGTCCCTGGCCGAAGTAGAAGACGCCTACTTCTCGCGGCTCCAGCAGCCGGCCAAAATCGTGGCGCACTTTGAAGCCGCGCACATCGCCAAGGGCCAGGCCGTGCTGGTGGTCGTCGCCCGCCGCGAAGACCTCGGCCCGCACGGCCAGCCGCGCACCGGCTACTCGCGCGTCATCACCGTGCCGGTGCTTATGACCACGCCCCAGTTTGAAGTCCAGGGCCAGATCGAGGTCATCCACAAATACGACGCCGCCGAGCTGCTGGTGGGCGGCACCGGCCGCTTTGTCATGGTCTTCAACGCCGCCGCCGTCGCCACCGCCTTTCCCGAAACCAGCTTTTCAGGCGGGGCCATTCTCGTCAACCGTTCTCAGGTCGAGATGATCGCCCCCCTCCCGCGAGCCAAGCCTAATGGCTAAGGTCCTGGTCGTAGACGACGACAGCGACATGCGCCCGCTGATGCGCGTGACGCTGACCAAGCTCGGCCACACGGCCACGCTGGCGGCGCGCGGCGAAGAGGGCCTGCAACTGGCCGAGGCCGGCGAGTTTGACGCCATCATCCTCGACGTGATGATGCCCGACATTGACGGCTACGAGGTCACCCGCCGGCTGCGGGCCAACCCGCGCACCGCCGATGTGCCCATCCTCATCCTCACCGCCCGCGCCCAGGCCGCCGACTTTGACAGCGCCATTGAGGCCGGGGCCGACGGCTACCTGGCCAAGCCCTTCGAAGCCGAAGTCCTCAACCGCCGCCTGGGCGACCTGCTCAAGCAAGCGGCCGCGCGCCGCACCGCCGAGCCGGGGCCGGGCGGGCACTCGCCCAGTGGCCGCGTCATCGTCGTGCTTGGGCTGCGCGGCGGCGTGGGCAGCACCACCGTGGCCGTCACGCTGGCCGGGGCGCTGGTGCGCATCGGGCGGCGCGTCTGCCTGGTAGACCTCACCACCTCCGGCGGCCACGTCGGCCTCAACCTGCGCCTGGCCGCCCCGACCACCTGGGCCAACCTGCCCGCCGCGCCCGATTCGACCGTCGTGGCCCAACAGTTACTCCGGCACGACTCCGGCCTGTTGGTGCTGGCCGCGCCCCAACAGCCGGTGCGCCTCGGGCCGCCCGCCGCCGCCTTCCGCGCCACGCTCGACGCGCTTCAGATCTTCTTCACCGATGTCGTTGTGGATGCCGCCGCCGTGCTGGACGAGGCCACCTGGATGGCCCTCGGGCTGGCCGAACGCATCCTGGTCATCGTCACGCCCGAGGTGTGCGCGGTGCATACGGCCGTCGGCACGCTCAAGCTGCTCGACACCGTGCGCCGCCCTGAAAGCCAGGTGGAGATCGTGCTCAACCACGTCTCGCCTGATCACAACCTGCCGCCCGCCGCCGTCGAGCGCGCCCTCGGCCGCCCGCCGGACCTGTTCATTCCCTACGACCGCCAGCAGCCTGTGGCCCTGACCAACGGCACGCCCCTGATCTTTGCCCAACCGGGGGCCGCGCTGCCGGCCGCCGTGGGCGCTTACGCCCAACAGCTCAAAGAAGCCGCCGCCTGAGCGCCGCCGTCGTTCAGCGCCCTCCAGTCATCCCTGCAATTGGCCGACTTGCCGAATTATTTCATGGTCTGAAGTCCGAGCGCCATGCCCTTCGACCCGCAGCGCGCCCTCGATTATGCTCGTGCCCTGGCCTTCCCGCGCCGCGTCGGCACCCCCGGCGAGGCCGCCGCTACCCAGGCCGTCACCGACCGCCTGACCAGTTTTGGCTACGCCGTGGAGCGCCAGCCGTTCGAGTGTTCCACCGGAGCCGAGGCGGCCTTCGCGCTGCTGATTGGGCTTGGTCAGGTACTGGTCATCTTGACTTTCTGGGCCTACAGCGGGCCGCCCGGCCTGGCGCTGCTGCCTGCGGCGGCCCTGGCGCTGCTGCTGATCAATGCCAATCGCGTCAGCCGCTGGGCGGCGGCGGGCGTCCTCGCGCCCAACGCCGGGGTCTGGCAGCGTGGCCTGGGCCGGCTGGGGCGGCGTTACGCCACCGTCAACCTGATCGCCCGCAGCGCAGCAGTCCGGCCCGATGCCCCGCACTTGTTCCTCATGGCGCACTGGGACAGCAAGAGCCAGGCGCTGCCGCTCGCCGTGCGCATGGGCCTGATGACGCTGGCAGGCGCGGCCGGGTCGGCCTTTGCGGCGCTCTCGTTGCTGCGGCTGGTTTGGCCGGACGTGACCTCGTTGGCGGCGCTGTGTGGCCTGCTGGCGTTGGTGAGCGCGGTGCCGGTGCTGCTGCTCTATCTCGTCGGCTCCGGCAATGCCTCGCCCGGCGCAGTGGACAATGCCTCGGGTCTTGGGCTGTTATTACACCTGGCCGAGCACTTGCGCGCCGAGCCGCCGGGCATGGCGGTCACTTTCTTAGCAACGGGCGCGGAGGAGTTTGGGGTGCTGGGCGCCGCGGCCTATGTGCAGGCGGCCCAGGCGCGCGGCGAGTTTCAACCTGCCGCGCGCCTGCATGTGCTCAACCTCGACGGGGTGGGGGCCGACGGCCCGCTGGCCTACGTCGCGGCGGAAGCGACCCCGCTCACCGGGCTGGTGCGCGCCGCGTGTAAAGCGTTAGGGCTGTCCATTGGCCGGCTGCCGCTCATGGGCGCGATGTTCGACCACCTTCCGTTCGCCGATGCCGGGCTAGACGCGCTTTCGCTTGTGAGCACCGGCCGCGCCACTCACTCGGCGCACACGCCGGCGGATAGCGCCGACAAATTGAGCCTGGCAGGCTTCGGGCGGGCGGGAGAGGTTGTGTTGCAGGTCGTGCAGCAGTTGTTGGCCGCCGAGCGGGGCCAGGCTTAGGGGTCGAGCTGCAGCGTGCCCCAGGTGGTGGGGTTGAGCAGCGTGCGCGTGCTGACGGTGGAGATCATGCTCTCCTGGGCTGCCACGCCCGCCTGGTCGTCGTCTGAGCTGTTGAGCGCGAAGCCGAAGCGCAGCCCGCCGGCCGGCGTCACACCGTACATCGTCCAGGGGATCGCGACTTCGATGGCATAGCCGCCCTGCGCGCCCGTGGCCCGGCTGAACAACGTCAGCCCACTCGGCACGCCTTTGCGGGCGGCCGGGTTCCACAAATAGGCTTCGGGCGTGTCGCTGTTCAGGCCCGGCGAGAGACCTAGTTGATAGTCGTCGGGGCTGAGGCTGGTCGAGTCAAAGTCGCCGGCCAGGTCGGCATCCAGTTGCAGTTCCAGGCTGTCACCCTGGAAGAGCAGTTCGCCGTGCTGAATTTGCACATGCAGCTCGTCCTCGACGACGATGAACATATACAGGTTGCTGGCGTCCCAGCCCAGCGCGAAGTGGCCGATCTGGTCGGCCGCGCCGGTCCAGTTGGCGGGCCTGAAGACGTTCTGGTCAATGGCGTAAGGCAGTGGTGACGGCCAATCGCCGCCCTGCGCGTCAATGTTGGGCGCGCTGCTGCGGGCCGCCGCGTGGAGCAGGTTGCCGTTCGGCCGCAGCGGCCCCTCCACGGCGGGCGTATTCGTCGGCGCCGAGGGCGTGTTGCTGGGTGGCACGAACTGGCTAGGGGTAGGCGGCAGCGTCGCCGTCGCGCTAGGCGGCGGGCCACTGGTGGCTTGGGCCGTGGTCGTGGCTGTGGCCGCTGCGGCCGGCGTCATCGCCGCCAGCGTTGACTGGACCGAGGTGCTCATGGCGTTCACCGTCGCGTCCACATCCGGCCGCCCGGCTCCACAGGCCAGCGCCGCCGCTGCCAACACCGCTATGACGATCGCTGCGCGCAGGTTAATCCTAGTCCTCCTCTGGGCCGCCGGCCGCGCTGGGCTGGTCCAGACCGATGACCTCGCCATGATAGTTCAGCGTAATCTTAAACCCCAGCATCCCCAAATAGGTGCGGGTCTCGGCCGGCAGGCCCTGCTCGATCAGGCGCGAAAAGTGCTCATCCATGTTCTTGAGCGACGAGTCGATCATGGCTTTGGTAAACAGATCGTCCTGGCCGAGCATCTGCATGGTGCCCTGCGTCACGGCGTCCTGGTTCGCCATAATCTGCTCGCGCAGTTGGCCCAACACCTGCCGGTCAACCCCGGCCGCCGGCACGTGAAAGCGAAAGCCGCCGTCGTTGACGACGTACTGCGCCTCGCCGCCTACCTCGCCGATGCCCACCGGCTGGCCGTCGGGGTCGCATACCAATCCTTCAAACAGGGGGCGGCGGCTCATGGGTTCTCGCGCTGTTCAGGCCGATAGGCGCACGATCACGGGGGTGCCGTGGCCGGTGACTTCGTGCTCACTCAGCGGTGAGGCCGGCATCGTCCAGCGGTAGACCCACTGGGCGTGCTCCGGTGTCAGGTTTACGCAGCCGTGGCTGCGCGGCCGGCCGTAGTCATTGTGCCAATAGGTGCCGTGGATGGCTACCCCCCACCAGTGAAAGTAGCTGACCCATGGCACGCCCGGCAGGTCAAAGAAGTCGTCGGCCGCGCCGTCGTCACCGGTCATGTGCCGCGACGGGCGCTTGCGGTTGATCGCCCAGTCGCCGGTCGGCGTGCTAAACTGGCGCACGCCCGCGTCGGTGGTGCGCAGGTACGGGCCGGTGGAGCACAGCGTATCGAGCACCAACTGCCCGTTCTCGAAGGCGCGGAAGGTCTGTTGGTCCAGGTCGACTTCGATGCGCTTGTCGCTGACGTTGGGCGAGAGCGGCGTCATCTCCGAGTCCGGCACACGCCGGAGGTGCTCGGCCCGCACCCAGTAGTATTTGATATAGCGGTCGTCAAACACCTGGTACCAGCGGTTGCCCTCGTCGTCCTCGTCAATGTCGGTGATCCAGTGCGTGGTGGCGTAGTAGAAACGATAGGTCGTGTTATAGTTAGCCGAGGGGCGGGGCTTAGCCAGCGTAGACGGCACCGTCACTTCACCCAAGAAGCCGTCGGTGGGAATGTGGGTGATGGGCGTCTGTAGCTGCCACTTCACCGGCTGCACCGACGCCGAGTGGATGTAGCCCCGCTGGACTTCGTACCAGGTGCGGTTGTAGTAGTTGTCTGCGCTCTGTATCGTGTTAAAAATGCCGACAACGCTCTCCGACGGGATGACACCCACCTGGCGGGCGTTGAAGGTCGGGGCGTCGTAGACGTTGTTGAAGTAAATCGTGCGGCCCAATAGAGTGGGGCGGCGGGGAGCTTCGTCCGGGGGCAGCGGCGGGATCAGCGCCGCCCCAAACGCCAAACTTGAGAGCTTAATAAATCCACGACGCGATAACGACATAGTGGCTCAATTATACCAAAGGAGTTCTTACGCCCCGGCGTAAGCCAGTGGATAGATTGATGGCGCGACGAGCATTGATATTGGTGTTGATTCTGAGTGTTTTAGCTTTGGGGCCGGCCCCGTCGGCCGCCAAAGCCGCCGAACCGACCTTCGACTTCTCTACCTGGCACTTTCCGCTGCCGGCCGGCGAGTGGCTCATCAGCCGGGGGCCGTGCGGCGGCAGTGGCTTGTTCTCGCATCAGTGCACCTACTACGAAGACCGTTGTGCGATTGACCTGACGCCCCTCTCGGGCAGTATGGACAGCGTGCCGGTCCTGGCCCCGCAGGCCGGGCAGGTGTTCTTCGCCGGCACGCGCAACGACAGCGGCCTCTCGGTGCTGCTGCAGCACGCCGACGGACGCGTCAGCGCCCTGATGCACCTCGCGCGCATCGTAGTGGCCTCCGAGCAGCGCGTGACGCAGGGGCAGGTGGTGGGCTACGCGGGCAGCACCGGCAGCAGCACCGGCCCACACCTTCACTTCCATGTGCAGCCCAATGCCGTGGAGCGCAACTGCCTCCCCCTCGACGCCATTGATGAGATGGACCACCGCACCATGACGGTGGTGTCTCACAATCTGGCCTGGTCCGCGCTGAACCTGGTTGACCCGCCCGACACGCTGCCGGCCTGGCTGCCTCTGCTGGGCCTAGGCGCCGAGCTTCCCAACCTCATTACACCTGGCGGGTTGGTGCTGGCCCCCGGCACATCCGTCGCGCTGCCGGTCGCCATCAAGACGGCCCTGCTGCCCCCGGCCGGGTTGACCTTTGGCGGGCGGCTGCTCGACCCGGTGCAGTCCATTGGCGTCTACACGGTCTTTCGCCTGCCGCTCATTGCGCCGCCCACTACTGGCAGTTTCAGCCGCCCGGTGACGCTCATCCCGGCGGCCGGCCGCACCACGCTGGTGCGCTTCTCCGTCCGGCCCGCGCCCGATACCAGCACCAGCACCGGCATGATCCTCATCAGCCCGACCTTTGTGTCCCCGGCCAACTACGCCGTGCGCCGCCAGCCGCCCGAATTGTGCTGGAGCGAGGCGGCCAGCGCCGGCCCGGCCCCGCTGACCTACCGGGTGATGGTGGTCGGCCCCACGCCCGTCGACAGTGGCTGGATTTCAGACACCTGCTGGCAGACGCCCGCGCTGGTGACCGGCCAGTATTCGTGGAAGGTCTTTGTGCGCGACGGCCAGGGCTACATGAACCGGCCCAACCAGCGCCCGTGGGTGTTCAAGATCCAGCCTCGTTAGCCATCAGGCCGGCACGCGCCCCCTGTGCGCCTGGTAGTCGGCGTAGTTCCCTACGTACTCCGTCAGCCGCCCGCCTTCCAACTCCACGATCCGGTTGACCGTGCGGTCGAGGAAATACCGGTCGTGCGAGATGACCAGCACCGTGCCCTCGAAGTCGGCCAGTGACTCCTCCAGTACCTCGGCCGAGGCGATGTCCAGGTTGTTCGTCGGCTCATCGAGCAGCAGGAAGTTCGCGCCCGACAGCACCAGCAGCGCCATTTGCAGCCGGCTGCGCTCGCCGCCCGACAAGTCGCCGATGCGCTGCGTGGCCTGCTGATAGCTGAAGAGGTAGCGCATCAGGAACGCCACCGCGCCCTCCTCGGAGATTTTGGTCGCGCGCCGCACCGCCACCAGCAGCGTCTGTTCGGGGTCGAGCGTCTCGTGCTCCTGGGCGTAGTAGCCCAACAGCACGCTCGGCCCGACCTTTACCTCGCCCGCGTCGGGCGCGTATTGCCCGGTCAGAATGCGCAGCAGCACCGACTTGCCCGCGCCGTTCGCGCCGATAAGCCCCACGCGCTCGCCGTGCCGCAGCAGCAGGCTCACCCCGCGCAGCGGCGTGGCGCTGCCGAAGCTCTTTTCCACGCGGCTGACTTCCAGCACCTTGTTCGAGCCGCGCCAGCCGCTCAGGGCCAGTTCCATGCGCTTGCGTTCCAGCACCGGCCGCTCGACGCGCTCCAGCTTGTCGAGCCGCTTCTGGGTAGACTGCGCCTTGCGGGCAAACTTCTCGTTGTCGTAAATCTTGCCCCACAGCGCGTAACGCTTGATCATCAGCTCGATGCGCGTGATCTCGCGCTGCTGCACCCGGTACAGCTCGTCCTGCCGCGCCAGGCGCTCGTCCTTATCCACCACGTAGGCCGAATAGTCGCCGCTGAAGGTCGTCAGCTTGCCGTCCTCGATCTCGGTGATGTGGGTCACTACGGCATCGAGCAGGTAGCGGTCGTGCGAGATGAGTACCACCGCGCCGGGGTACTCGCTGATCAGGCCTTCCAGGTACGCCTTGCCCGGCAGGTCGAGGTGGTTATCCGGCTCGTCGAGCAGCAGCACGTTGGGCCGCGCCAGCAGCAGCCGCGCCAGGCCCACCAGCTTCTTCTGCCCGCCGCTCAACACGCCGATGGGGCGGGCGCTGTCGGCCTCCGACAGCCCCAGGCCGGTGAGCAAGGTGCGCACGCGCTTGTGGTAGTGCTCGCCCCCCAGCGCCGCGTATGCCTCTAGCGCGGTAGCCTGCTTTTCCAGCGTGCGCGTCAGCGCCCGTTCGTCGCCGTACACGGTCGGCTCACCCAGCTTGCCCTCCAACCGCGCCAGTTCGGCCTCTAGCTCGGCCACGCGCGGATTGCCGGCCAGCGCCGCTTCGAAGCCGCTCTGGGCCGGGTCTAGTTCCGGCTCCTGCGCCAGGTAGCCGACCGTCACGCCGCGCGCCTTCACCACCTGGCCGCCCGGCTCGGGCGTGTGCTCGCCGGTGACGAGCTTGAGCAGCGACGACTTGCCCGCGCCGTTCGGCCCGATCAGGCCGACGCGCTGGTCGTGCTGAATTTCCCAGGTCAGGTTGCGAAAGATGGGGCGCGCACCCAACACCAGGCTGACATTGGCTAGGCTCAAGACGATCATGGTCCGACTCCCAAATCACAAAGAAAATAAAAAAACGCCGCAGGCCTAGGCCTGCGGCGTTGTCAGAAGCGACACTCACGCTTGGTTACGTGAACCGGGCAGCAGGCGGAATCCGATTAGGAGCGGCCCCAATGCTGCCGCGCATCCCAATGAATAACATCGTCTGCGCCACCTGGCTCACGTAAATCATATTTCGCATTATAGCATAGCGGTCTTAGCCCGCCTCGATCCGCAGCGCGACCACTTCCAGCCACTGTGTCTCGGGCACCGGCACCACGCCGAAGCCGAACCGGCCTTCCAGTGACGCGACGGCGTATTGGTTGTCAATCCACAGCACGAAGCCCAGCGGCCCACGCGGCGGGGCGGGGGCGCGCAGCCGTTCCACGCCGTCTACCGTGAACACGGCCACGTCGCGCCGCCAGTCCAGTGCGTAGGTGTGCCAGGCGTCCAGCGCCACATCATCCAGCAGCGCCTCGTGGGCGCGGGTGAAGCGCCGCGCCAGATCGAGCACGGGCCGGCCCAGCCCCGGCACCTTCGCCAGGCCGATGGCGGCCAGCGCGGCGGGCGCTACTAGCAGCCCCGGCCAGCGGCCCATATTCAGCGTGGCCGCCTTCCAGCCGTGGCCCGGCACGCCCGGCACCAGCGCCATATCCGAGGGCGGCGAGGCGTAGAAGAACCAGGCCACGCTTGGCGATCCAAACACCGCGCCCGTCACCGTGAACGGCTCGTTCCAGAAGCCAAAGCCCAGCGTGCCCAGCGGCGCGGCGTGCGAGGCCCTGGCCCGCAGCGACATCCGTAAGGGCGGGCCGTTCGCGAACCGCGTGCGCTTCAGCCACGGCGTGCGCTTCACTTGTCCGCCCTCCGCCGGTTCTTGATGGTAGTCATCCAACTGGGCGTTGGTGTAGTGGTTTACGTCGGTCGGCGGAACCTCTAGCCGCGCCTGGCCCGCCGCCGCCGCATAGTCCACCAATCCGCCGCCCATCTGCACCGTGGCTAACATGCCGCGAGTATAGCCCAGAGCGCGCCATTGGGGCCAAGTAATGGGCCAAGCTCATGCGCTCAAATGCTTGAATTAGGCCTCGCGTCTGCTATAATTCGCGCTACCTGGGAGGTATGGACTGCATGGAAATAACGTGGTTTGGACATTCCTGTTTTCGTTTAACTGAGCGCGGCCTGGCGGCCGTTGTGACCGATCCGTATGATGACTCGTTGGGCTATCCCACGCTGCGGCTCAAGGCCGACATCGTGACCGTGAGCCATGACGCGCCGGGCCACAGCCACCTCGACGCCGTGAAGGGCGACCTGCGCGCGCTGACCGGCCCCGGCGAGTACGAGATCGGCGGCGTCTTCATCACCGGCATTCCCACGATCAGCCCGAGCGCCGCGAGCGCGAAGAAGAAGGGCGGCCCTGAGCTCAAGACCAACACGGTCTATGTGTTTGACTACGACGGCCTGACGGTCGCCCACCTGGGCGACCTCGACCATGTGCCCACCCAGTCGCAGATCGAGGCGCTGGGCGCGGTGGACGTGGCGCTGGTGCCGGTGGGCGGCGGCGGCGGCCTAAACGCCGCGCAGGCCGCCGAAGTGGTGTCGCTGCTGGAGCCGTCGCTGGTGGTGCCGATGCACTACCGCACCGAGGCCGGTTCGGCCGCGCTCGATCCGGTCAGCAAGTTCCTCAAGGAGATGGGCCTGGGCGCCATCACCCCCGAGGCCGGTCTAAAGGTCACGAAGAGCAGCCTGCCGGACGAGACGCACGTTGTCCTGCTGGAGTGCAAAACAGCCTGACCGGCTGGGAGAGGCATGCCCTGATGGCCGTCAAATTGCTAATGACCTGGGACATCAAGAGTGGCCGCGAGGCCGAGTTCTTTGAGTTTCAGGTGCGCGAGTGGGTGCCCGGCTTGCAGAAGCTGGGCCTGGAGCCGACCGACGCCTGGTACACGATGTACGGCGCGTCGCCGCAGATCATGATCGGCGGCACGGCCAAGACGCTCAAGACTATGAACCAAATCCTCGAGACTGAGCAGTGGCTGGCGCTCAAGGGCCAACTGCTGGGGCTGGTAGACAACTACGACCAGAAGGTGGTCAAGGCGTCGAGCGGCTTTCAGCTCTAGCCGCTTCTGACCGCAACAAAAAAAGCCCGTCTCAGCGAGACGGGCTTTTTTTTGTACGCCCAGCATGGGCATTGACTAGGAGGTGCATGACCTCGGCGGAGGTTGATGGCACTAACCGCTAGCCAAAGGCAAGGGCGTCGCCCTGAGGCGGGGTCCGAAGGCAGCCGGCGGCAAAACCGCGCCTGGACGCTACGCGATGCGAACCCGATGTAAGGCCGCGCGCTCGGACGAGTGGGCAACAAACCACGAAGTCCAGGCCATCAAAGGGCAAAGCGGTAAATCGGGCCAGGGTGCGGGGAAAGTCAGTGTTCTTATCTGGGGCGACCTGCCGTCAGGCCAGACGATCGGTAACCCGCCTCGCGAGAGGCGGCTGAGGCGGGAGGGGTCAGCCGAGGCCACAGTACCAGCCCCCGTCACGGGCTGGGAGGGGCTGAACGTTAGGAGTGGATGGACTTGAGCAGTTCGCGGGACGCGCAGGGAAGGCCGCCTGTCTGCCTGACGGACACTGGCGGGGCGCCGGGGTCGGTCAAGCCGACCGGAGCGCCCGCCAGAGCCGAGCCGTCCCCGGCACGAGACGAGGCCCCATCCAACGCAGACGTAGGGAGCGTGTGGGAGCAAGTGTTCGCGCGAGCGAACCTGTTCGCTGCGCTCGACCGGGTCGAGAAGAACGCCGGTGCACCTGGCGGCGACGGGCTGCCGGCGGACGAGTTGCGTTCCCACCTGCCCCTCGGTGCCGGGGGCTATGGCAAAGACCACTGGCTGGACACCAGGGCCAGCCTCGACGCGGAGACGTATCGGCCACAGCCAGTGCGGCGGGTAGAAATCCCCAAACCCGACGGCGGGGTGCGGATGCTCGGCATCCCGTCGGTATTGGATCGGCTGACTGCGCAGCGAACAAGCACTGGCACAAGCTCTGACCCCGTTGTTTGAGCCGCGTTTCTCGACCCACAGTTACGGCTTCCGGCCGGGCAGAAGCGCCCACCAGGCGGTGGCCGCCGCCCAAGCGTACATCCATGAAGGCTACGACTGGGTGGTGGACATCGACCTGGAAAAGTTCTTCGACCGCGTGAACCACGACATGCTGACCCCGGCACCTGCGGTGGGGGCAGGTGTGGCAAGAGTGGCGCGTGTGGTCAAGGACAAGCGGGTGCTGCGGCTCACCCGCACCTGCGGTGTGGGCAGGTGTCCGCCGCTATCTGGAGAGCGGGGTGCTAGTCAACGGCGTGGTCCTAGCGACGGACGAAGGCACGCCGCAAGGCGGGCCGCTCTCACCGCTGTTGGCGAACATCTTGCTCGACGACTTGGACAAAGAGTTGGAGCGGCGGGGGCATCGGTTCGTACGCTACGCGGACGACTGCAATAGCTACGTGCAGAGCCAGCGGGCGGGCGAACGGGTGCTGGACAGCGTCCGGCAGTTTCTGGAACAAAAGCTCAAGCTGAAAGTGAACGAGAAGAAAAGCGCGGTGGCGCGAGCCGGGAAACGCAAGTTTCTTGGCTTCAGCTTTAGGCGGTGGAAAGGGACAGTCAAGGTGCGCGTGGCGCCCCAAGCCCGAGACCGACTACTGGAAGAGCTGCGCCACCTGACCCGGCGCACCCGGCACGGCACCCTGGAAGAAATCCTGAAAGGGATCAACCGACAAGTGGTGGGCTGGGTAGGCTACTTTCGGCTGGCGGACACGCCCAGCGTGTTTGCGGAGCTGGACGAATGGCTGCGCCGACGCCTGCGGCAACCGATCTGGAAACGCTGGACGCCGTAGGCAGGGGGCAAGACCCGCTGGCGGGAGTTGGTGAAGCTGGGTGTGCCGCCGGGGATGGCGGGCCTGGGCGCCGTGGGCACCAGTCCCTGGCGTATGGCCGCCTCCCCGGTGGTGCAGATGGCCCTCAGCAACGCCTACTTCCGCCGCCAGGGGTTAGTGAGTCTGGCCGAGCGTTACCGACAACTGCGTAGTGCCTGACGAACCGCCGGATGCGGACCCGCACACCTGCACCCATCGCAGGTGCGGTGGGTCCGGTGGTGTGAGAGGAGCGGCGGGCGACCCGCCCCTCCTACTCGATTTAAGGCGTGGGGTAGGGCGTGGGCTTGGCTATCACCGTCAAGGCGGGTTCTGATCGCAGGATGCGGTTGTGAGAGCCGGTATCTGACCACAACCAAATTTTACAAGGGCGGGATGGGTCTGCCCATCCCGCCCTTGTAAAATTTGGCGGCTGGCCCAAAACGGCTGCGGCCAATAAGCCCGGAGGCCCGGCCTCAGGCCGTGACGAAGCCGCGCGGCGTGGCGGCGTAGCCGGGGAAGATGTCGGTCAGGGCCGGGTTGTTGAGCCGCACCTGAAGCACCTCGGCCAGCACGTCGCGGTAGTCGGTTGTGACGGCCAGGTCGCCGGGGCCGATCAGGGCCTCCGGCGCGAGGCCGGGCCAGCGGCCGTGCACCTGCCCGCCCATCAGCAGCAGCACGCTGCCGTGGCCGTGGTCGGTACCCAGGCTGCCGTTCTCCTGCACGCGCCGGCCAAACTCGCACAGCGTCACCACCGTCAGCCGGTCGGCGTGTCCAGTGGTGTGAGAGGAGGGCGGGCGACCCGCCCCTCCTACTCGATTGCGAGCCGAATGCGCGCGAGGGGGAGTGGCGCGGTGAGTGAGGGGGGAGGCGATTGGCAGATGCTTCAGGGTCCGGCCGGTGGATCGGACGAGGCCGCCATGCGTACAACACCCATAAAGCCGCCTCCCACGCGTACGAAGCGGCATCATGCCCCTCGCGCGGATTAGACCTGAACTGTCTCACCCCATCGCCAAGTGCGCTGAGACAGCCCTACCGCCTAAACCGCACCACGTCCAGCATGAACCGGCGCTCCACCGTCATGGGCCTATCCAGGTCGCCGAACGTCGCCGCGGTCCAGGCGCGCATCTCGCCCACCGAGGCCTCAAAAATCTCAGCCGGCATGTCCCAAGTGTCCGAGACCTCGCGGTTGGCGATGCTCTCCACCACCTCGTTCGGCGTCACCTCCGGGAAGAAGCGCACGACCGTCAGTTCTTCCACTGCCGCGCCCATATCGCGCACCTCGCCCAGCAGTTCCTCGCGCGACTGAATCCCCGGCCGCCGCCACGAGCCGCCGTGGGCCGTCACCCGCTCGCGCCAGTAGGTGCGCATGCGGGCATCCACGTCGCCCTCGGCGTTCCAGTTCCAGCTATTCACATACACCCCGCCCGGTTTGAGCACCCGCGCAAACTCGCGCAGCGCCGCGCGCCATTGCCCCACCAGGTGCAGCACATGGATCGTCACCAGGCCGTCAAACTGCGCCGTCGCAAACGGCAGGTCAATCGCGTCGGCCTGCGCCACGCGCGCCGCCGGATACTTCTCCAACTGCCGCCGCAGCATCGGCCGCGACAGGTCGCACCCCACCAGGTGCGCGCCGCGCTCCAACAGCGGGATGCTGATGCGCCCGGTGCCCGCGCCGACTTCCAGCAGTTGCGCGTAGCGGTGCGCTTGCAGCCGATCCAACAGCGCCTGAATCCCGCTGCGCGCGACCTCGTCTGGCATCTCGCGCGTGCGGTCGTAGTAGCTCACGGCTCGGTCAAAAGACAAACTCGTCATCACGGCACCTCGGCCACCAGCGTCCCCATCGCCGCCACCTCGTAGCCCGGCAGCGCCGCCACCTCCGTCTGAAAGCGCGGGTCGCGCAGCGCCGCCAGCAGCGGTTGCAGCAAGGGACTGTCGAAATACACCTGCGGGATGATCAACTGGTACTGTTCTTTGAATAGCGGCACAAAGTCCAGGCCCAGCGCCCGCGCCGCCGCCGCGATCCCCAGCCCCACGCTCGCCACGCCCGAGGCCACCGCCGCCGCCACGGCCAGGTGCGTGTACTCCTCGCGCTCGTAGCCGCGCATCTCGGCCGGGGCTAGCCCGATCTTGCCGATCTCGTAGTCCAGCAGCACCCGCGTGCCGGCCCCGCGCTGCCGGTTCACAAAGGTCACGTCCGGGCGGCCCAGGTCGGCCAACGTCCTCAGCCCCAGCGGGTTGCCTGGCGCCACCATCAGTCCCTGGTCGCGGCCGACCAGCGCCACCACCACCACCGGCGTGTCCGGCAAGTAGCGGCGGATGTAGCTCAGGTTGTACTCACCGGTTTCGGGGTC
>Ga0163153_10004509_pt1 | contig 17427 bp, 6 predicted proteins | sample OliLakLV19MP6IB1_FD_148629 | JGI IMG/M metagenome (GOLD analysis project Ga0163153, IMG submission 148629) | Freshwater microbial mat bacterial communities from Lake Vanda, McMurdo Dry Valleys, Antarctica - Oligotrophic Lake LV.19.MP6.IB-1 | ecosystem: Environmental > Aquatic > Freshwater > Lake... | reverse complement strand
GCGCGGCCAGCCATGGATCGCCGCGGCGCCTGGCGTGCTGCAAAACGATCATGACATCGACAGTCCGACATTGACGGCTGTCAAGTTCACGAATCCTCAACGTGGCTCGGTGGCCTTGTCCGCCGACGGCTCGTTTCAGTACACGCCGGGGCGTTTGTTCGTTGACCGCGATTCGTTTCAATATCGCGCCTTCGATGGTGCTAGCTACTCCGAGCCCGTGACGGTCGAAATTATCTACGACATCCCGCGGATCACGGTCGGCTCGCATACGTTGTTCGCGAATACGGCCAACCAATCGATTCAGATTCTGGTGAGCGGCGGCCAGGCGGTGCCCGGATTGAACCTGTACGTGCAAGTCGGCGATGGCGGTCCCGAACGGACGCAGTTCGATTTGCCCGCTGGCGTCGACGGCCCGGCGATCACCGGTATCAATATCAAGACTGGCGCCATCTTCGCAGGCGAGCCGGATCCGGCTCAGGTCGATTTGGCGATCCCACAAGTCGCGAGTGCGTTGATTTCGATCGCCGAGCCCGGCGGTACAGTCGCGGCCGAAGGGGTGTTGGCCACCATCACGTTGGACACAACGGGACTGTACGGCGGCGAGTGGGACTTGTTGCTCAACAACGTCCTGGCGGGCTTCGTCGGTGGACCGTTCAACACGGATTTCGCGGGCCAGCCGCTGCTGATCGACAATGGCAAACTGATTATCGAAGAAGCGACGATCACGCGCCGCGAGATCCTGTATTCCGGTTCCGCCTTTGGCGACGCGCCGGTTTCGGACAAACAGGCCTTGCTGCCAGGCCAGACGGTGACCTTCGCCAACTATTCCAGCTACGTCGGCGGCATCAACGCGGTCGCGGTCGAGATCATCGACGCGCTGGGAACGCCGGCGCTGTCAGACTTCGCGTTCTATGTCGGCAACTCGAACGATACCTCGATCTGGCTACCCGCGCCGACGCCGACCTTTGAACTGCAGGCAGGCGCCGGCGTGGACGGCGCGGACCGGATCGTGTTGCGCTGGGCAGACGGCGCTATCAAGAACAAATGGTTGATGGTGCGGATCAAGAGCACCATCAACACCGGCCTTCCAACGGCCGACGTGTTCTACTTCGGCAGCGCCGTCGGCGAATCGGGCGACAATCTCGCCAATGCCGTGGTCAACGCGACCGACGTCATCGGCACGCGCGACAACCCGCACGGTCCGTTCAATTTGGCGGCCATCAACGATCACTTCGATTTCAATCGCGATCGGCTAGTGAACGCCACGGACCTGGTGATCGCCCGCGATCACTCGACCTCACCGCTCACGGCGCTGCGACTCATCACGCCGACCGGCGCCGTGCCGACAGCCTCAGTACGCCACTTCGCGCCGCGCGTTGCTAAATTCGATCGCCCGACATTGACGTTGTCGTACGCGGGGCGTGACGCGCAGTCCACGAAAATGGCCGCGTTCGACGCGCTGTTCGCCAACCCAGACTTCGCATCCACAGTGACCGACAAGCGCCGCGCGGCGACCAAGCGCGGCTATCTCTTCTAGGCCGCGGCATCCTTTGTCCTCACACAACGAGCGCCATGGCTTACTCTTTCCGGTCTATGTTCATCGTGGCCGAACTGGCGCGCCTGCTCCAGGTCCTCGCGAACTCCGTTTGGAGAATGGCGATTACCTGCGGGCGCCTGCTGGGCGTTATGCCTTAGTATGAGCATCCAAACCGACGCGATGCCTTGTGGGCAAGGTGGCGGCCAGCCCGCGATCGAATGGGAAATGGACTTCGCTCCCAGCGCGCCCGACTGCCTCTTCTTGGATGAGTTCGGCGTACCGCAGCCGCAGTCGCTGACCTGGATCACCAACGGCGTCCCCACCACGGAACGCTGCGACGGCAGCGGCGCGACGTGCATTGTGACTGCGATCCCTGCTCCTTGAGGCGCAATATGTGGTGTGTGTTTCAGGCGACCGACGATCCGCAAGTTCACCGCTGTGCCCGATGCGGATTCGTGATCGCGCCCACGCGGTTTCCGCCGGAGAAAGTGCGACGGCAATGTCAGTGGACTTCGGATGTTGCGCCTCGGATTCCATCGTTTGCCGATCGAGTCCGCAGCTTCCACCAGGCCCGCGAGCGATGGAATGTGGCGGGGCGACCAGTCCGAAACGAACAGGAAATGGCACGTCTCCATACTATCTGCAAGGCTTGCGAGTATTTCAGCGGAACAAGCTGCAAGCTCTGCGGGTGCGCGATTCATCCATCTCGGATGTGGCTGAACAAGTTATTTTGGGCAACGGAACACTGTCCTCTCAGCCGCCCGGAATGGTAGTAGTCCCCGTCTAGCTATCCAGCGACTTGGTCCTATTCTTGCAAAATGAAATCGAGATCGTCTGCAAACTCACTTGCGAACAGATCGGTGATTCTGTCTTTTTTGTCCGCATCGTCTGTCGCGTCGAGGTAGAGGTTCGCCAAGAACCAGTCCAGCCCCTCATCACCAGTCAGAACATCTTTGGCTCCGTCATCATGGACCGTGGCCACCGGTCCATCATGCACCAGGAAGTAATTCGCGTTCAGCCGATTTGCAAAGTGCGAACTTGTCATATCTCCACGCAAGTTAGCCACGCGGTCGCCATATCCACGTGTCGAGGTCCACTCGGCCATGATTCGATCGAGTGCCGCGGAATTCCGGTCGAAGTCGGTAGTGCCGCTGATCAACAAATCATCCTCGGCATTGCCAACAATTTTATCGGCTCCGTTCCCGCCGATTAGCAGATCACGACCGTCGTTGCCGACTAGCGTGTCGTCGCCGTCCTCGCCCAGAAGCAGGTCTTGGCCGCTACCGCCTCGCAGCTTGTCGTTTCCCCGTCCGCCATGGAGTTCCGCCGTGACGAAGATGTCTTCGTTCACACGGATGATGTCATCCCCCGCCCCGCCGAAGATCACAATGCGGTCGATCGGAGGATCGAAGGCCTGACGCACCCGGATTTCCGATTCGTGCTCGTTAATGGTCACAACCATCATTTCGGGATCATTGGCCTTGGGGCGCACCCGAATCGTGTCCCCGCCCGTAGAGCCGCCGACCGCCAGCACCCTACCGCCGCTGGCAGACGTCTGTACTTGCATCGAGAGCACTTCGATCTCGTGGCACTGCGGGGCGCTCGTTCCCCCGTCTCGGTCGTTCACACGCACGTGCACCGGATAGACGCCTGTTTCGGCGAATTCGTGAGTCACTTCCACGACGTCGCCGTCCGTGAACGTTTCCTCGAACACTCCGTCATTGTTCCAGTCGATCGTGTAGGTGAGCCCGGCGGTCACATCCGTCGGCGAGGCATCGAACGCCGTGAAGACGAACTTGAGAGGCTGACTGCGAACCGCCACAAACGGCGCGGAAATCGCGGCCGAGGGAGCCGCGTTTGCCACGTTGAGTACCGCGGCGCTCGATACGCTTTGCGCATGACCGTCGCTGACCATCACCCGTACTTCGTGAACAGCAGGGCCGTTATCCAATCCAAGCCCGACCAACGCCGTCCAGGTGATGATGGGGGTCGCGCCAACGGCATCGCCGAATACGCCGTCGCCATTGAAGTCCCACGAGAACGTCAGTGCGTCGCCTTCGATGTCGCCGGAGGCCGACGCATCGAGTGCAAGCGATTCCCCCTCGCGAACGAGATAGCTCGCCGCTGAGACGGCCGTCGGCGGGTCGTTGACGCTCGCCACATGGACGTCGAACGACGCTTCGACCAGTTCGCCGGCAGCGTCCGTGGCCCGAATGGTGATCGTCGCTGTGCCGAACGCATTGGGTGCGAAAGACAGTTGCAGTACCGTGCCGCTGAGCGAAGCCGCCACTAAACCGGGATTCGTGTTGGACGCCAGCGACAGCGTCAGCACGTCTCCCGCGTTGGGATCGACGAACGCGGTGGATACATCGATTGCCAGTGGCGCCGCGTCTTCATCCACGCCGAGGTTTTGCGGTGCAGCGGCCACGATGGGCGCGGTGTTGCCGCCAATGAGATCATTATTGACCGCGACACCTGCCGTGTAATCCAGGACCATGCCGTCGATGGTGAGCCGCCGCCAGGACGCGTCGATGGCGACGTCCGTTACGCGGTCGGCAAGTCCGGTGAGCGTGATGGTGTTCGAAGTGTTGGCGCTGCCGGCGAAACGGATGTTGCCGGTGTACTTCGAGGCATCGCCGAACAGGCGCAGCTCCAGATTCGTTGGAATGCCGTCGGCCCCACGGATCTCGAACGGCCGCGCTGATACATCGTCAAATGAATACAAGACATCTCCGTTCAACGACAGCGTCGCGGGAGGACTTGCAGAGTCGAATTGGAAGTCATTCACCGCGACGTCGCTTGGCGCAACGAACGTCAGTGATTCGTCGTCGATGATCGTCCCCACGCCAAGATCGCGCGTGATGGCCGCATTGCGAGCGCCGAACAGGTGCAGCAGAAGCCGCTCGTGCTCCTCGACCGTCAAATCGCCATTAACGAGGATCTGCACGAACCGCGGTGTGCTGTCACCGGGCAGCCATTCCAGCGTGCCGGATGTGGCAACGTAGTCGCCGGCCGCGGCGATGGCCGTATCGTCGAGCGTGGAATAAGAGACGCTGACGGGCGCCGATGCGATTCCTTCGAGCGTGACTTCAAACTCGAAAACGGCCTGACCGTTATTCAGTTCGTGACGAGAGACGTCTGCGACGCGGATCGAAGGCGGCACGACGTCGCCAATCGGCGCGTTGGCGATTCGCTCCGACAAAGCGTTGCCGGTGAAACGAGACAACAGCTCCGCCGTATCGAGTTGTCCGGTCGCCGCCAAAGCGAAAGCGTCGGCCGCTGCTCCCTGCGCGACGGCCTGGGCGCGGGCCACTGACTGGAGGTATTCCAGATCCAGATTGATGGGATCGCCAGCGATTTGCGCTTGTGTGGCCGCCATGACGTTCGCCGCCGCTTCGACTAAATCGGCGGGAAGCTCGGCGCCGCTTTCATACAAGGCGCTCTCGATCAGCGACCTGGCTCCGTGGAACGAGGCCAGGTCGAGCGTCGAACCTGGCTCGGCCAACACCTGCGCGAGATAGGCGAACGTGCGTTCCGCGATCACCGACGCCGCGGGGGCGCCCTCGACGGCGGATACCAGCCCAGACACCTGGCGGACGGCGTTCTGCAGTTGAACATTGAGCGTGTAAACGGCCGCCGCGTCGCGCTCTCGCGCCAGGATTCCGGCGATCGGATCAAGTTGCAGGAAATCGACGTCCGCCAGGCCGAACGCCTCGTGAATGCGGGTCATCGCCTCGACGCCGCTGAGGCCGAGCGACTCCTGCATGGCCACGAGCAACGTCGAGAGGGGCGTCACGGCAGTGGCCGACACCGGTGCGCGCAGCGACAGTTCGAATGCTTGCCCCGTGCTAGCGTCCCGGCCGCCAGTGACGATCCATTGCGCTTCAAGGTCATCCACAAAACCGTCCGCGTCCGCATCGTAGAATTCGGGAACCTCCAGCGCGAAGTAACCGTCCGCCATGGCCAGCGTGGAGACCTCCTCCGGCTCGTCGGCGTCGCGCTCGCCGTCCAGGTCGAGGTCCAGGTAATCCAGCGCGCCGTTGCCGTTGCCGTCCAGGAACACCAGCGCACCGTCCAGGTAGCCGTCGTTGCCCGTGCCCAAAATCAGCGAACCGGGCAGCACCTTCGAACTGGACGCGGTCTTCGAAGACTTCTTGCCGGAAGGGGCCTTCGAGGTGTCAGCGCAGCCCTCCGGGATCTTGATCGAAAGTTGGCCCGCCGAAGGTCTGGCGTTGCAGACGGATGGATCGCCGTCGCTGGCGAGAATTGTGAGGGTATATTTTTTGTTGTCCCCGAGCTCGCCGGGCGATGGTTTCTTCAGCGTGATTACGACCGATTCATCATACTCTCGCAGTTTGTCATTCACGATTTTCAGCGGAATCGTTGCCGACTTGCTTCCCGCGGGAATCGTAACCGAGTTTCCAGTGAGCATGTAGTCTTCGCCGCGAACCGCCTTTCCGGAAACGGAATACGGAATCGTGACGTCTGTGGACACCGCCTTGGTGAGATTCACCTTGATCTCCACGGCGCCTTTGTTCTCGGCCACCGCAGTGCTCGTTGACTCGAAGCTGATCGTCGGCGTGTCGTCATCTTCTACGGCGATCTTAAAGGTTCGTTGATCCACAAGCAGTTTTCCGCTGGATGGATCCTCGAGCCACACATAGACGTACTCAGTCGATTCGATAATATTGTCGTCATAAATAGGCACATCGATCGTGGCGATGGACTTTCCAGCAGGGATCGTGAGTGTCAACGGCGTTGAGGTCCAGACGCCACCCCTTTTGATGTAATAAGGCACATCGACCGGCGTGCTTGCCGTCACTGGAAAGTGCGCAATGTCATAGAGTTGGACCTCAATTTTCGCCGTGCCTACGCCTTCATTGACGCTGCGATACATCGTTTGTACGCCAGACCAGGTTGCTGCAGGGACAATCCCGACCGCCGCATCGTCGTCCTTGATGATTCCCGACTTCTTGTATTGTGAGTAGAACACTTCCCAAACGCTTGATGACGTGAGTTGAAGTGCAAACGACTCAGTTTCCTCGTTGGTGTCGTCGTCACGAACCTGGACCGGGATTCGCTGATGCGTCTCATGAGGATTGAATGTGACCGCACCCGACGTCAGTACGACATCGCCGTCAGCGGCAGTCCCCGGAAGCACGTCGTAGCCGACTGTTACGGCCTCATCCAGCGCAATATTGAGCGCGATGTCTACGTAGGCCGTGCCATCCGCTTCACTGAATTCGACCGGCGAGTGCGAAAAGAAGACTGTCGGTGAATCATTGTCGTCAATCGTCACGCGCATCTGTCTGGGAGCGCCGAGCTGGGCCGGTCCACTATTGATACCGGGACCGAAGACCGGGCTCCCAAGAATCAGGTCGATCACTTCCGTCTCTTCCACTCCAACGTCGTCCATCAACTGCAGCGTCACACTCCCCTGTCTCGTGCCAGATTGAATCAGAATTTCGCCGGAAAACAGCAGGAAATCTTCAAGATGCGTTGCCGTCGAACTTGGCAGCCAGCTAACCGGTACTCGAATCGGGTACCCAACCGGCGTTGAGCCCGGCGCGAGCATTGCAGTGATGCTGATCTGGACGGGTGACTCCACGCGCGCGTGACTCGTCATGGAGAATACGACCGTTGGCAAGTCGTTGGCCGGAATCGTGACGGTATGCGACATTTTCGGCGCGGGACCGAATGGGATGGCGGGTTTCAACAGCGCATTCGTCGGCGTCCCCATGGTCAGCGTCAAAGTTTCGACCAGCTCAGCCTGCGTGTCGTCCGCCATCGTGATGTACGCGAATCCGATGCGTGAACCGGCGGGAATGATGATCGAGTTTGCGCTCACCGAGTAGTCTTGACCTTTGGTGGCATTGCCACTCCAGTTCAGCGGAATGGAAATGTCGCTGGCGGAGAGCGCGTCCGCCAGAGCGGCGACGCGAACGACCGTGGTTTCTTCGGCCGCCGTCGTCGTCGAAGTTGTTTCGAACTCCACGCGGGGCGTCGGATCATCGTCAAGAATGGTCAACGTGTGCGACGACGGCGAGCCCAATAGCACGCCAGGCGTTGCGCCTGACGTGACTACGACTGCTTCCGACGGCTCGTCCAGCGAGTCATTTACGAGTTGCACCGCAATCTCGGCCGCGAGCGACCCAGCGCGGATGGTCAAGGCGCTGATCGCTCCGCTGTAATCTTGCGCCTGCGCCGTGCCGGAAAACGTCAGCGGGATGGACACGTCTTCGTCCAAGGCCTGTGAAAGCTGCACGGTAAGCCTGGAAGTGCCGCTGCGCTCGTCCGCCATCACCGGTCCACTGATCGTCGCGATTGCCGGTGCGCGCACCTGCAACTCCTGGGAGGCCTGAGCGAACTTGCCTCGCGCGTCACTCACTTTGACTGCCAGCGGAAACGTGCCGGGATTTGCACTTCCGCTGGCGTCGACCCATTCCTGCCACGACAACGAAATCGTCGCGCCGGTGGCGTCGTCATATTGGCCGTCATTGTCCAGATCCCAGGCGAAAGTCAGCATATCGCCATCGGGATCCGTGGAACCGCTCGCGTCCAAAGTTACGAAATTACCGACGTAAACCCGCGCTGGAACGGCCAACGCCGCGACCGGCGCATGGTTCACGGGGGTAACTTGTACGTCGATCGCGGTTTCCGCCACCGCGCCGAGAGAATCGGTGGCCCTGACGGTGACCACCGCGTTTCCGCGCTGCTGCGGTGCATATTCGAGCGTCAACTCCTCGCCTAGCAGAGTGGCGGTGACGAGGCCAGGATTGCTGTTTTCAGCAATGCTCAGCGTGATCATGTCGCCGGCATCGACGTTCTCAAACAATTCGCCCAGGTCGAGCAAGGAAGGTGGATCGCCCTCCGCGACCGTCACTGGAGTAAGCGGCGCGACGAGATACGGCGGGTCGTTCACGGGCGTCACCTTGACGTTCAACTGCGCGTCGACATAGTTGCCCCACGTGTCCGCCGCGCGCATCGTCAAGGTGGCGGCGCCGTTTCGATTGGATCGCGGAGCCATGGACAGCACGTCGCCTGCGAAGGCGGCTTGGAGCAGTCCGGCGTCGGACACCTGCTGAACCGAGTAGTGCAGCGCATCGCCGTCCGCGTCGTCGAACAACGTGGATACGTCGACCAACGTAGTGGTGGAGTCCTCCGCCAGAGCCAGGTTCCCCAGCGGTTGCACCAGGACCGGAGCGCGATTCGCGGCCGGGCCAGGAGCATGCGCGACCCGTGGGCCATTCGTTCCGTGAAATTGGACGAACAGCAAGTCCTTAGTGGGATTGAAAAGGAATTGGGCGATGGCGGCGCCGCCGGGCAGCGCATCAAAGTCGACGAGCAGCGTATGGCGGCCCTGCGCACGGAACGCGCCAATGTTTTCCGCGACCAGGCTCAGGCCGGGGGTTGCGAATGATGTTGCGCCGAGCTGGATGCTCCATGCGGTCGCCGGTTCCCCGTCGTCCGTGAGCCAGCCGATGGCAAGGTCAAACGACTCCGGCGGTTCGTCGCCATTCGCTACGATCTCGTACTCAACGGCGACCGCGTTCGCCGTGGAGTTCGACTGTAGCGACAACGGCAGCACGGAGTATTCGACGACTCCAGCGGCGTTCGAAGTCGAGGCGCTCAACTCAGCGCGGAACTGGCGGCCGGCGTCGTTGGTGATTTCAAGCCGGGCGCCGGCATCGGGAAGTGGCGCCATGTCGCGGTACAAGATCGACAGCTGCAAGTCGGATTGCAACAGATCGGCTTGTGTGACCATATCGCTGTAGGCAAACTGCAAATCACCGGCGGCGCGATCGCCCCAGTAAAACTCCAGCTCCTCGTTCAGCGGGGCATTGGCCGACGTCTCCACCAGCAGTGGAACGCTTAATTCGACTCCAGAGCCAGTAACATGGAACGTCCCCTGGCGATGATGCGCCTCGTAAATGAGGCCCACGTCCTGCCGAAAGACAAACTCGCCCGACGTCTGAGGATGAATCTCCACGCTCCCGACAATTTCGTCTTCAAAGACGTACGGACCCGGCGTGCCCTCGTCTTGAAGTTCACTGGCGAAGGTGTTCGTGACGGACAATGTCGCCGTCCCCAGCGGAACCATGAGTTGTTCCGGCGTCAGCGGCACGTTAAAGGGGTCCGCAATGCAGTATCCGGGATCGCCGATGAAGTCTCGCCCGCACTCGCCCGTTTGCACTAATCCACGCAGAATCGAGCTTTTCAGCACGTTTCCTTGTACATCGAGGGCGCGCCACGTGGCCGTGTATTCGGTCGGCAATCCTGACGCAAAGTCTAGCGTGTATCCGGCGCGAAGTGCGTAACCAGAAAGGGAGTCGGCATCGCCAATGCGAATCAGTTCGGTCGCATTAAGCAGGTGTCGGACCTCGAGCGACTCGAATCGCCGCCCGACTTCGTTGCTGGAACGACGTTGACGACGATTGGCGATCGAAGACCTGCGATTCATGATGGCCCCCGGAAGGGAAAATGCGACGTGGATAGAACAACCGACGAAAGGCCCGAATTGATATCGCAGTTGGCGCCTTACGCTGCCCATTCGTTCCTAGTGGATTAAGCGAACGATGACAGAAAAATGAGCGCGAACATTCTGAGCGGAGCGAGTCGACCGCCTTAGAGCCCTGCCAGCAAAGGCCAATATGTTGCGTAAGGACATGCTTAGAAACACTTTAGAGAATGCACGGTAGCGATCCGAGCGGCTCGCAAATTGTTGCTTGGCACGCAAACGAGGGGCGAAGTAGAGACCTTGGCACCCAAGCGAAGCCGCCCGAATCCGATTTTAGAGAGCGCTCTCGCGCTCTCTGTTGCGCTCTCTAAAGCGCTCTCAGATTCTCTTTCTGTGTTAACCCATGCCCGTTTTTTTCCGTAAACGGTTGCGACCGATTCGTCAACCGAAACGGACTCGAAATCGCTAAACGATTAAAGATTCAGCGGTTGTGAGTTTTGGGCACCAGAGAATTAGTTCGAAGAGGGTTGTGCACGGGGAGGGTGATCGACATTGATGGCGTGGCAAACCCCTGGCTCGCGAATGACGCCGATCGGCTGATGGAGCTCGCCGCCTGTCCGCTGGCGCTCACGCCGCGTGGCGGTAGCCATCGTGTGTTCCGCCAACCTACAGGGAAACAGTGGCGCTGCACCGAAGGGCGATTGGCCGCGAAGGTCGATACCCGCGCCGATGGCGGCTACATCGTCGTCGCGCCGTCGGTCGTCGAAGGCGGCAAAGGGTACGAGTGGGCACCAGGGATGGAGCTGGACGAACCTCCCGAGAAACTATCCGAACCGCCTGATTGGCTCGCTCAAGAGCTCGACCGGTTGGCAACGTCGTCGCCGTCGTTGGCCCACGTGGCGATCCCGGGTGGCGAGTCGAACCAAATTCCCAGCGGCCAACGCAATTCGACGCTGGCCAAACTGGGTGGCGGTATGCGCCGGCAAGGCATGTCGCGGGCGGAGATTGTCGCAGCGCTGATGCAAGCCAACGCCGACCGTTGCACGCCGCCCTTGTCACCGCGCGAGGTCGAACGGATCGCCACGAGCATCGCTCGTTACGAGCCTGATCAGGTGTCCGTGGCGCTTGCCGAGAATCACTTTGATCAGATGTACGCCGAGGCGCCGGCTGAGGACGACGGGTTGGCAAACGCTGACCCCGGTGCGATCCCCGAGCAGCTGCTCGGTGTGCCTGGCTTCATCGATGAGGTGATGACCTACACGCTCGCGACCGCACCCTACCCCGAACGCACGCTCGCGTTCTGCGGCGCGCTGGGGCTGCAAGCATTGCTCGCCGGTCGGAAGGTCCGCGACGAGGCCGACAATCGCACGAATCTCTACATCCTCGGACTGGCCAACTCGGGCGCGGGCAAAGATCACCCGCGAAAAGTCAATCAAAAAATCCTGCTCGAAGCCGGGCTGGCCGAGTGCCTCGGCAACTCGTTCGCCAGTGGCGAAGGCATTGAGGATCGGTTGTTCGTGAATCCGGCCTCGTTATTCCAGGTGGACGAGGTCGATGGGCTGTTGCTCAAGGTCAACCAGGCACGCGACGCCCGGCACGAGCAGATCGTCAACATTCTACTGCAGATGTACAGCAGCGCGACAAGCGTCTACGTGATGCGAGCCAAGGCCGGTAAGGAGCGGACCGTCATCGACCAACCCTGTCTGTGCGTGTTCGGCACGGCGATCCCCAAACATTTCTACGAGGCAATCTCGCCCCGCATGATGACCAACGGCTTCTTAGCCCGCATGTTGATCCTCGAATCGCAGCGCCGAGGCCAAGGGCGCGAGGCGAGAGTGACGCCGGTTCCCGCATCGATCATCGAGACCGCCAGTTGGTGGTCCGACTTCCAGCCGAGCGCGAAAGCCGGCAATCTCAGCACCTGGCACCCGGTGCCGAAGCTGATCGAACAAACGGCCGAAGCGGCTAGCCAACTGCGCAGCTGCCGCGAACAGGCCGACCAGGAGTATTCGCGGGCCGAGCAGCGCAACGACGCCGTGGCGATGGCGATCTGGGCGCGAGCTTACGAAAAAGCCCGCCGGCTGGCGCTGATCTACGCCTGCAGCGCCAATCACGCCGATCCGCAAATCAACACGGACGCCGCTCGCTGGGCCTGCGCGTTCGTGGACCATCAGACTCGCCGCATGCTGTTCATGGCTGGCTGCCACGCCAGCGAGCGCGACTTCGACGCCAAGCGAAAACGCATGCTGGACGTGCTGATCAAGTGGCGGGAACAGCACGGTGATCGGGGCATGCCGTTCTGGATGATCAACCGCAAGCTGCCGTGGACGACGCGCGAGCATGAAGAGGTTCGCGGCACGCTCATCGCCCAACGGCTGATTGAGCTGCAGGTGAACCACACCGGCGGACGTCCGGGGACTGTGTATCGCCTTGCGCCGAGCGGCGCAGGAAGTCCGGACGAAAGCCCTTCTTGATTCGAGGAAAAAGGTCTTCGTGAGAGCGGTGTGGACCGGGGTCTGATCGGGATGGGGTTATCACAGGGGGTAATAAGCCATGTTGTTGCCGGCAATTGAAACGTCGCAAGTCCAAGGGGGAAGAGGAGATAGTAATACACACACTACTTATTGCGCTTATTACTATACCCTCACGATTTTCATTCCTATGTACGCGGGTGCGAGGGCGCGCGCGAACCCCCTGCAAGAAGCGCAAGAAGTCAAGAAGCCTCAGCGGCCATAGGTACTCCCGGGCGAAACCCGTCACGAGACGCCCGCGGGAACAGCCGCCGGGTTAGGCACAGTTTGTTTCGAGTGTCCGGATTTTGATTAGCCAAAACTCCCATGGAACCGAAGCCAGGTCAGCTGCCGAGGCACCCCGATCCGCCGCGTCCTGGCGCCCCTGGCGCGACCTGCAGTTGTGTCGACTGGTACGCCGAAGGTGAGAGCAGGATCATCGAATGCGGCGACGTCCGTGTGACCATCCGATTCGTGGGGCGGAAGGGTCGGCGCGGGCGGATCGTGATTGAGGCGCCGGCCGGGGCGTCGTTCTCTCGTGCATAATTTCCCAATCGCTTCTTGGCGGTCCACATCCAGTTCGGCAGCATCGGCGCCGAATGCAATCAGCGTTCGATCATTGCCCCTTCTCGAGTCTGGCGTTCCGCGTTACTCGATGAGCGCCGCAGGGATGAAACAGGAGCGTCGTTGCACGTCGGCATGGGCGCGAAGTCTTTGACGACGTAACGAGCACGCAAATGGCCGAAGGGCGAAAGGATCAGGCACCGCCCGATAAAAGGCGTGATTTGGGTAGGTTCGACGTCGATGGCTCCGTCCCCGGCTCGATTGCCTCCAACCTCGTTCGCCAATCAGCGGCATGCTCCGGTTTGTTCCAGGCCTCGTAGCGTGCGATGAACCGATGCTGCAGCGCGAACGCCCCTTACAACAAGTTTCGCGCCGCTCGACGTGGCGACATGGCCAGACCGTCTTTTTTGGAAAGTTTCCGCCCACTACGGCATTTGAATTTCTTTCAACTCGGCAGGCGCGGCCGGTTCGGCGCCGTCGTCGGCAGGTGTCGCGCTGGCCCCTTCGAGTTCTGGCAGTTTCGACTTCCAGCGCGCCGCTTGCTCGGGCTTGTCCCAGGCGGTGTAGAGATCCACGAGGCGTTGCAGCGCTTCGGACAAGCGAATCGTGGCGGCCGCGGGGATTCTGTCTTTGCGTTGCCGCAGGCCTTCGTAGCCGGCTAAGAGCAATGGTTCGGCCTCGGCGTATTTCAGCTGTCCGAACAGGCTGCCGCCGAGCATCGATTGCGTGTTGAAGGTGGTCCACTCGGTGGGCTGCGTCGCTAGGTGAATCTCCAGGCACTCCCGCAAGTACGGCTCGGCGTTTGCGAATTGGCTCGCTTTCAGCAATCGCTCCGAGACCACTGCGAGAGTTGTTGCGAACGCAGGAACATTCGGTCCTTGCTTCTTTCGCTGCAACGCAAAGTATTCGCCGAACAGACGACTCGCCTTCGCTTCCTGTTTGGCGTCAAGATAGGCTACGGCGAGGTTGTTCATATTGATCAGCGTATCCGGATGATCGTCCCCGAGTTTGGCTTTCGTGAGCCGCAGCGTTTCCTCATACAGCGGCAAGGCCAAGTCGAGTTTGCCCGCGGATTTGTAACCAAAAGCGAGGTTCTGCATGCTAGTTAGCGTATCCGGATGATCGTCCCCAAGTTTGGCTTTTATGAGCCGCAGTGTTTCCTCATACATGTGCAAGGCCAAGTCGAGTTTGTCCGCGGATTCGTAACCAGCGGCGACATTGTTCATGCTAGCGAGCGTATTCGGGTGATCCTCTCCGAGTTTGGCTTTCGTGAGCCGCAGCGTTTCCTCCAACATCGGCAACGCAAGATCGAGTTTGCCCGTGGATCGATAGCCTTCGGCGAGGTTGTTCATGCTGATAAGAGTATCTTGGTGATCGTCCCCGAATTTGGCTTTTCTGAGCCGTAGCGTTTCCTCCAACAGCGGCAAGGCCAAGTCGAGTTTGCCCGCGGATTGGTAGCCTAGGGCGAGGTTGTTCATGCTGATTAGCGTGTCCGAGTGATCGTCTCCGAGTTTGGCTTTCTTGAGCCGCAGCGTCACCTCATGCAGCGGCAAGGCCAGATCGAGTTTGCCCGCGGATCGATAACCTTCGGCGAGGTTGTTCATGCTGATTAGCGTGTCCGGGTGATCGTCTCCGAGTTTGGCTTTCATGAGCCGCAGCGTCTCCTCATACAGCGGCAAGGCCAAGTCGAGTTTGCCCGCGGATTTGTAACCTAGGGCGAGGTTGTCCATACTGATCAGCGTATTCGGGTGATCGCCTCCGAATATTGCTTTCATGAGCCGCAGCGTTTCCTCATACAGCGGCAAGGCCAAGTCGAGTTTGCCCGCGGATCGATAACCTTCGGCGAGGTTGTTCATGCTGATCAGCGTATTCGGGTGATCTTCCCCGAGATTGACCTTCCTGCGCCGCAGCGTCTCCTCCAACAGCGGCAAGGCTAGATCGGTTTTGCCTGCGGGATGGTAACCAGACGCGAGGTTGTTCATGCTGGCGAGGGTATCCGGGTGGTCCGCGCCCAGATGATCGCGGCGAATCGCCAGCGCGCGCTCCGTGGCGGCAATGGATTCGTCGTACAATCCGAGTCCGTAGAATGATTCGCCCAGCGCGTGGAGCATGGCCCCCTTCTGCGGCGGATCGAGGTTCGATTGTTCGTCGAGTTCCTTGCTCGCCCGCAGCAGCACCTCGTAGACTGTGAGCTTCCGGCCGTCCTGGTCGGGATCGGCCTTGCGAAAGCTCTTGACCAGGAACCCGGTCGCCGCCTCGGCCGTGGCCTTCTCTTCGGCCAGGCGCAAATTGGCGTCCTCCAAGTCTTCCTTCTGTTGCGTGATCGTCCTGTTCTTGTCCGACAGCTCTTGCGCGTGCTTCCCGTTGAGGTACGCCAGCGTCACGGCGCCTAGCAGCCCCAGCACCACCGTGGCGGCCAGGCCCGTCACCGGGCCGGGATGCTTGCGAATCCAGCGCCGGGCCCGCGCCGGCAGCGGTTCGCGATAGGCCTCGACCGGTTCGTCGGCCAGCCAGCGGTCGATCTCATGGGCCATTTCCTGCGGCGATTCATAGCGTTCCTCGGGCCGCAGCGCTAGGCCCTTCAGACAGACGGCTTCCAGAGCCGCCGGGACCCGCGGGTTGATGGCGCGTGGCGATTGGAAATCGCCCTGCTGCACGCGGACCAGCACGGGCGCCAGGTCGGCCTCGCCATCTCGACGGCGAAACGGCGGTTGGCCGACCAGCAACATGTAGAGCGTGGCCGCGAGTCCGTAGACGTCGCTGGCGGCGCCGAGTTGGTCGAGTCGGCCAGCGGCTTGCTCGGGACTCATGAACGCCGGCGTGCCGACCGCCTCGCCCAGCTGCGTGTGCCAGGAATCGCCGGAACGCGAAGGCGCGAGCGGCGCCTCGCTGGTCAGCGATTCGCGGAGCGGACGTCCCAGCGGCTTGGCCAGTCCCCAATCGACGATCAGCGTCTCGCCGTATTTCCCCAGCATGATGTTGCTGGGCTTCAAGTCGCGATGCAGGACGCTGCGACTATGCGCGTACTCGATCGCCAAGCAGACGCTGCGGAATCGCGTCAGCAATTCGCGGAGCGCCAGGCTCCGCTCGGCCGGATCGCGGAGGACGTTTTGATCCGCCTGGTGAAAACTCTGAATCGCGTCGTGCAGGCTGTCGCCGCGGATAAAGCGCATGGCGTAGAAGGGCCGGCCGTCGTCGTCGTCGGCGCCCAGGCCATACACGGGCACAATGCCGGGATGCTCCAAGCCGCCGGTGATCTCGGCTTCCAACAGGAATCGCGAACGGCTTTCGGCATGGCCGGCATAACGGGAGTGCATCTGCTTAAGCGCCACATCGCGATTGAGTTCCGAGTCGTGCGCGACGAAAACTTCTCCCAGACCTCCCGCCGCGTGCGGCCTGAGAACACGGAAACGACCGTGCGACGGCGCCCCGAGCAGAGAGGCAGCCCTCGCGTCCGTCGGCCGGACCGAGGGCACAGCCGTCGCCGGCAGACGCGCCAAGCTGGCGGTGATGTCGCAGTCGTGGACCAGAGCCAATGCGTCGGCCACCGACCCGAGAGAGCTGAGCGAGGCCAGGCTCTGCGTGGCATCGCCGCCGTGCTGGCGAATGTGCTCATCGACGATCTGTTCCAAGAGAACCCTGCGCTCCGCAGCGAGGACGCCGTGTTCAATGAGGACGCTACCCAACGGCGCGGTCTTATCGAGCGCCCAGGCTTGCATCGCCGCGATGAGTTGATCGCGCGAGATGAAGTCCAATTGCCAGGCCAGGACGCCGAAGAGGAGATTCCGATCACTTTGTGGATGGATCATGAGACTACCACCATGGAGAATCAGTCGGAGACAACTGCAACGGTTCGGCCGCACGAGGTGAGGCCGCCGGCATTGGACCGTTTTCTGGATGAGCGCCTCGTGCGCGGCGCGAACGCCAAATCACCATCGGCTTTCTTGAGGCGAGATTCCGCCCACGGAAACCGATCGTGCTTCGCCCAGACTACGGCAATCCGAAGGAGGGAATCGTCCGGATGTCTGCGGTTGCCTTGGAGGAGCTTTATTGTCGGCCGGGTTGCGGGCATGGTTCCGAGATTCTCGGTCGTGGAGCGTCTCGCAGTCAAGCATCTAATAGCGGCCGCTGGCGTTGCCGAGCATCTGTGACGTATTGCTTGCAGTCGTTAGAATTAAGGCATTCAGTGACCGGCCCTCCCTGGCCCGCCGGTCCGCCGCCCTGGTTCCCAGGGCCGCACTCCGCGTCTCGGAGTCACCAGCAAGAGCATCCCTCTGCACAGGTACTCCGATGCAAATCAGTCTTTGGCCGCTCGCCAAGCTGCAGCCGTATCCGAATAACCCCCGGCAGAATGACGA
>Ga0163153_10004508_pt1 | contig 17429 bp, 14 predicted proteins | sample OliLakLV19MP6IB1_FD_148629 | JGI IMG/M metagenome (GOLD analysis project Ga0163153, IMG submission 148629) | Freshwater microbial mat bacterial communities from Lake Vanda, McMurdo Dry Valleys, Antarctica - Oligotrophic Lake LV.19.MP6.IB-1 | ecosystem: Environmental > Aquatic > Freshwater >... | reverse complement strand
CACCTTTTCACCCCTCACCCCTCAATTCCTCATTTCTCAATTCCTCATTGATCACCCCTCATTGATCAATGATCATTGTCCATTATTCATTGATCATTGTCCATTATTCATTGTCCATTATTCATTGTCCATTCCTCATTGTTCATTGTTCATTGTTCATTGTTCATTGTTCATTGTTCATTGTTCATTCCTCATTGTCCATTGTTCATTCCTCATTGTTCAATACCTATACCTCCCTATCCTCGACAGGTACCACCATTTGATAGCGGCCATCAGCAATAAAATCGCCACAGCCTGGTGCGCAATTCCCCAAAATATTGGGATCGACCCTATCGAGTTAAGCAAAGTAAATATGCCTAAAACAATTTGTAAGATCAGGAGGAAGCCTATATACCGGATTAATGATAATCGAAACGATTTAAACATTACCTGTAAAAACACAAATAAAATAAGGAGAGCTGTACCCCGGTGCAATACCTGAATCAAAGCAGGTAAAAAAGCATACCGGTCATAATCGACAAAATGGATGAGTTTCCAGGAGGATGCCTGAAAAATAATAGGATCTATCCAGTCCTGGTTCATTTTAGGAAAACTGGGGTACATCAGTGCAGCCTTCATCCCGCTCATCATACCCCCCAATAGAATTTGAAGGGATATCAGAATTAATAAATTTTTAGCAACTTTCTGATGCCGGACATAGTCAGAGGAAGAAAGGTATTTGCCGGTTTTCAGATAGGTCCACCATAGATAGGACATCGTCAATAAAGCCAGGCCCAAATGCAGGGTGAGTTTGTAGGCATTTACCCAGGGCCTGTCAACCAATCCGCTGGCCACCATGATCCAGCCAAATGCGCCTACAATACCGGCTAAAATAAATACGACGATTAAATCCTGTTTGAGTTTGGTGGTAAGGTAACCCCTGAACCAAAAATAGACCAGGGGAATTAAAAAGACAAACCCCATACTGCGGGCCCATAACCGGTGGAGATATTCCCAAAAATAAATCCACTTAAACTGACCAGAGGTCATACCCTGATTTATTTTTTGATATTGCGGAGTGGCTTTGTATTCGTTAAAGGCTTTATCCCATTGTTCCCGATTTAGAGGTGGAACAGCCCCGGTGACAATTTCCCATTTGGTGATCGAAAGTCCGGATCCGGTCAGGCGGGTAATGCCCCCAATGATGATTTGAAAAAACAACATGACCAGTCCGGTCCAGAGCCAGATTTTGACTGAATTTCGAAGAGGTTGGTTATGCATTTTAGGCTGACCAAAGATAGGCGAGCTTAATCCATTCCGCGTATCCGGATTTTTAATTTACTAATAATAGATACTATTTAAATAAATTATAAAAGAACTATTATTATTAGCCTTGTGAATTGGTGTATAAGGCATGGATTTACTAACATAGCGACGAATTTTCCACATACTATATTAATAATAATGTTAGTATTATTCAATTGGTTTACTTGGAGATAGGTGTATTATTAACAGGTTATATACTTTGTTAATTTTAGTTACAAACCGGGTAACCCTTAAATATCACCTCTGTGAATGAAATGTGGACAACGAACTGATTATACACACATATAGCATTATATTAAATATGATGTTTTAAATTGTGAGTTGTTTTATCTGTATCCACAAAAAGTTCACCTTACTGCACAAACCGATGTGGATAAATAAATTTTGTCGATCTTGGTATTTCGTAGTTTATATAGTAGTTAATTATATAATGTTAATAAAATAATTGATTTTCAGGGTTTTAATTAAGGTATGAGGGCATTAATTCAACGCGTAAAACAGGGAAAGATAACCTTAACAGATGGTACGATTTCCGGACAAATAAACCGGGGATTGTTGGTTTTTTTGGGTATCCAACCGGACGATAAAGAAGAAGATATTCTCTACCTGGTGCATAAAATTGTCCAACTCAGGGTATTTGATGATGAAGCCGGAGTGATGAATAAATCCGTAACCGATATCCAGGGTGATTTGCTCGTGGTCAGTCAATTTACCCTCCATGCCAGCACCAAAAAAGGCAACCGTCCCTCTTATATCCGGGCAGCGAAACCGGAGATCGCCATTCCATTATATGGACGTTTTATCCAGGGTTTAAAGGACCAAGGATTACCTGTGGAAACCGGTCAGTTTGGGGCCATGATGCAGGTCGACCTGATCAACGATGGTCCGGTGACGATATGGATGGACTCGAAAAACAGGGAGTATTGAGGGTTAGGCTAAGGCAGAGGTTAAGGTTAAGGTTAAGGTTAAGGTTAAGGTTAAGCGGCGGTCCCTCTCAGCCTTAACCTTAACCTTTCTCAGCCCCAAATCATTGATTACCGAAATCAAATATTATCCCCACACTATTCATACTGCTCTCATAAGCAAGCGGTTTGTCATTTAATTTAAACGATTTACCGATCTGGATCTGGAGTTTGATCCATTTATATCCAATGCGACCGGTGAAAGCAGGCTCGGCAAACATCCAAACCGGGTCATCGATATCGGCTAATTTATTATCGATCAGTTCCTGAGTGCTATAGGTGGTTTTAGGGCTCTTGAATTTGCCGGCTACCAACCGCGGAGTAAAAGCCAGTTCAAAAATGTCATGGTGTATTCCGATACTGGGTTGAAAGAAAAACCGCGCACCATTGGCTTCAAAAGTTTTGCCATTGTCAGTAGTCTCCGTATGGCCCAGACCGGCTCCAATATAAGTTTCCCACCTCAGCATGCCGGCAGAATTGCTGAATCCTCCAAAACCCGCTTCAAAAAAACTACCTTTCCCATACACAGCATCGGTGGTCTCCCCATCTTTGCGAAACATCGCATTGGCCATGATACCAAATCGACGACCAGGGCTGGCGGCAAATTGGATATTCCCATTAAGATCGCCGCTCAACCGCATTTGTCCTTCGCCATCAAACAAAGGCACGTTGATGCTATTGGGGACATAAGCGGTCTTGCAGGCAGATCCAAGAAAGAACAAGAATAATATGAATACAGATTTTGACATAAGTAATTTTTTAATGAAATTAAATAATATATCCAGTTGAATTAAAGCAGGCTACTTATATACGATATAAAAATCGCCACACAGCGAAAAAAGAATTATAAAGGCTCCGGACTTATTCTATAGATGACAACGAGATAAAAATATAAATTAATTGCGAAAGTAACTACCTGATGACAGAACCATTTTTTAAAATCGGTTAGCTTTTTGGGCCTTGACGATGTTGGTATAAAAAGGATTGAAGTCAATGGGTTTTCGGCAAATATATACAGGCAAGCCGGTTTCCCGGGCAAAGGGATTGGTCAGGCGGCCAAATTCAACCACTTCTTCAAAATGGGTGGATATTTCTTCGATCTCATCATTCACATAAATCAGGGTTTGGATTTGAATTGAATCCGGTGCCCATAACAAAAAATTGTCGCTAAAACTCACGGGTTCGGGAATCCTCTGTTTACTGTAATACGACACGGCTCCGGCCTGTCCATAATTTTCACAATAAATCAATGCACTCTTTTTTTCTTCCGGAGACAAACTCTGGTAAGCGCTTTCTACCAGACCCGTCAGTTCTTTCCACCCCGTCATATCCGCATAATCCTGCGGAAGGTCATGCACCATCCCGTCTTCCCATTTTACTATATTTTCACCGCCCATCGAAACTACTTTTTTGCAATAACTTATCATACGTTCGTGTTTCAATAGTGGCAAGCCCAGGGGCATCAAGGGCAAAGAAAGTGCGACCATTAGAAACAATACAGTCCATTTTATCAATAAGTGGGCATAATTACCAATAATGAAAGCCCCGGTAGCAAACAGGGCCGGATACAAACCCAGAGTATAATAAGCCTTGGCGCCTCCCAGCAAAAACAAACCCACCGTAAAACAAAATAATATCGATACAGCAAGAAGCGCCCTTTCAGAGCCGGATAGCGTGGCGCTTGGTTTTTTGATCAAAATTAAACCACCGATTAATCCGGTAATCCATAACAGCAGGGCATGCAGATTCATCAAAAACTGATTGAGGATAAAATCGCTGTAGTTACCATGATCGAGTTGATTTACTTTAAGCTGCTTCATATGGCGGATGACCGGAAAATCATGCTCTATCTGCCAAACCAGATTTGGAAAAAATAAAAACAAACTCAACAAACCTCCTATTAAAAAAGGTTGGGTAAAAATCAATTTCCTGTTTTTATTGATCAAAAGGGTAAACACCATACCGGTAATCAAAAATAGCATGGTGTATTTATTGAGCATACCCAGCCCGCAAAATAAACCCAACGGTATCCAATGCCTGGGGTTCTGTGTCCGAAGCAATACAATAAAATAATACAAGGTGAGAGTCCAGAACATCACATCAAAAACTACCGGCTGAAACAACCAGGCTGTTCGATTGTATGCGATTGAAAACAGAAAGGCAGCGCCAGCCAGCATCAGTGCCCAGGTCCTGCCTCCAAGATTGAAAACAATCTTTAAGGTTACAAACAAAGTAAATCCTCCGGCCAGAGCCGCAACACATTTTATTCCCCAATCTAACGGTAACCCGGATTTGGAGATCAGCCAGGAAACAAAACCAATTAATGGTGGTACGGAAGCATATCCCCAATCCAGGTGACGCCCCAAAGCGATGTACAAAAATTCATCGCGGTGCAATTCATAGTTTCCTGCAAAAATTAAATGAACCAACACACTCAGACCCGAAAAGCCCAGAGCAATGGCCAAAGGTTTCTGATTAAAAAAAGAAACAGACAAGGTATCCGGACTTATTGATGCCATGAATTAAGGGATTTAAAATGATGAATTTCCGTTTTATTCGCAGATCCTACAATTATATTCTTTGGAAAATATGCCCTATCCGGAATGCAGTATATTTATTCCGGGTTAATTATAACAGCAGTTTCATGAAAAACAAGGAAAATCGTTTACTCCGGGACTCCCGGAGAACATTTTTAATGCAGGGATCTGTATTGACGGGTGGATATTTGGTTCAACCCTACTCTGTGTTTGAAAACAAAAGTCTGGCTTCATGGACGGTGGGCCAGGTAATGGAGAAGTTTATCGCCGAGGTCCCCGGGGCGCCTTTTAGGATCACGGTGGATACCCTTAAGTCCGGCAACCGGGACATGGTAGTCAGTGGAATTGTGACGACCATGTTTGCCACTATCCCGGTTATTGAAAAAGCAATTGGCCTAAAATCCAATTTTATCATTGCCCACGAACCATCTTATTATAATCACCTCGATGAAACTACCTGGCTGGAAAACGACGAAGTTTACAAGTATAAGGCAGATCTACTCAAAAAACACAATATCGCTATTTGGCGCAACCACGATTATATCCACCGACATCAACCGGATGGAGTGATGTCGGGGGTTCTGGCTGATTTAGGCTGGTCCTCTAAATTTAATCCGGAGTCGGGGAAAATCAAACTGGATACCGGAATTCAGTTAAATGCTCTGATCAAACATTTAAAATCAAAACTCAATATCAACACCCTGAGATTTATTGGTGACCCCGACCAGGTTTGTCAGGATGTTTTACTCATGCCAGGTGCATCGGGAGGCAGGGGGCAAATTGAATTGATTGGGGCCAAAAAACCAGATGTGGCTATTTGTGGTGAAATCCAGGAATGGGAAACGGCCGAATATATCCGGGATGCCAGGGCCAAAGGGCAGAAAATCTCTTTTATCATCCTGGGACATATCCCCAGCGAAGAAGCTGGTTCTGCCTATATGGTGGAATGGATCAAAAAAAATCTGCCCGATATTAAAGCAACTCATGTCCCTGCAGGCAACCCGTTTTCCTATGGCTGAACAATAGCTTGGTAATTAAATGGGTCGGGGTCCCTCGTCGCGGCGACTTTAGTCGCTGGATATTGTTGATAATTGATTTTTCCATACAATGACTGAAGTCATTCAGCGACTAAAGTCGCCGCTACGACACGGACCCCAAACTCTATTTACCACTACGTTTGTTTTTCAGTTAATCCACCAGACGATAGCCGACACCTTTAAGCGTGATGATCTGGATTTTTTCATCTTCCTTGAGATAGTCCCGGAGTTTTGTAATATAGACATCCAGGTTGCGGGAATTAAAAAAAGAATCATTGCCCCAGATCTTGTCCAAAATCTGTTTGCGCAGGACGGTCTCTTGTTTTTGAGTCGCGAGAGCGGACAGCAATTCTGTTTCCCGGTGAGACAGCCGTTTGGTCTTTTCTCCAAAAATCAATTCCTGTCTTCCAGGATAAAAATGATATTGACCTATCGCAAGAGGGTTGTAGGCGTCGGTTGTATTTTCAGAAACTGTAGGCATCGATTGGGTCAGCGTCAATAGGTTATTCATTCGTACTATCAACTCCTCCACGCTAAATGGTTTACGGATATAATCATTGCCTCCCGCACTAAACCCCATGAGGGCATCTTCTGTCTGACTTTTGGCGGTAACATAAATAATCGGGATTTTAGGGTTCAGCGTCCGTATTTGTTTGCCAATCTCATACCCATCCACAAAAGGCAGCATGACATCGAGTATACAGATGTCGGGATTAAAAGTGTTGAATGCCGGAATAGCCTGGTCTCCGCGCTGGACCAACCGGACATCGTATTTCCTGTTGACCAGCATTTCCGCCACTATTTTAGCCAGGTTGGCCTCATCTTCTACATATAAAACTTTAATCATAGAATTATCGGTTTAAACCGGGAGACTGATATTAAAAGAAGATCCCCTGCCCGGTTCGCTGTCCAGGCTTAGCCGTCCTCCCATCTCTTTTACTACCCTCATCACATAAGCCAGGCCCAGGCCGTGTCCTTTGACCGTATGTACATTGCCCTGGGGGACCCGGTAAAATTTTTCAAAAATCCGGGTTTGATGATCGCGGTGGATACCGGGTCCGTTGTCACTTATTTTTAATTCTACCTGGTGCTGGGCCTGAGAGAGGTGGACATCAATTTTCGGATCTTCCTTATGGCTGTATTTGATGGCGTTGTCCAGCAAATTGTAGATGATGCCCGCTACCCATTGACGGTCTGCAAACAAATAAACAGGCCCCCCGTCCTGATGCACTTGTATGGATATATTTTGTTTCTCGGTTTGTAATTTAAGCGAGTCTGTAATTTGCAGGAGCAGGGCAGAGAGATCAATATTTTCTTTGTGGGCCGGAGGCAGGTCTTTGTCCATACCGGAAACGGAAAGCACGCGGTCAACCAATAAGGACAAACGACTGAGTTCATTTTTGGATATGTCCAGGTATTCTTCCCTTTTTTTACGGTCGTCGGTTCCATCAAATTCCTGGAGAGCTTCCAGGGCTACACTTACCGTAGATATAGGCGTCTTGAGTTCGTGGGTCATATTTTGAATAAAATCACTTTTAGCCTCCATCAACTGTTTTTCCCGCTCTATATTTTTTGCCATGCTGTAAAAAGCCAGGCCCAGGCAGACAAACAATAAACCGACCAGGATAATCTCCGGGGCCATTTTTTTAAACAACAGCCATTGGTATTGTTTGAGTTTGACTTCATATTTATCACCGGAAGCAATATCGAGATAAGCGCCTGCTATGTCGGCCTCTTTAGTGCTGTTTTGCAGGGAATCCCTTGTTTGTTCCAGGCTATAATGCACGTCCAATCCGGCTTTTTGTAAATTAATATCAAACTTTTCTTTGAGTCCCTGGGCCAGTTTATCCGGGGAAGGATGGAAGGCCGTCCAGCGATGAACACTGGAATCACCCGAAATGCTTTCTTTATCCATCTGTATGATCATTGAAATCATCCCTTCCGTTTCATTGAGCAAAAACTGATTTTCTTTTTCCACCGATATTTTCATTCGCGCTTCGGCTTCACCTTTAATATGGGTTTCTTCCCGCTGAACAAATGTCATCATCCGGACAGAATCTTTACCCTGCAGCATCCGGGGCGGGATCAACCGGGTATTAAAACTATCTGCTTTAAAAATCAATTGGTTCAACAAACTGCCTTCAATGTTTTTTACCGCATTGATAAACAAGTAGCCGACTTCTTTCTTCAGGTTTTCTTTTTCAGTATTATAACTTTTGCGAAGATAAATGGCGAGGAAGGCCACCAGCAATATCATACTGGCCCACAACAAAGGAATTAAAGCTTTTTGGCTCAACTTCATTATGCGACAAATTTAGACCGGATTAAGCGTGAATCCGGGTCCATTAACCATAATTAACCTTGCTTCCACCTTGGTTAACCTGGTTTCATAACCCATAAGGATATTTTTGTTTTCATAAAACTTAAATCAGATTCCATATGAAAAATACAATCGCCATTTTTATTCTGTTGTCCTGCATAGATCTTTTTGGACAAAAATCCGGCCAAATCGATTTTATAGAAGCCGTCAAACTTCAGATTGACATACCGGAACAAGACAAAGAAATGATGAAGAAAATACCACAGACCCACAATATTAAAAAAGTATTGCTCTTTAAGGGCCAGGAAGCCATATACAAAGAAAAACCCGGCAATGAAGACCTGGAAGTCACCAACGAAAATGATGGCAATGAAATGAAATTTGTCATGAAGACTCCTGAAAGCAGTTTGTATACCGACCTTAAATCTAAATCCATGATACATTCTCTGGAATTTTTCGGTAAACAATTTTTGGTGACTGGGGATATAAAGAAATGTCTTTGGAAAATTACGGGCGAGCAAAAAACCCTGCTGGATATGGTTTGCCAAAAAGCCGTATTACAAGATACTGCCCAAAATGTAGTAGCCTGGTTTACTACTCAATTACCCATTGGCGGCGGACCCAATGGATACAATGGATTGCCCGGCATGATCCTTTCCCTGGATATAGATGAGGGCTCCAGAGTAATAACAGCTGAAAGAATAATATACCGCGATCTTTTGCCCGAAGAATTGTCAAAACCCGATAAAGGCAAACCGGTCGGAGTGGAAGAATTTGAGAAAATCAAGAAAGAAAAAATGAAAGAAATGGGCGCAGTCAATGGAAAAGGCGGGGTTATGAAAATCATGATCCGGGAAGAAAGGCATTAATAGTAGTCAGCAATCAGCAATCAGCGGTCAGTAATCAGCAATCGGTATCACTGTACAATTCACGGGTTAGTGTCCACTGTCCACTGACGACTTTCATTGTCCAACTATCCACTGTTTACTGTTCACTGACGACTGTCAATTATTATTCTCTCATCACCTTCCTATTTATGAAATACATATCGCTCATTTTCTTTTTCTTTCTAATTCAATCAGCAGCAGCTCAAAACCTGATCCTGAAAGGTAGCGTCAGGGATTCGACTCAGGCAGACTTACCTTACGCTTCGGTATTATTGCTTCATGCCAAAGACTCGGTGATGGTCGAATTTGCCACCACCGACGATAAAGGGGCGTTTAAGTTAAGAGCAAAGTCAGGGGAAGCGTATATCCTGCAGATTAGTTTTATGGGATTTGAAACGCATTGGCAATCTATTACCGGAATTCTAATGGATACCCTTTTGGGTGATATTGTTCTTGAAAAAGCAATAAACAATTTACCTTCTTTACATGTGTTGGGTGAACAAAGCCTGATGAAAATAGGCCGGGATACAGTGGAATACAATGCTAAAGCCTTTAAGACCCAGCCCGGCGCGGCTGTAGAAGATTTACTCAAGAGATTACCCGGAGTCGAAGTTCAGCGCGATGGTTCGGTAAAGGCATATGGCGAAAATGTGCAGAATATACTGGTGGACGGCAAAGAATTTTTTGGCAAGGATACCCGGATCGCTACCAAGAACCTGGAAGCAGATGCTGTAGACAAAGTACAGGTCTTTGATAAAAAATCGGATGTAGCTGAATTTACCGGGGTCGATGATGGCCGGGATGAAAAGACCATCAATCTTAAATTGAAAGAAGATCGTAAAAATGGTTATTTCGGCAATGCCGAACTTGCCGGTGGTACCCATGAACGGTTTAAATCAAAATTTAATCTTAACCGTTTTTCGCCGCAGTCCAGGTTGTCTGTGATCGGGTCAGGCAACAATATAAATGATCAGAGTTTTTCTTTCCAGGACTATCTGGATTTTATGGGCGGTATCGGTGCATTTATGTCCGGCGGAGGTGGAAAAATGAGGATACAATTAAACGAATCATCGGGATTGCCTATGGGGGGCGTCACCCAGGGGATCCAAAGGTCCATTGCCGGAGGGATCAATCTGTCCAAAGACCTCAGCACTAAAACGGAATTTAATGCCAGCTATCTCGCCAACAATTTCAGAAATGTATTAAACCGGGACAATCAGCGCCAAAGCCTGCTGGCCGACGAATTTTTCAATAGCGAAGAAATGGAAGAACGCACTAGCGGCAGCCACAGCCACACCATAACCTTCAGATTAAAATCCAAACTGGACTCCTTTCAAAATCTCATCCTTCGTGGAGGGGGAGGGTGGAACGATAATAATTACCTGAGCCAGCTCCGGAATGCTACCTTCCTTCAAAATCAGGATCCGGCCAATCAGAGCGCACGCACCTATGATGTAAATGGCCAGGGATTTAATTTTAATGCCAACCTGACCTGGCAAAAAAAATTCAGAAAGGCAGGACGATCTTTGGTTTGGAGCGCTTCCGGGAAATATGGCAACAATGACCGTGATGGTTACCTCGAGGCAAACAATCAATATTACATAGGAAATACCTTTTCCGATACCCTGCTGCAAAATCAATTGTTTTCTGACCAGGGCGTTCAACTGGAATCAAGAATGTCGTATACAGAACCACTGGGTAAAAAAAGATTTATTGAATTAAACGGATTGTGGTCCAATAACCGAAACCTCACCAACATGGATTTTTATGACATCATTGAACCCGGTGTACAGCGCAGGAACGAGCTGCTCTCCAACAAATACAACCGGGGATACCAGGTATATAATGGCGGTGTGCGATTAATTAAAAATCATAAAAAATATTATTTTTCCATGGGCCTCAATCTGCAACATTCTTCGTTAAACGGAAAACTACAGGACCTGGAGCAGGCGATTACTACAGATTTTACCCGGTTATTGCCCGGGGCTTCTTTACAATATGAACTCAGTACTGCCAATAATGTGAATATTGATTATGAAACCCAGGTCCAGGAACCCTCCCTGGAGCAGCTTCAGCCGACCAGCAACAATACGGATCCACTCAATATTTTTGTGGGCAACCCCAACCTTAAACCGGAATACACCCATGAATTAAATTCCTCTTATTTTAAATATGACCAGTTTTCATTTACCTCCATTTTCGCACGCCTCGGGGCCAATTATACTTTAAATAAGATCACCGAACTGGTTGAGGTCGATTCACTGTTTAAAAGAACAATCAAACCGGTGAATGTCAAGGATGAAAAAGCAATTCAAGTGGGTTTTGAAATCAGTACACCGATACGTCCTTTGTTTATATCCACCAAACTCCGGCTACGGTCACAACTGGCACAAAGCATATTATTTGTAAACGGCATTAAAAATCAGGTCAATCGCCTAGGCAATTCGGTTTATTTTTCATTGGAAAACAGGAATAAAGACCGTTTTGATGCTTTGGCTGGCATCCGGTGGAGCGGCAATCAAACCTCCTATTCGGTAAGTAACAGCCTGGACCAGACCTTTCACGAGACCAATTGGTTTGGCGAAGTGACCTATACCCCTAATGATCGATGGGCTTTAAAAACCGAATTCGACCGTATTGCCTATACGCAGTTTGGACAGGCTGATCCTATCGTGGTTCCGCTCTGGCATGCCAGCCTCACCCGTTTTTTTACCAAACAACAACGATTAAAGGCTACCCTTTCCGTTTTTGATATACTCAACCAAAACAAAGGTATTGCCCGAAGCAGCCAGCTCAATTATCTGGAAGTTCAACGCACCAATGTTTTGGGAAGATATTTTATGCTGGGCCTGGCTTATTCCATCAAAGGGTTTAAGAAATCAAATAATGGAATTGAGATTAATATTGAAAGGTAGGCTTTGTAGCGGCTTCTTCAGCTGCCGTGTATGTGTATCGATACCGATTGCCTATTGCCTCGGGATTATTTCGATAACGGCGGAGCACACATATTTAATTAAATCGATTCAAACCCAATAATCCCGAAATAATCGGGATTTGTTTCTCCATACCCAGGTCATTTGATATTCGCCATCCATTCCATCACCTGGTTTGTTTTTGCCCCGGATTCACCATTGCTTGGACATTTGCCCCGTCCATTGAGTTCATCTACTATAGTTTGTATTAGTGGGTGTTGAATATTTTGGGGAATATCAAAATAGTGTTTTACGGGTTCCTGTCCATCCAGGTGCAAGGTGACGGAATGATCACCAAAAAACGGAAAGGACATGGAGCCCCTGCTACCATATATAGTGGTGATTTCCTTCTGGGCATTTTGACTGGTGCTGAAACACCAGGAACCCTGACCAGGTAGTCCACTGGCAAACTGAAATTGTCCGATGACTATATCATCTGCAGGATATACACCGGCTTGGTTGAGGGAATATCCGGAAGCCCTGGTTACGGGTCCAAACAGAAAATCCATGATATCGAGCTGATGACAAGCGAGGTCGTGAAAATATCCTCCACCAGCTACTTCCGGGTCGGTCCGCCAATTGGCCAGATTTTGACTGGCGCCTACGATATCCGGCCGTATGGGCTTGTGTACCTGAATGTCAACGAACCGGATATCGCCTATTGTGCTATCTTCTATCCAGTTTTTGATCGCTTTGAAATTTTCCAGGGCCCGGCGATAATAGGCAACAAATAAAGGAACGTTTGCTTGTTGGCAGGCTGCAATCATCGCCTCGCATTCTACATAAGTTCTGGCCATCGGTTTTTCAACATATACCGGTTTTCCGGCTGCAGCTGCTTTTTGGGTATAATACAGATGTACGTTTGGGGGCGTGGCGATATATATAGCATTGACCTCGGGATCATTGATCAGTGCATCGGCGTCATCATACCATTTGGGTACTCCATGTCTTTCGGCATAATTCTTAGCGAGAGAAGCGGATCTCCTCATGACGGCTACCAGGCGCGAGTCATTGATTTTATTAAAAGCGGGCCCGCTTTTGACTTCACATACATCACCTACGCCGATGATGCCCCAGTTGATTTGCATAGTATAAGGATTGTATTATTGAAAAGGAATTGACAATTTTCCCCACGATATTAGTCAAAAATTAAAAAAGACTTTTCTTGCCCTGTCTACTTTATTATAAATTGTATTGATGAAAAGACTATTAGTGTTAATTCTGGTGTTGCTCTGGGTCTTGCGGGCCCAGGGTCAATCTCAACCCTGTGCGGCTATCCGCTTACCCAAAATCAGTGATCAGAATAAACAGGATCTGGAAAATAAACTACTTAAAGCCTATGAAGAATATAAATCGGATCCCACAAGTGCAGACGCACTGATCTGGTACGGGCGCCGAATGGCTTACCTGGGACGGTATATGGAAGCCATTGAGGTGTTTACCAAAGGCATACACCAACACCCAAAGGATGCTCGTATGTACAGGCATCGGGGGCACCGATATATTACGGTTAGGTGTTTTGACCAGGCTGTCCGGGATTTTGAAATAGCGGCCCGGCTTATAAAAGGCACGAGAGATGAAGTGGAAGCCGATGGTTTGCCCAATGCCAGCAATACCCCCACCAGCACCCTGCAGTCCAATATCTGGTATCATCTTGGCCTGGTTTATTTTCTTAAGGGAGAATTTAGCCGGGCCAGAAAAGCGTATAAAAATGGTATAAAAGTCTCCACCAATCCGGATATGTATCTAGCCATGGCCAATTGGCAGTACATCACGTTTAGAAGGCTGCATAAAGATAAGAAAGCCAGTGCGTTATTGGCTAATATTGACTCATCAACAAAACTCCTTGAAAACAGCGATTATCTGCTATTATTAATGCTCTATAAATTGGATAAATCTATTGAGGAAGCTGAAAGGGCGTTATCTGAAAACGGCAATCCCCTGTTAAATGCGACCAGATCCTTTGGGGTGGGACATTATATTCTCTTAAAGGGGGATATAGTTAAAGCCAGGCAAGTTTTTACTACCATTACTGCAGGGGATCAGTGGGCCAGCTTTGGATTTTTAGCTGCTGAATCTGAATTAAAAAAGCGGTTTTAGGGGGTTAAATAGGAATTGTGTCTTTTTTGATATTAATTATTTTATCATATTAATTTTCAAAATATATAGTGTGTCGATAATCAATGATTAGAGAATATATTTTTAACCAAAAAGAATCTTAATTTTGGGTCCTATTATAATACGTTTAGTTACTTGTTTCCAATGTTGTTCTATAGCACTAAAGATCAATCGATTAAGTCAAAATTTGAAGAAGCCATTTTTTTTGGCCCTTCTCCTGATGGTGGGCTCTATATGCCGGAGCAAATCCCAAGCCTTTCTGTTGAGTTTTTTGACGGATTGAGTGATTTGTCTTTGACGCAAATTGCTCTTGAAATCCTATCGCCTTTTACTCCTCTTGACCGGAATACTTTAGAAGGTATAATAAGCCGGGCGTTTAATTTTCCTGCTCCTTTGCGGGTTGTTGGAGAAAAGTTTCAGTTTCTTGAGCTTTTTCATGGTCCAACATTGGCTTTTAAAGATTTTGGAGCAAGGTTTATGGCACAGATCATGGCTTATTTTAGGCCGGCTGGTTCTGAAATTAATATTTTAGTGGCTACCTCTGGAGATACAGGAGGAGCCGTTGCTAGTGCTTTTAGCGGTTTACCCGGATTTAAGGTTTACATATTATTTCCCAAGGGGAAGGTAAGTTTGTTGCAACAAAAGCAATTGACGACTTGGGATGAAAACATTCAAGCCCTGGAGGTCAGCGGCACTTTTGATGATTGTCAGCGGCTTGTTAAAGCTGCATTTGGTGACCTGGGTTTAAGGGAGCATAAATCATTTGCCTCCGCCAATTCTATAAATATTGCCCGGTTGCTCCCTCAGATGGTTTATTTTTTTGAAGCGTTTAAACAAGCGAAAAACAAAGATGATTTAAGCATAATTGTTCCTTCTGGCAATTTTGGAAATCTGACTGCTGGTTTATTTGCCAAACGGATGGGGTTGCCAGTTAAACAATTTATCGCAGCTACTAATATAAATGATATAGTCCCGCAATATTTAATTAGCGGTAAATATGAAACGCGTGTTTCACGTGAAACACTATCCAATGCAATGGATGTGGGAGACCCAAGTAATTTTGTCCGAATACTTGATTTGTATAAAGAACCCCAGAACGGTTCCACGTGGAACAAAATCAAAGAGGACTTAAGATACCATGTCGTTTCCGATGAGGAAACTTTAAATAATATCAGGGAAGTGTACGATCAATACGATTACATCATGGACCCTCATACGGCAGTGGCCTATGGAGCCGCCAAGGCCAATCCGGGAAACAATATAATTGTATCTACTGCACATTGGGCCAAATTTGAAACAACCATAGAAAAGGCAATAGGGATCCTTCCCCCTTTGCCATCTGCCTTGGCGGACCTGCTAAATAAACACGAAAAGATAATTCCCATCCAACCCCAATATGAGGAGCTATTGGAAATTATCAAAGGGTAAGCTTTGGGCGAGGACGCCAAAAGCAACGGGTGGTGGTTTTTTCAGGCGTCCCCGCTTGAAAACGATTTGCCGGTCAACTGAAAGCTGTGTAAGCTTTGGGCGAGGACGCCAAAAGCAACGGGTGGTTTTTCAGGCGTCCCCGCCTGAAAACGATTTGCCGGTCAACTGAAAGCTGTGTAAGCTTTGGGCAAGGACGCCAAAAGCAACGGGGGTGGTTTTTTCAGGCGTCCCCGCTTGAAAACGAGTTGCCGGGGTCAACTGAAAGCTGTGTAAGCTTTGGGCGTTGTCGTTCAACTGAAAGGCTGCTGGGTGTTGCTTTAGGCGAGGACGCCTAAAGCAACAAGTTCCACCGATAATAAAACCACAGCAATAATAGCGCAAACCCAATAATCAAAACCAGGAAGGTCAGCCTGAATTGTGTGGGTCTAAGTTTCTTTGCCACTATACCACCAATGATCATTCCCAAAACCGCACCAATCAATCCATTACCAAAAGCAGTAGCCGCTGAAGAGAACCCTTCTTCACGGGTATTGCCTAAGGAAGAGATAAACATGGATGCACAAAAACCAAAGAGGCCGGTAAATAATACAAATAATATTGATTTTATGCTCATTAAGCAAGTTGCGAATTTTATTCAATTTAATCATTCTATACCCAAAGAGACATCTCACAAAGAAACAATTTTGGGTTATTTCAGGCAATCATGGGTTATTTCAGGCAATCATGGGTTATTTCAGGCGTCTTCGCCTGAAATAAAAGGGTTTTTTAAAGAAAGCCGGGTGACAAGCTTCATGCTCAACAGGCCTTTTATACCATCACTCAGGGAGGCCTTGCTGATAAAAAATTCACTTGCAATTGTGGTCAGATTTTCGGTGTTCGGTAAGCGGATATGACAAATAAATCAGAATTTGGACTTGAACCGGGCTCAGGTCATGACGTTTTCCTTCATGCGTATACCTTGCCCTGAAAATACCGGCACAATTTCAAACACAAATAATTGGTGTCGAACCGGATCGGAAGATTGAAGTTTTGACAGTTGGGCTGGGATAATGCCTTTATTTATTTCGGCTCCTGATTTATTTTATACAGCATCAGACGAGCTATATTGCCGGCACGGGATTTTGCTTCTTCCGCTTTTGTACCTGTAAAAAACTCGTCGACCGTTTCATTAAACAACCTTAACCATTCTCCAAACTGAACTTCGCCCATCGGTGTAAGTTTGCCGAGTTTGAGATGTGGGATCATGGGATTGCCGGTATAAGATTGTTCTCCCAGCAACTGGCTTCCCCAAAAGGAATACATTATAGGCAGGTGGGCTGAAAAATCAAGTTGGGCAACTTCGGTGAATATAGGCCCGATGACCGGATTGGCCCTGACCTTGTTATAAAACTGGTCCACCAGCACTATGATGTCCTCCCGGGTTTGAATATCGTGAATGTCCATTTCAGTAAATATAGTTAGGATCCTAACTATATATAATACAATTTGAACCACATAGTCCTAAATATCCCACAGCGACACAAAGAACACAAAGAATACGGAGAGCAGCAAAGCTGCACTAAGCTGTCGTTGTGGGAAATCATACTAATTTGAGGCAACTAAATATCCCACAGCGACACAAAGAACACAAAGAATACGGAGAGCAGCAAAGCTGCGCTAAGCTGTCGTTGTGGGAAATCATACTAATTAAAGACAACTAAATAACCCACAGCGACACAAAGAACACAAAGAATACTGAGAGCAGCAAAGCTGCGCTAAGCTGTCGTTGTGGGAAATCATACTAATTAAAGACAACTAAATAACCCACAGCGACACAAAGAACACAAAGAATACTGAGAGCAGCAAAGCTGCGCTAAGCTGTCG
>Ga0163153_10004503_pt1 | contig 17445 bp, 27 predicted proteins | sample OliLakLV19MP6IB1_FD_148629 | JGI IMG/M metagenome (GOLD analysis project Ga0163153, IMG submission 148629) | Freshwater microbial mat bacterial communities from Lake Vanda, McMurdo Dry Valleys, Antarctica - Oligotrophic Lake LV.19.MP6.IB-1 | ecosystem: Environmental > Aquatic > Freshwater >... | reverse complement strand
AATCCGGTGGGCATTTCGACCGCATCCTGGCGAACATAAAGCCGCCCGGTCAGTACAAAAAGGAGGACTCCATCAAAGCGTGGATGGCTGAAAACGCCACCGCTGCTGCACACGAGGAACACGCCAAGCTGGCGTTGAATGGGCTTTATGGCGAGGTGTGCGCCATTGGCTGGGCGATTGATGATGGCGACATCTCCTGCATGCCACCAAGGGAGGGTCGCAGCGAGTCGTCATTGATACAAGAAACATTTGTTGCCATCTCCAAGGCCAGCTTGCCGCGCAGCGGAACGCTAGATGGCGACCTGATTTGCGTGGGTCATAACATCGACTTCGATTTGCAGTTTCTGTTTCAACGAGCAGTCCGGCACGGGGTTGGGTTGCCGCGATACATAGCTGCTGCGGTAGATTTCAAAACGGGACGCTACCGATCGCTGGACACGATGCGCATGTGGGCGGGATACAAGGGATTTGTGAAGTTGAAGGATTTAAGCCGTGAGCTATTGGGCGACCTGAACGAGGATATAGACGGCTCACAAGTAGCCGAAGCCTGGGCGAGCGACCCGCTTAAAGTCGTCGAACACTGCAAAGCTGACGTGATGCGGGTGCGTCAGATCCACAAGCGATTCATCGCGGTGCTTTGATGCGCGTCTATCTCAAGCGCACGTTGACCGGGTTTGTGCCAGCTGACGAAGCCAGCACAGAAGCCGTGCGCGGGTATCGCTTGGGGGAAGTTTACAAGGCCGACATTGTTAAGCCTCGCAACTACCAACATCACAAACTCGCTTTTGCTCTGCTGGGCCTGACCTATCAAAATCAGGATCGATACGGCAACTTCGAGGATTTCCGCAAAGCTGTGGCACTGGCTGCCGGGCACAGCACCGAGCTAGTAGGGCTTGACGGTGAAATCGTGCGACTGCCGGCCAGCCTTTCTTATGACGCTTTAGATGAGATTGAATTCGGCAAGGTCATGGCTTCCATGATGACCGTATGTGCGCACCTGCTCTTTGATATGAACGTCGATGAGCTGGCCGACCAGGTGGCGGTCTATGCCAACCAGCGTGCAGCATGAAGTTGCGCAATGCTGCCCGCGATCAGTCTTGCGTCGCTTGCGGTGCACAGGATGGCACGGTCGTTCTCGCGCACTACTTCGGGCCGCGTCGGCACGCTTATGGCGGCGGCATGGGCCGTAAGGGTAACGACCTGATTGCCGCGCATTTGTGTGCACGCTGTCATTTGGAAATGGACACCAGCAGTCGGGACAAACTGAAACGCTGGGAGTGGAGCGAGCTATTTTTGCACTACTGTGCGTTGACGTTGATCAGGCTGCACAAACAGGGGGTGTTGAAGTGAGCAAGACGGTAGAGGAACTGAGGGCGGATTGGAGTGCGGCGCGGCGGGCAACGGGGGCGGCGGATAGTCTGGCGGCGCGGCGTCACTTTGCGCATCGCGATGCATGTGAAGATGCAGCGCTGGCGTGGTCGGCGGAGATGGATGCGCATGAAGCGTACCTAGCCGCACTGAAAAAGGAACAGCTGCTATGAGCAAGACGGTAGAGGAATTGCTGGCGGAGTGGGAAGTGGCGAGCGCGGCAGCGGCGGTGGCGGCTGAGGCGTGGGACGCGGCGGACGCGGCGGTGTTTGCGGCGGCGGCGGCGTTTGCGGCGGAGTATAAGAAAACCGAGACGTGGGCAGCGTACCGCGACGCGGCGAAAAAGAAACTTCAGCTATGAGCAAGGCATCCGAAGAACTGCTGGCCTTGGCGACGGATGCGGCGTGGATTGCGTGGGCGAAGGCGAAGGACTTGGCGCTAGAGACGCAGCGCGCGGATATTGCGGCGATCAAGGCGAAGCATGAAGCGTGGACCGAGTACCAAGCCGCACTGAAAAAGGAACAGCAGACATGAGCAAGACGACAGAGGAATTGCTGGCGGATTGGAAAGTGGCGAGCGAGGCGGAGCGTGATGTGTCGTGGGAGGCTCATCAATCTGCGCGAGCCATGGGTAAGACGTTAGGTGAACTGCAGGTGGAGTGGCATGCCGCGATCGCAGCGCACGATGCGGCGCGGCTGGGCAAGATTGCGGCAGATGCGGCGGAGGGCGAGGCGGCAGCCGTGGCTAAGGTTGCGGCGGATACAGCGAGGGCAGCAGCGGTGGCGAAGATGGTCGCTTGGCGCGCGCACCTGGTTGCGGAACAACAGCCATGAGCAAGACGACGGATGAGCTGCTGATGGCGTGGCAGGCGACACTCGACGCGCTGATCGCTGCACCGTGGAACTCGCCTATTGCCGAACTGGAGGCTTTAAGGCGGGTGGAGCACAGGACTTGGAAAGCGTACCGGGCCGTCAGCGCAGGCGTGAGGCCGAGTAGGGGGATAAGGTGACGGCCATGACCAAGACATCCAAAGAGCTATGGTTTGAGTGGAGAGAGGCGTGCTTGGTGGCGAAAACTGCGAGGTGGTTCGTCGAGCACGAGGCGCATGACGCAGCAAACCAGGCGCTGAAAGAGTATCTGGCCGCAGTGAAAAAGGAAAAGGAACAGCAGCCATGACCGAAGCCGATCGCATCGCCGGTCTGGTCGAGCAATATCCTAAGGGCTGCCCGCGACCGGCTGGCTATCTGGCCTTTCACTCGTGGGCTGAAGCGCAGATTGCGCAAGGCATCTATCAGTCTTGGGACGAACGCTCACAGCGCTGGGTGTTCCCGCAGGAATCAACGAAACCCGTTAACTAAATCGGCATTTATGCTTTTTCTTTAGACAAGCATTGAGTTATTGATTGCTTATAACTAGCTGATTTATATATTAACTTAAGCGATCTATTTGGTTTCTTTAGACAAGAATTGAGTTATTAGTTTACTCAAGCTTCGATTAGAACAGGCCGGCGCACGCGGCGACCCCAAACACCTAGCCGACCCTTGAGGCTAGGTGCTGGGGCGGACTTCTCAGCGCAAGTTCGTTTTCTGCCTCGCTATTTCGTCCTCGAGCGCCTGCCGCGCTGCGTCGTCCTTCAGTGCGAGGCCCTGCAGCTCTTCGAGCGTGATGTCCCGGCCCTCTTCTTCTGCACCTCGCAACAGCACGCTGATCTGCTGCGCTTGCTGCAATAGCTGAATGAGAAGACTTGTGGCAACCAATACATTGCTCATGGGGTTCGCTCCTGTAGATATGACTGCAATGCACTGAGCACGGTGAGCGAGACGGCGAGCCTGTTCTCTGCCGCCGTCACATCCGTCCCACTCAACGTCACAGCAATATCGAGCCCGGCGCGAGCGTTGTCGGCTTGCGCTTGGACGTTCTCCGCGTCTTCGACCGATATCTGTCGGCTCTGCAAAAGCGACAGCGCAGTCGTTCGGACCGTGGTCACCGTTACATAGCCGACCGCTAGGCGCTCGTTGAACGTCTCGGGGCTCCTGACCCCAAACGCGGTACACGCATTGAGCGCGAACAGCGCGGCGATCGCGAATGCAGTGGATTTTCTTTTAAGTAAATTCATCGCGGCAACTCATCCTGGCCCATGCCATTGATTGGCGGGGTTGGCATGAAGGTGCGGGCATACATGGCCCATGTTATGGCGACGAGCTGCACAAGCTGAAAGCCCGCCTCGACCAACTCGCCCGCTTGCGCGTCGACTGTGGTTGCATCCGCAACGCCCATCAGGATCAGCACCTGTGCCACAACCGCGAGCACTAGCGCGCGGATCGTGTTCGACTTGTAGAATGGAATGGCCTGCATTTAACTAGCTCCTATTGTTTACAGCAAATCGGGCGCGGCCTTCTTCAGCCACTCCCGTACATCAAAAGACGGGCACGCTTTCGCCACATTCGGAAAGTCCCGGTGCCCTTGGATTCGCGCCCCTGGCGCATATAGACGAAGGAAGCGAAGGGTGGCGATGAGCGCGGTGAGTTGCTTCTCTGTGAAATTGTTCTCTGGATTTTTCTTCTCATCCACCCCTCCCACCAAGCACACACCCACCGCACGGGAATTGTACCCGGAGACATGCGCGCCAGCCGCGTCGATGGGGCGGCCGACCTGAATTGTCCCGTCGCGAGGGATCACGACGTTGTAGCCGATATCGTTCCAACCTTTCGCCCGATGCCATGCTCGGATCTCGTTCTCGTCCACGTTCATCGTCGGCGGCGTCGCCGAGCAGTGTACGGCGATGAAGTCGGTGCGGATGCGGTTGCTAACCTGCGGTGAAAATGCCATTGGTTACTCCTGTAAATCCCGGCCATCAATCGCGGTTATCGTCGGGTTGGAATTCATGAATGACCGAAGGCGATTTTCGACTCGGGCTTTTTCTGATCGAAGGTCTGAGAGGCGTTCCATATAAATGCGGTCTGGTATTGCTCCGGCTCGCGTCCGCTCTGAGACTCGCATGTCTATGTTGAAGATCTCTTGATCCAAGCGCTTTATTTCTGTCTCTAGCTGCTGCACAAACAGCACCTTCCGCCACGTCTTCAGGTTATCGTCCAGTTTCTTTAAGGACGACTGATTGGCCTGCACCTCTTCGTGTACAGATAACAAGTCCTGCGCCTGAAGAAACCCGGACTGCGGCAGCCCAACGGCTACCAACAACCCGCAAGCCCACGAAATGTGAAACACCAGTAGGCTCCTGAAGAACATTGACGAGAATCTCCTGCGATCTTCTATAGTCAAGTCACCGACAGCAAAATCTACCAACCTCGATAGAATCATCCTTGATCCCCTCCTAGCCGCTCGTGGCGTAGCCGCTCGCCGGATCAGCGGCGATGGTCGAGGACTGCGGCACCGCGACCACGGGCGAAGTATACGACAAAACGCCCACAGGGCTTTTAACCGCGACATCCGCCACGATGCTCACTGGCGCGGTGATGCCTGCGGGGTCGAGGACTGGTGAAACGATTACCGCCATCCACCTATTCCCACAGCATCGCGAAAGCCAACCCGCCAACCGATAAGGACGATATCGAACCGAACGGTCCCGACTGTGTCGAAAGCGCTATGAACGTTCGCGGTGTTGAGCCGACGAGCGTGGTGGTGAACGTTCCGCCCGGAGCCAGCTCCGAGGTGTAGACGCCGCATAAAGAGAAAATCGGATTGGGTCGCGGTAGAGACATAAACCCCAGCGCTACTTGCGTATCTCCGTCCACGATCGTCGACACTGGGGCGAAGGGCATGAACCCGAGCATGGCGTTGGCGACCGAGACCTGTACCTCTAAAGCACCTGGTGATGGCGAGGCGCGGCGATGGCACACGCGCGCGCCGATGCCGCCCGCGGTCCCCGCCCCCCAAGAGATCATGAGCCCTTCCGCCGTTTCGTCTCCGGCAGAGTCGGATGAGCGGCTGATGAAAAAGGAGCCTGTGAGGTTGTTGATAGATGCCTTGTGCTCTATTCCGAGAAAGCCATCGACGAGGCAGATGTAACTAGAATATGCGGTGTCGGTTGTCGCTCCAGCAGATCCCATGATGTTCCGGGTTGTGCTTTGAATACCTGTCAGCGCGCCTGATCCGTTGGAACCTTCGCCAACCCTAAAGCGCAGCTCTGGCGTGGTCGTGGTGCCGCCAGTTCTATATTCGATGAGAATGAAAATGGGCACAGTCGCCTGCAGCGGATCGGCGAACCGCCAAACCTCGTACCCCGCCAAAGCGCCCGTTCCCGCCCGGTTCACCGTCGTCCAGTTTATCTGCCCGGTGTCTGCCGTCTGCACGAGCCCGACAGTCGAGAGACGGGTCGACAGCTCGAGGCCCCACTCGCGGAATGTCGCGTCGGAGTCGTGACGAAATCTACTTGACCAGCTCGTCGTCGCCATAATCAATCCACCTCTTGCAAGAACAGTGTGACGAATAGCGCAGCGAACCCCGACACCGACTCGAGCCGGAACGTCAGCGAGTCGCCCGCCAGTAGGTCCGCGCTCCATCCCGTCAACGCCGAGGACGAGTTTATCCTCTGCGCACTTAGTCGCGGCTTATCCGATGCCGCGATCGAATCTGCGACAGTCGGCGGGAAACCTGCCGCATCAGTCCGCCAAACGTCGATAGATGCAGAGCCAGTGGGCGTGGTTCGGCCCGGCCCATACCCGTAAACCGCCCAGCCGACAATGCGCGCGTTCCTGGGCACATGCACCACGACATCATTCACGGGCACACTGATCGTCCCCACCGACCGCACCCACGTCGCACCGCGCGGGATTGTGGGGACGGTGAACGCACCGACCCTCGATAGAGTCATGTGCGGCACGCCTTCGGTGGCGATTATATCCCGCGCTCCGCCGCTGTCCTGCTCGACGAGGATCTGCACCTCATCGCCCTGCGCAAGGTCCAGCACCGTTGCCACCTCGAGCGTCAGGTTCGCGAGCGCGGGCGAGGACGCATAGCCGGAGATAACCCCGCCTCCGGTCGCGTCCGGGTTCACGACGACATACAGCTGCCGTATTCCCGTCGCGTTCGAGTCCCACTGAACGCTCGCCGTGGCCAGGTACTTACCGGCGCGATCGACCGTGACTCGGTCCCCGCTGCTAGGGAGGTAGAAACCTTCGGTGTCGAACTCTTCAACCGTCCAGTCTATGGGCTCCGGCGTCGCGTCCGGAATCGATTGCAGCGCGCTCCGGGAAAGCCTCACGGCTGCGCCCGAGGCCTGGCCTGCCGCACCGAACAACGTGCCCCAGGCCAACCCTGCAGGGGCGATCGGGTCGGCCCGTAGGACCTGTCCTGCGGTCCCTACGGGCAGGCGAACAGGGTTCGTCCCGTCATGCGTCAGCAAGTCGCCCACGGTCGTCAGCGTGCTCCCCGAGGAACCGCCGAAAGGTGCGACGACCCCGCCCACCGATTGCAGGGTTTCGTCGTTGGCGACATCATAGAATATCGACCCATCCGGCACCGAGGCGAACGTCCACGCGCCCGCCGTCGCGTCCCACTCCGCGAGCGTCCCGTCCTGCCCCACCCAGTCCCCGGTGCCCCCGGGCGGTACGTAGTACGTGTCGCCGTCGACCGGCACGCCGGGCGGAGCGGTCACTGTGGCGGAGACCACATTCGCTCCCGCGTCGATCGCGTCCTCGCTGGTCGAGGGGCCGACTGGGGCGACGCTCGGCGCTTGTGAACCGATGCCCACGCCGAGTTCGTTCTGGTATATGTCCTCGATCGCATCGACAGTGATCGAGTTATCTTGCAGTGTCCCGCGATCGATATTCAGCACCCGGAAGACGCGCTCAACGCATTGCCGCTCGGGCCGGTTCAAGCGGAACAGCGAACCGAAGCCCAGCGCCCAAGCGCTGCGGTTGACTGTGAATTTAACCCGCGTCAATGGCGTCGATCGAGAAGCGACCTCGCGAGCGAGCACGAGCTGTGCGATGGCATGGTCGCGGATGCCGGGAAGCGACACGAGCGCGGGCAGGCGTGAGCCTTGCGCATCGATGTTGCCTAGGTCCTGCGCAGTGATCGATGTGGCCTTAAGCGTCGCGGGGTCCGTGTACGTGAGCGTGACCTCGTTTACCGTCTCGCCCCAGCCCTGTTTCTCGAACTTGGAAAAGGCGAGGATGTTGCTCGCGTCGAATACCAGCAGCGAATCGGGATCATAGTCAGCACGGAACAAGGTCAATTCATACAGGCCCAGCGCAAGGTTAAAGCTCAGGCCGCCGTCGATGTGCTCGAGGATCTGGCGGATGAAGTCCTCGATTGACGTGGATTGATTCCAGATCAAGTGCAGCCCAAACCCCTCGTCAAATAGATCGTCGGCGACGTTCCTAAAAACCGTGTCATTGATGAACGCGGTCGATACGCCCATACCCCACCGGGGATCGGTGAGGCATTGGTAGATGATGTGCGCTGGGTTCATCGCCGTCCCAACAGCCGCTGCTGCGGTGTACCAGGCCGATCCCGACCATCCCGCCGTGGTGCGTTGGACGCGGAAGGATACCGGGCGGATTGATTCTGAATCCCCTATGTACCCGCCCTTCCAGACCGCCGCGCACACGCCTCGATACGCTGGCGGCGTTTCGCCGATGCTCGCCGTTAGGTATGCGTTGGCGGTCTGTGCTGCCCCGCCCATCTCGATATCGAAGTCACCAATGACGCCACCGCCCCGCCCCTCCCCACCGTACAAGGACGGCGAGTTCACAGAGGCGACGGCGTTGGACGTGATGCTCCCGGCCCAGACCTCTTTGTCGTCCCACGCGATCCGCGCAATAGCGTTTACCGGGCCGTGGCACAGCGCGGCATGGAAACCGATCGAGTAGCGATAACCGACTGTGACTCTCGAGAAGCCGCTCCGCTTGCGGATACGTCCGACAGCCAAATCCCCGTACCAAACTATGTTCGGCCCGGTTATATCGATCTCTCCGAACACGACTGGGATCTCTCTGCCTTCCTCAGCTGTCGGGAATGCGAAGTCCTCTAGCGCCGCGGCCTTCGGTGCGCGCGGCTTTGGGGCGAGCGCGATCGACAGCGCCAGCGTGACGAAGTAGCCAATTATCTGCGGCCAAATCATTTAGAACACCGAACTCTGACCAAAGGGATTCTTGCGCGGGATGTACGGGAACCCTCCAAAGTTCACGAGGTTACTGAACCGGCTCTCGCATATAGTCCGCGTCCGATCGCAACCCGGGTAGACGGTGACGGTGGACGTGGAGAGGATACCGGGGATGGGATGGGTGAGCGTGATCGTTGTGCCGTTGTGGCGACGGATGCCGCGCCGTTCGATGATGCCGCCCCCGGGCTCCCAGATCAGTTTTCCGCCCGCCAGCGAGCCTGCCGGTAATGTGCCGAAGCCGGTTGCTGAAAGCTCGTAGGGGGATGACGGCACGGTGTCCATGACGACGACGCTAGCGAAGGCTATCTGGGACGCGCCGCACTCCGCGCCATAAAGAACATGCGGGCAGTTGCGCGAGTAAATTCGACGAAGCCCTGGGGAGCGGAGCCTCGTGTATAGGGACTCGCACATGATCTTCGAGTATCCGCTCTGCCATGAGACGTTGAGCACTCGGCCGAGCCATATTATTCTAGCGTCCGCCGCATCGCCACGGTGCAGCCGACGCACGACCAGCTCCACAACGTCCGATGGCGGAGCGACTTCAAACAACCGCGCCACGTCAAGCGTATCGGGCGCAGTAAGAGACAGCGCCGACTTGTTGATCTCGCCCACATCGGTGATCGCGGATCGAGAGAGACCTGGCACTGGTATGTAGTCGCGGGAGTCATACGTGACGGGAAGCGGGCCGGAGGTGTAGTAGAAATTCTCGCCCGGGTACGTGAACGCATAGAGTTCGACCGGGGAAGAATCCTCGACGCTCGTCTCTTCGGTCTGGAATGGCATCGTTATTGGTCCTTCGTCGTCACAACGTCCATCTCTATCACGGCCCTGTTCTTCGGCTCATGAGTGATCTCTACCGAGTCATTGGACATACGAACGAGCCGCACCCATTCGATTCTCGCGACCTCTGCGGCTGTGATCGGGTTGATCGCGTCGAAGGTCTCGCTGATCGTCAACACATCGTCATCGCTGTCCGCCTCTACGCCGATGACCCTGCGGATGATCGCCTCGCCGTTGGTTCTCACGAGGCGGATATCTGCGAATGGGAACCGGAGGCCGATAAAGGATGTTATGCCGGTTTCCTCGACTCGCAGCGTCAGCGCATTCGGACCAATCGTAGCGGAGAGCTGCATGTCTTTGGAGAACGAAGGCAGCCAGAACGATTTCTGATTACCAACAAAAGAATGCACCAACCTCCTTACACGCCAAAGGTCCTCGCGGCTGAACTCCTTCCAGATCTTCTTCGTGTAGAACTTGCTGCGGTCCTGCAGCGATTGCTGAAACACCAATCCGGTTTCAGCGTCCAACACAATTACGTCTCGCGACCATCGATTCTCGTTTCCAGTTTCAATAAAATTGCAGTCGTCCAGCAGCACACGGCCCGCGTAAGTCGAAGCGCCTGTGGTGTCGGATAGATCGACGTTGTCAATCACTTGGAACTCTATCCGGTACTCCGTCACTTTCTCAAACACCCGCCTCGCGCTCGGCACTGTTCGCATGTAGCTTGTGCGGACGGGCATGACATACGCTGCGCCCGCTTCATATGAACGAGTCGCTGCCGATGCGAACGTCAATGCGGTCGGTGTGATGGCGTCGACCTGCAGCACCTCGAAGGACTCTTCATCATTGAACAGCATGCACGACGAGCCAACCCGGTAGTCGCTGGTCGTTGTGTCTATGGTCACGCCCAAGTCGCCAGCGATCACCGGCGTGGTGAGTGTCAATGCCTCGTGCCAGATTGGAAACGCGAATATCTTGTCCAACCAATCAAACAGAAGCGCATCAACCCTGCGGCGCGACCGAGCTGCAATTGGCAGGACGCGATAGGTGAAGGATTGGCGCGGAGCGGGACGCAGCGCGATTCGCTGCTCTGTGCCGTCCTCTGCTCGCAACATATCGGTCGACCACTCCAATCGTTCCAGCACTGGGGAGAGTGGCTTGAAGTGGAAGACGATAACGCGCCGTCCCGAAACAGGGACAACGATTGTCTCTGAGTCGGTGATGATCGTGATTGATCCGATTATTGTCGACGGGCCGTCAGCACTTATCCCAATCTCGAGCAAGAAGCTCCCGAACGGCAAAATGTCCAGCGGGAACGTGGGCGCATTGTTGAACGTGAGTCCGGTGATGCTCGTCAGGAGACTTGACCACGATCTCGTGGTGAGCCACAGATTCGCCACCTCCACGGTGCGGGTCTGGTCGGTGAGGACGTTGCCGAGAGCGAGACGAGATGGTCTGACGATGATGTGGTTGAAAAGATTAGACGACCATTCAGGGAACACGAAACAATCATTCGCCCTCACCAGTCTCGGCGTCGCCGCCCGCGTGCCAGCAGTCGCCGTGAGCACGTGGAAGCCTTGAGGGGCGAAAGCGATCTCATACGCTTCGGGCCGGTTCAGCCCATCGTCGAGGGAAGACGTGATTGGCTGCTCGTACATAATCGGCAGCGGCAGCACGAATGCGGCGTAGTTCGGCACTAAGGAATGACTCGATAAGCGATGCCGTAGTCGCCGGAGTTCTCTGTGTCGTCCTGCAGTGCTGGGCTGGACTTGCGCGCGGTCGGGAAGACGACCCACTCATCGGCCCCGATAAAGTAAGACTCCCCCGGGATGAGGTTCCGCATATTGACCGTGGCGATGTCGGGAACCTGGCCCGCGCAGCGCTGCGTGGGCGGCGTGTCGGCGATCGTTACCGGCCACACTGTGACTGGCATCAACGCGATCAAAGCAGAGTATGGGGTCTCTGCGATGTTCGTGAAGGCGTGGCCGAAACCGCCTCGAGCCGAGCCCCTACACCCTAATCGAACAATGGAGTTGAGGGTGGCCTCAGCCGGGCAGCGCCAGCTCACGGCACCGTCTACGAAGTGCAGCGTCCAATGGACCGATGTGCCGCCTTGACCGAGCTGCGATGAATCGAACGGCGTGGTGTGGTTGTTGTTGCCTGGCCTGTCCACGAACGCCGCTGACTGGTTCCAGCGCATCATCGAATAATATGCGCCCCCAGTCCATGTGCCGAACTTGATCAGGTTTCCGAACAGGAGATGTCGAAAGCGTCCCGCTACGACTTCGACGACAACGTGACAGTATGTACTCGGATCGTCGCTGAACAGCGTAGCGGTCGGGAACGGCCCAGTGAACTGCGGGTTGAAGCAGCGCGCAGTCGGATCTCCTGCAGCTATTATGTCGGCATCGGCCCGGATGCCAGAGTTACCATTCATCTCGTCTATGTCGGACGACGCATAAGCCGGAACGCCATCGAAAAGGTACAAACGATCAGCGCCAACACCTGTGGTCGTTGAACGCAGTCCTGCGAGAACGTCGCCATTCGAGGCGATGAGCTCTCTGCCGCCTGCTGCTGCGCCAGTGGACGGTGAGCGAAGATTCTCGTGAATCGTCCAGTCGCCGGTTGCGTTGATGAAGGTGCGAATCTCTCCGAGTAGCGCATCAAAGTTCGTGACATTTGTTAGGCGGGAAATTGACATTGGCTACTCCCTGCGAATCGCGAAAAAGTCCAGCGGCTCTGTTCGCCAAGTGTTCGCGAAAACGTCGTGGATCTGTGAAGAGGCATCAGTCAGTGTATCGCCTGGAACGAGTCCAAGCCCGAAGGTTGCGAATAATCCGTCCACCCTTCCCACAATCGCCGAAGCGTTGAACAGCGTGGCCGGGAACATGCTGTAAGCACCTATAAGCGAAGAGGTTACGTATGGCGCTACGCCCGTCGTGAATGCCTCAAACACTGCGTCCTCGTTACCCGCCGACAAGTTCGCTGCAGCTTCGCCTGAATCAGTGGTCGGGTTTCGCTGCGGCCATATGACGTTGCCAGTCGAGTTTCTGGCCTGAGTCCTTCCAGAATTAACCACTGCGCCATAGTTGGAGAAGCTCTGCCACGTTCCATCAACCCAACGAAGATGCGCGGCATTTAGCGCGGGGTCTGGCAGGCATGAATGGGCGAAGTTGTTTGTCTGAAAAGAGATCGCCGTATCTGATGCAGACCCAGAGATCAGCAACGGGTATGGAAACTGATTGCGCGTGCCGAACTGTTGAATGAAACCGAAGTGGATTAAAATGTCAGTGGTGCCGACCCTAGCCAGCGCCATCACGCGTCGACGATTGACCCAGAACCAACAGTTGAATGTCGCGTCGTCGAATGCAGAGTGGGCCGCGGGGGATCTGCCCGGCATCGTTGTGAAGGTCAGGCCGTCGTCAAATGCCGTGTAGCCCCTAAGCTCAATGCCGAAGATATTCGCGCCCGCGTTCCTGTAGGTCCTAAGCCCGACGATCACCTCGTCGGTCGGATCAGACCCAGGCCCCTGCAAATACACCTCTCCGTCCGTTGCGAAGCCCGACGCGGGAATGCCCGGCTGGCCTGCTCCGTTCGTCAGCACAGTCCATCGATCCGCAACGGGAACAATGACCCCGCTCGTTATCGAAGCGTGGACCGCTGGATCAATCGTGCCATCCGAGTAGTCGCGGATCTTCCTCAAGAAGTCCATCCAATCTGTTGCCGTTCCGCTTGCCCATGCCATCGCTTCATCCTCCCTGCAGCAACCCGCGCACGAAGCTGGGGTTGCGCGCTATAACGTTCAGGATCGCTTGCTCGCCTTCGTTGGACTGCAGCGCTTGGGGTATCTCTGACGGGTCGCGAACGTTCACGATCTGCGGCCGGACGGTGATGTTCGGCGAACTCATCATGTCGCGCGGGACAAAGGTGCCGGGCGAATCTGGAATGAACATCTCCGGCTGCGCGCCAGTGCCGATCGCATACGCTCGGCCCGGCTGCCCTCTGCCGCCGCTGTCGCGTGTGCCGCCGAATATTGATCTGAACAGACCGCTGAGGAAACCCCCACCGCCAGAGCCGAGTCCATCAGCGCCAAAAAGCTTCTCACCGATCTTCGCCGCCAATGCCTGCGCTTGCATCTGCAGCAGCAGGCGCGCGAAGTCGCGAGCGAGTCCCTGCAGCCCGTCCCGGAATGGGTCCTGGAGAAAGTTCGCAATAAGGCCCTGAATCTGTCGCGTTGCTTCTTCGCCGAACTTGTTTATTTTTTCAGCGCTTGCCTCGAGTTCATTCGCGGCCTGCTGGGATGCCCTGATCAGGGTCTCTGCAGCCGCGTCGGGATCTTCGCCAAAGGCCCCGCGGTTGTACAGGTCATAAATCTCCTTGAGCTGCTCGACGTACTTCTCCAACGGCGTGCGGGTTGCCTCGATAATCGAACGGCCGCGCTCCAGGACTACCGCGCGAGCGTCCTCAGCCTCGCGCACCGCATTCACCGCGTCGACCTGCTGCGCGAGGGATTCGAGGATTGACTGCTGCTGGCTCGTGATCCCGAGAAGGGCCCCGTTATTTATTTCAACGCGAAGCTTCTCGACTTCGGTCAGTTCGTTGGTCTTGTTTATAAGCGAATCATATGCTTCCTCTCGCTTTGCGAAGTCGTCAGTGATCCGCTGCTGCTCTGCTGCCGTCGCCTTTGCCGCCTCCGCTGAGGCTGCCTGCGCGTCGATCTGACGAGCCAAGGATAGGATGCGCGCCGCTTCTTTCTCGCTCAGGTCAGCAAGCGATCCAGACGCGATCTCGTATGCCAATCTCGCCGCCTCGCCTGCCTTGCCAAAAAGCGCGATCTGTTTCTCCAGCTGCTCTTCCAGCTTGAGGAATTCTTGCGACGGTGGCGCAACAGTCGCAGTCGTGATCACTGCCGTCCCAGTCGTCGTGCCGCCCGCCGATTCTCTCGCGGCCTTCGCGGCGTCATAGTCTTTTATGAGAAGGAGTAATTGAGCGCGTTCCTTCTCCAGCGCCGCGGAGACGCTACCAGTAAAATCAAGCGCAAACGGGCTCTTCAGCTTCTCTATTGAAGCGCTCCGTTTTTTCACACGAGCATTCAGCGCGTCGATATCGTCGTTTGCCGTCAAATCTCTGAATCTTATGAAGAACTTTCCTAGAGCCTCGCCTTGGCGCACTAGGAACACGATGGACTTGGCGGCGGCTCCGAATGACTTGATGATGGCGTTGGCTAAAGTAGCTGCGGCTGCTACCGTTTCTGGCGAACGAAGGAACGCTACAAGCTCCTGGATTGTGGCCTTGTTGTCGCCGATTCCACCGTTGCCCTCGAACAGATCGCCGAAAGCCTTCTTGAGCTGTTCAATGGCTCCTGCAAACGTGTCGGCTGCCGCTGGTGCAGAACCGCCATAGATTTTATTCAGCTCTCCGAGGATGACGCTCTGCGCTTCGGCCGTCTGGCCGGTGGCTACGAAACCCTTGATGAGATCCTGCTGAGTCTTCGTAAACTCAATGCCCGAACGGCGCAGCCGCGTAATGCCCAGCAATGGGTTGTTGAGAGACTGGCCGACGACCTGCGCAGCAGATTTAAGGTCAGTGCCCATTGCGGTAGCGAGATCGAGAGCCGCTTTAGTCGCGGCTGTGAAATTCTCGCCTGTGATCCGCGTGAAGGCCGCGAGGCGGGCTTGCAGGTCCAGGATCTCTTCATCGCCGAACGTTGTGGCACCTTGAAGCTCGCCGGCGATCTTGGACAGTTCGGAGACAGTAAACCCTGCCGCGTTGCCCGTAGATTTCAGGCGCGCCTCGAGCTGCGCCAGCGCGCGCTCCTGTTCGATTGTGGCGGCGACGACTTTGCGAACGAGCAGCGCGCCGCCGATGGCCCCGAGGACGGTGGTGATGCTGCGCTGCAGAGTCTGCATTGATCGGTTTATCGATCGCGTGCGAGTGTCGGCAATGCGCGCGGCCTGATCCATGCCGGTCCTAAACCCGCCAATCTTTGCGATCAGGTCAAGCGTCAGCGTACCAAGGGATCTACTTGCCATCAGCCTTCACCTTTACGGCCTTCGTCTTCGCGGCTGCCACCTTAAACAATGCCGCCATGTCGTCCAGCGTCGCCACTCTTTCGTCTTCCTTCGGAAACGGCATCAGCTGCCGCACAGTGGCATCCTTTAGAAAAGGCTGCACCGCTCGAGCGATTGCCCAGTCGAAGCGCAGACCGAGATTGAGCGGACCGTTCTGTGATATGTACATCTGCCACCCAATCACCTCGTCCTGTGTTAGCCGTTGCTTAAGCTCGCCAACTGTGGTGCCACCGAGCGCGAGCGCGAGATCGAAATAAAAGCGATCAGTGGCTGTTAGTTTTTTATTTTCGCGTCGCTCACCTCCGAAATAGCATCGAGCATGGCGGTAGCAATGGCGGGGTGTAGCTGCTTCGACATAGCGAGCGGGATCAACTGCTCGCCTTTCTCGCCCAACCGTATAGCCGCGCAGATCATCTTCACGGAGTACCCAACATCCGGGTCATCGCTCTTCTTGAACACCGACTCTTGCGCACCGATGCTCAGGCGACGCACAAACACTGTGGCCTCCTGCTCATCGCCTTCTGCACCGAGTTTGAACCGCAATGTACGCTGCACAAGCTCATCGGGCACAAACGCGCCCATTGCTTGCAGTTCTTCAATCGTGCTCATTCGTCGTCCCTCTTAGGTTGTCGCAGGAATCAGCAACGGTTCGCCGGAGACCTGAATCCCGATTGCGGACTGCACCGATGTGTTCTGCTGGAAGCTGAACGGGAAGGAGTTCATGAAGCCCTCAAACGTCAACCACGAGCGACCAGTCGGTAGCGTGAACTGGGGAATTCCCGACGTTGGCGTCGTCACAGAAGGATCAACCCCCGTTCCATCGCTCCAACCCACAGCCCACACAAGCGAAGTGCCGAGGACTTTCAACACGTGCAAGCGCACGTGCGAAGTGTCGGACGGGTCAGTGTAGATCCCGAATGACGCCGTGCCTGGCGTCCCAAGCCCCGACTCGTAACGGCGAACGAGATCCTGAAGACACGTTACCTCGTTCTGTTCAATTGTCACATCGATTCCGTCGATTGACGTAATGCAGCCGACGACCAGCAGCGTCGCCGGAGATCCCGGGTTAATCACATACAGTTCTGTGCCCTGCGTTTTCATCTCAACATCTCCTGTTCATTAAATTCTACCAACCATCAAGTCCATCGAAAAAGAGTAACGAAAAAGCCGCGTGTCGGTCTCTCTTGTTTCTCCATTGTACGAAACAACATATCCGCTGAACTCCAGCGAGTCCCGCAACGCCGCCCCTACCGCCCTTGCCTGCGCGCCGCTGTCCGCGTAAGCGTCGATCTGCACAGTGTACGTGTCCTCGTCGGGTGCGCCCGCGAGTTTGTTCTCCGGCACACCCGACACCAACTGCCACACACCGTACGGAGTGCGCACGTTTTGCGGGGCTTCGCCGAAGGGGAAAAACCGAACAGGCCTCTCTCCCAACAGCACTCTCACGGCAGCGCTTTGCGATGCAATTTCAAACAATGGAACCACCGCCCCTCCCATCAGCGAGTAAGCCAATCGCGCGATTCAACTCTAACGACACTGAATTCGTTGCACGATCGACGTTGGTCGAAAGCGCGGGTAGCAGAAACGGTCGCGCGCCAACCTTCGAGGTCCCGAACTCAAGCATTCGCCAATACCACGTGTCGCCGCCAGGATTCGTCGAGCTTCCGAGCACCGAGTACGACTGACCTGCACGACCTCCGCGCCTGTTGGCGCTTGATTTTGCGTACTGCATCGAGCCACCCAGGACACCGACCTTAAATGCCAGTCCGCCGTTGATGCGACCTAGACGCTTGTCGGTTCTGATTCCAATGTTGCGCCATATCTTCTCCGCCGTGCTCTCGTCATCGATGCGCTTCGCATTCTGAACTGCTGCGTTCTTCACAATCACAGCGCCCTTGCGCAGCGATCGGCCGAGGCCCTTTTTCTGAAGCTCCGGGCCGAACTGTTTTAATCGACGGATCGCCAAATCGGTACCTTGGAGCCTAAATGGCTGGGTCACTTGGAAGTTCCTCCGATATGTCGCCCATCGGAAAGCAAGTCAGGACGCTCCCCTGAGTGCAGTTGATGACTGGGCATTGCTCCTGCGGCCATCTTGAAAAT
>Ga0163153_10004501_pt1 | contig 17447 bp, 18 predicted proteins | sample OliLakLV19MP6IB1_FD_148629 | JGI IMG/M metagenome (GOLD analysis project Ga0163153, IMG submission 148629) | Freshwater microbial mat bacterial communities from Lake Vanda, McMurdo Dry Valleys, Antarctica - Oligotrophic Lake LV.19.MP6.IB-1 | ecosystem: Environmental > Aquatic > Freshwater >... | reverse complement strand
GTTTCGATTGCCGCCGATGAAACAGGGGGGCATCGGGTGATCGAGGTTCGGGGCCGGAGCGATCAATTCGCGAATTTTTCGCGGGGTTTATCCGCGGCAATCGGCGTGGCATCGGCGTACATCGGCGTTCCCGCGCGAGTTTTCTAGAACAGAGCATGCTCAGAGCGCTTTCGATCAGGGATTACGTCATCGTCGAGAGGCTCGACCTGGAGCTCGCCGGCGGCTTCACGGCGCTGACGGGTGAAACGGGCGCGGGCAAGTCGATCCTCGTCGATGCGCTGGCGCTGGCCACCGGCGGGCGGGCGGACGCGGGCGTGGTGCGCGCCGGGGCGCCGCGCGCGGAGGTGAGCGCCGATTTCGATGTCTCCGCCGTCCCCGCCGCCCGCGAATGGCTGGCCACCCAGGAGCTGGAAGAAGGTGATGGCGCCTGCCTTGTGCGACGCACCATCGATGGCACCGGGCGCTCGCGCGCCTTCGTCAACGGGCGCCCCGCAACCGTCGCCCAGCTGCGCGAGCTGGGCGAGATGCTGGTGGACATCCACGGCCAGCACGACCACCAGCTGCTGCTCAAGCGCGATCGCCAGCGTGCCCTGCTCGATGCCTATGGAGAAAACACGGAGGCGGCGCGCGAAGTCGCGCGCCTTCACGGCGAATGGCGGCGCCTGGCGGACCAGCGCATCGCGCGCGAGGGCGCGCAGAAAACCTCGGCGCGCGAACGCGATCTCCTGGGCCACGAAATCCGCGACCTGGAAGCACTCGCCTTCGAGCCGCAGCAATGGATCGAAGACCAGGGCGAACATCGCCGCCTCGCCCATGCGCAGGAGCTGATCGCCACGGTCTCCGAATGTGCCCAGGCACTCGACGAATCGGAGGCCGCCGCCACCTCGCAGCTCGCCCGGGTAGCCGCGCGCCTGGCCGAGGCCGCGGCGCTCGATCCGACCCTGGAAGAGGCGCGTCGAGACGCGGAGACGGCGGGTGTGCACGCGGGCCAGGCCGCCCATGAGCTGCGCCGCTACCTGCAGCGCCTCGATGTGGATCCGGGGCGCCTGGGGCAGCTCGATTCGCGTATCAAGGCGGTTTTCGACAGCGCGCGCAAATATCGCGTCGATCCGGCGGAGCTTCCCGCGGCCCTGGCCGAACGCCGCGCCCGCCTGGGCGAGCTGGGGGGCGAGGAAAGCCTGGAGAAGCTGCGCGAACACGAGGCCGAGAAGGAGCGTGTTTTCCGCACCGCCGCGACCCGCTTGAGCAAGGCGCGGCGCGACGCGGCCCGGCGCCTGGCGGGCGAAGTCACCGCCACGATGCAGCGCCTGGCCCTGTCGGGCGGCAAGCTGGAGGTGGCGTTGCAGCCGTTGGAGGTCCCCTCGTCCGGGGGGCTGGAATCGGTGGAGCTGATGGTGGCGGCCAACGCCGGCCAGGCCCTGGCGCCGCTGGCGCGTGTGGCCTCGGGCGGCGAGCTCTCGCGCCTGTCGCTTGCGGTGCAGGTGCTGCTTTCGGGCCAGGCCTCGGTGCCCACGCTGATCTTCGACGAGGTGGATTCCGGCATCGGCGGCGCGGTGGCCGACGTGGTCGGGCAGTTGCTGCAATCCCTGGCGCGCCACCACCAGGTGCTCTCGGTCACGCACCTGCCGCAGGTCGCCGTGCATGCCCGTACCCAGCTTCGAGTGGCCAAGGAAGCGGGCCGGGCAGGCACCATTGCCACAGTGGGATCGCTCGATCCCGCCGAACGCGTGGACGAAGTGGCGCGCATGCTGGGGGGGGTGAAGATCACCGAAACCACCCGCCGCCACGCCGAAGAGATGTTGCAAAACGCTCGCGCAGGGGGTACACCGGAGCGCAAGGAAAAGAAGCGGGTCTGAACGATGGCTTTCAGCGTGGCGGGTGGCAAGACGGGTCTGGTGCTGGCGGGCGGTGGCGCGCGCGCGGCCTACCAGGTGGGCGCGTTGCAGGCGCTGCGCGAAATGCTTCCTGATCCCAAGGTGAACCCCTTCGCCATCATCTGCGGCACCTCGGCGGGGGCGGTGAACGCCGGGGCCCTGGCGGTCAACGCGGACGATTTCGGCGTCGCGGTGGAAAAATTGCTCGAGGTGTGGCGCCATTTCGAGCCGCGCCATGTCTATCGCGCCGATTTCCCGGGCGTGGCCGCCAACAGCGGGCGCTGGTTCGCCGGCTTCCTCTTCGGCGCATGGGTCAAGAACCGCCGCACCTCGCTGCTCGACAACCGCCCGCTGGAAAGCCTGCTCACGCGCGTGCTGGATTTCACGCGGATCGAGCGCAACATCGCCGCCGGTGCGCTCGACGCGGTGTCCATCACCTGTTCCGGCTATACCTCGGGCCAGAGCTGCAGCTTCTTCCAGGGCGCCGAACACTTCGAGGGGTGGAAGCGATCCACGCGCATCGGCATCAAGACCCGCATCACCCCGCAGCACCTCATGGCGTCGAGCGCCATCCCGTTCCTCTTCCCCCCGTACCACCTCAATCGCGAATATTTCGGCGACGGCTCGATGCGCCAGATCGCACCGGTGAGCCCCGCCCTGCACCTCGGCGCGGACCGGGTGGTGGTCATCGGCACCGCGCGGGTGCGCAGCGATTCCACGCCGGAGCGCACGCGCGGCGACCTCTTTCCCACGCTGGCACAGATCGCGGGCCACGTGATGAACTCGATATTCCTCGACAGCCTCGCCGTCGACCTGGAACGGCTGGAGCGCATCAACCGCACCGTGAGCTGCTCATCGCCGGAGGCATTGAAGCGCATGGGACTCACGCTGCACCATGTGGACGTGCTGGTGCTCACGCCCAGCGAACCGCTCGATGCCATCGCCGTCAAACACGTGCGCAGCCTCCCGTGGCCGATCCGCTTCCTGCTGCGATCGGTGGGCGCCATGCGCCGCGGCGGCGCGAACCTCGCTTCGTACCTGCTGTTCGAGCAAGGTTATTGCCGCGAGCTGATCCAGCTCGGCTACCACGACACGCTCAAGCGCCGCGAGGAGGTGGAAGCATTCCTCGCCGGCGGCTTGTCGGCGGTGCCCGGGGCGTTTGCGCGTACCGTGCGCTTCTCGGTCCCGGTCGGCGAGGAGTTCGCCGGGGCCATCACCGCCAGGGAGGAACAACAATGAAAACCCGGTTCCGTTTCGCCGCCGCCGCCGCCGCCGCCGCCGCCATCGCCATGCTGGTGGGCGTCACCACCACCCTCGCACAGGCACCCGGCATCAAGCGCACGCTCCTGCAGCGTGTCGACATCGGCAACAACGTCGAGGTGATCATGGGCCTGGCGGAAATCGCACCGGGCGGCTCCACCGGCCCGCACACCCACTTCGGCACCGAGACGGGTTATGCGATGGAGGGCAACTCGGTGCTCGAGGTCGAAGGCGAGGCGCCGAAAGCGCTCAAGGCGGGCGACAGCTACGTGATCCCGGCGGGCAAGGTGCACGACGCAAAAAACACCGGGTCCGCGCCGGCGAAGGTGCTGGCGGTCTACGCGGTGCAGAAGGGCAAGCCGCTGGCCACGCCGGCGAAGTAACTAAACCGGGGACGCACCCTGCTTTTCTGCCCAGCAGAAAAGCAGGGTGCGTCCCCGGTTTCAGGGTCCGTCCGCGTTTTACGGCAGCAGGATGGAGGAACGCGCCGGTGCCGCCGGAGCCCCGCCCAGCACCTGGAGCAGGAATTCCGCAATCACCTCCACCTCCTCGCCGCAGAGCTGGTGCTCCATCGGGTAGTCCTCCCACGCGACCTGGTAGCCGAGCCGTTCGAGTGTAGCGCGCGACTGTTGCGCGAGCTGCAGCGGCACGACCGGATCACGCGTGCCATGGCACATCAGGATCGGCGTGGCCTTGTTCGCCGCGCTGCCTTCCCGAGCGAGGGAGTCTTCGAGGGTGAGGTAGCCGGAAAGGGCCACCACGCCGGCAAGGCGTTCGGGGTGGCGCAGCCCCACCTGCAGCGCAATCGCCGCGCCCTGCGAAAAACCCGCAACCACGATGCGATCGGGGTCCACGCCGCGATCGCCTTCGCGCGCGATCAGCTGCTGCACGGCGGCTTGCGACTGGCGGATGCCGCCCTCATCCGGCAGGCGCGCGATGTCGTTCATCGCGATGTCATACCAGGCGGGCATCTGCGCGCCGTTGTTGATCGTCACCGAGCGCACGGGCGCGTGCGGCAGGATGTAGCGGATCGGCGCCGGCAGCGCCTGCCCCAGGGCGTTGACAACCGTAAGGTGCCCCCAGCCGCTATCGCCCAGGCCATGCATCCAGATGACCGTGCCGATGGGATCGGCCCCGGTGGTGAATTCGAGGTGTGGCAACAGGTCCAAGCTAGCTCCTGGGAGGGCGAACGGCGGATTTGGGGCGGAAGGCCTTCACGACCTCGTCGCGCGTTTCGAGGTAGGGCCCGCCGATGAGGTCGATGCAGTAGGGGACCGCCGCGAAGATGCCGGCGACGATCGATTTGCCCTCGGCCGACCGCAGCCCTTCGAGCGTCTCGCGGATCGACTTCGGCTGCCCGGGCAGGTTGAGGATCAGCGCCTGCCCGCGGATCACGGCCACTTGCCGGGAGAGGATGGCGGTAGGGACGAACTCCAGGCTGATGCGGCGCATCTGCTCGCCGAATCCGGGCATCTCGCGGTCGGCCACGGCCAGCGTGGCTTCGGGCGTCACGTCGCGCGCCGCCGGGCCGGTGCCACCGGTCGTCACCACCAGGTGGCAGCCGCGTTCGTCGACCAGTTCCTTCAGCGTGGATTCGATCACCCCCTGCTCGTCGGGGATCAGGCGGCGTTCGAACTCCACCGGGTTCAGCAGCGCCGCGCCGAGCCACTGTTCGAGGGCGGGGATGCCTTCGTCGCGATAGATGCCCTGTGAGGCGCGGTCGCTGGTGGCCACCAGCCCCACCCGGACGGTGTCGTGATCGCTCATGATTGCCCGGCCGCCTGCTCGAGCACCGCGGCATTGACCGCATGGAAGAGCTCGCGGAAATGTTTCGGCGCCCGCTTCGCGACGCGCTCCGCGCGCGTGGCCTCGATCAGCGCGCGCAACTTGTGGTTGTCCGCGTGGGGGAATTCGCGTTCGAAACGCAGGATCGCCTGCGGGTCCGCAAGCAGCTCGTCGCGCCACTTTTCGGACAGGTGGAAAAGTGCGGTCTGCTGGCGCGACGGCGACTGCAGCGAGTTCAGCTGCTCGACGATGGGCCCCGGATCGAGCTCGCGCATGATCTTGCCGATGTATTGCATCTGGCGCCGGCGCGCCTCGTGCCGGGTGATGCCCTGGCAGGCCTTCACCGCGTCGAGCAGCTTTTCCGGCAGTCCCATGCGATCCAGGCGGTCGGTCGACAGATCCACCAGGGCGGCGCCCACCTTCTGCAAGTCGTGGCTTTCCCGCTTGCGCCTCGTCTTGCTGATAAAATCGTCTTCTTCCATTCGTGTTTCCGGCGTCGTTCCAGCGGCCAGAGTGTAGAACCTTTCGGCCTCGCCGGGTTCCCAACGTCCATGCCCGACCATCCCCTCCCATCCACTGCGCTGCCGCTCACCCGCAAGGCGATGGGTGATGTCGCGCTGCGTGCGCTCGATATCGCCCGGCAACGCGGCGCCAGCGATGCGGAAGTGGAGGTCTCCGCAGCCGTGGGCCAGTCGGTCACCGTGCGCCGGGCAGAGGTGGAAACGGTTGAATACAACCGCGACAAGGGCATGGGCATCACGGTCTACTTCGGCCAGCGTCGGGGCAACGCCAACACCTCGGATCTCTCGCCGGAGGCGGTTGAGCGCACCGTGGAGGCGGCGTGTGCCATCGCGCGCCACACCGCGCAGGACGACGCCGCCGGCTTGCCGGAAGCGGGGCAGCTTTACCACGGCACCCCCCCGGACCTCGAACTCTTCCATCCCTGGGGCCTGACGGTCGAGGAGGCGATCGGGATAGCCAGTCGCACGGAAGGCGCGGCGCTCGCCGTCGACAAGCGCATCAGCAATACCGAAGGCGCCACGGTCTCCGGGTTCGATTCGGATTTCGTGCTCGCGAACTCGCGTGGTTTCCTGGGCGGTTTCCCCAGCTCGAAGGCCAGCATCAGCTGCAGCGTGGTAGCCGAAGATGCGGGCGGCATGCAGCGCGACTACTGGTACACCACCCATCGCGATCCGTCGCGCCTCGAGGACGCGGAAAGCGTCGGGCGAATGGCGGGCCGGCGCACCGTGGGCCGCCTGGGTGCGCGGCGGCTGGCCACCACGGAAGCGCCGGTGATCTTCGATTCCAACATCGCCGCCGGACTGATCGGCAACTTCGTGTCCGCCGCCAGCGGCTCGTCGCTTTACCGGCGATCGTCGTTCCTGCTCGATCGCCTCGGCGACCGGGTCTTTGCACCCGGCGTCGACATCCGTGAGGATCCGCACCTGCCCGGTGAGATGGCGAGCGCGTATTTCGACGCGGAAGGCGTTGCAACCTCACCGCGCAACGTGGTGGAAGGTGGCGTGTTGCGCGGCTGGTTCCTGTCCACCTATTCGGCACGCAAGCTGGGCCTGGCCACCACGGGAAACTCCGGCGGCAACCACAACCTCATCGTGAAGCCGGGCGCGCTGGATCTCGCGGGGCTGGTGAAAAAGATGGGGCGCGGTTTCCTGGTCACCGAGCTCATGGGGCAGGGCGTCAATTCGGTCACCGGGGATTACTCGCGCGGCGCGGCCGGCTTCTGGGTCGAGGGCGGCGAAATCCGCCACGCGATCGAAGAAGTCACCATCGCCGGCAACCTGCTGGACATGTTTGCGGGCATCGTCGCCGTGGGCAACGACGTGGCCGCGCGCGGCTCCAAGCTGTGTGGCTCGATCCTCGTCGACCGGATGACGATCGCGGGGGACTAGCGCGCCCCTTTCCATTTGAACCTTCGGGGATTTGGCTGGGCGCGAAAAGCCACGCGGCTCCAGGCAAACCCACGGGAGGAGAAAAAATGGAACGCAGGAAGTTCATCAACACGGCGGGCGCGGGAATGGCCGGCATCCTGGCGGCGGGCACGGCCCCCGTGTTCGCGCAGAATGCCCCCGAAGTGAAATGGCGCATCGCGTCGAGTTTCCCCAAGTCGCTGGACACCATCTACGGCGCCGCCGAAGTGATGTCGAAGCGGGTCGCCGCCGCTACCGGCGGCAAGTTCCAGATCCAGGTCTTCGCCGCCGGTGAAATCGTCCCCGCCTTCGGCGTCGTCGACGCGGTGCAGAACGGCACCGTGCAGGCCGCCCACACCGCGCCGTATTACTTCTGGGGCAAGGATCCGGCGTTCGCGCTCGATACGGCGATCCCCTTCAGCCTGAACGCGCGCCAGACCAACGCGTGGCAGCTCTTCGGCGGGGGCAACGAGCTCTTCAAGGAGTTCTACAAGGGATTCAACATGCACCGCGTGCCCTGCGGCAACACCGGCGCCCAGATGGGCGGCTGGTTCCGCAAGGAGATCAAGACCCCGGCGGATTTCAAGGGCCTCAAGTTCCGCATCGGCGGCTTCGCCGGCAAGGTGATGGAAAAGCTGGGTGCGGTGCCGCAGCTCATCCCCGGCGGCGACATCTATCCCGCGCTCGAGAAAGGCACCATCGACGCCGCGGAATGGGTCGGCCCCTACGACGACGAGAAACTCGGTTTCAACAAGATCGCGAAGTACTACTACTACCCGGGCTTCTGGGAGGGCGGCCCGCAGCTGGTGAGCTATTTCAACCTCGCCGAGTGGGAAAAGCTGCCGAAGGAATACCAGAACATCGTCGAGGCGGCGTGCTGGGAATCCAATACCTACATGCTGGCCAGATACGACGCGCTGAACCCGCCGGCGCTCAAGCGCCTGGTGGCCAGCGGCACGCAGCTGCGCCCCTTCAGCCGCCAGATCCTGGTGGCCTGCTACAAGGCCTCGCTCGCGGTCTACAAGGAAACGGCCGACAAGAGCCCGAACTTCAAGAAGATCTACGACTCGATGGTCAAGTTCCGCAACGACCAGCTGCTTTGGTTCCGCGTGGCCGAAAAGGCGTACGACGACTTCATGCACACCATCCACACGATCAAGTGAGCCTCGAGGCCCCGCGCCGGCGGGCCCTTCCTATTTCCCGCCGAACTGCTTCTGCAGGTCCTCGGCGGCCTGCTCCTCGGCGCTCTTGCCCGTGGCGGGCTCCGCGCCCGCGTCATCGTTCTTCCCGCCCAGGTCCTTCATGATGTCGTCGGCCGCATTGCCGGCCGCGGGCGCCTCGACCGGGATCTCGAAGGCCTTGTCGGGATCGCCCTTGGGCAGGTCGGTCTTGTAGACGAGCGACATCTGCGGGAAGGCAATCAGCAACGAGACCATGATCAGCTGGATGATCACGAACGGGATCGCGCCCCAGTAGATCTGCGCCGTCGTGACAGGCGCCGTGCGCTTGCCGGTCACCTTGTCCATGAAGTCGCGCGATGGCGCGACGCTGCGCAGGTAAAAGAGCGCGAAGCCGAAGGGCGGGTGCATGAACGAGGTCTGCATGTTCAACGCCAGCAGCACGCCGAACCAGATCGGGTCGATTCCCAGCTTTTCCGCCACCGGTCCCAGCAGCGGCACCACGATGAAGGCGAGCTCGAAGTAGTCGAGGAAAAACGCCAGCACAAACACCAGCAGGTTCACCACGATGAGGAAGCCGAGCTGCCCGCCCGGCAGGCTGGTGAGCAGGTGTTCGACCCACACGTGGCCGTTCACCCCGTAGAAGGTGAGGCTGAAGACGCGCGCGCCGATCAGGATGAAGACCACGAAGGTCGAAAGGCGCGCGGTGCTCTCCATCGCCTGCCGGGTGAGCTTGAGCGACAGCCGGCCACGCGACAGCGCCATCACCAGCGCGCCCGTGGCGCCCATGGCGCCGCCCTCGGTCGGGGTCGCCCAGCCGAGGAAGATCGTGCCCAGCACCAGGAAGATCAGCGCGAGCGGCGGTATCAGCACAAACACCACCTGCTCGGCCAGGCGGGAGAGCAGCCCGAGCTTGAAAGCGCGATTCACCATCGCCGCGGCAAGCGCGAAGGCGGCGCCCGCGCCGGCCGCGATCACCAGGCGCTCGTCGAGCGGCACGTCCACGTATTTGGGCACGTAGTAGAAGCGGTCGAAGAGGGCCCCGGCGATCACCGCAAGCACGAAGATCACGACGAAGGAGGGTGTGCCGCTGGAGCCGTTGGGCTCGCCCAGCTTGCGCGCTTCGGGGGGCAGCGCCGGGACCCACGCCGGCTTGAAGATCGTGACGCCCACGATGTAGAGCACGTACAGCGACGCGAGCGTGATGCCGGGAATGAAGGCGCCCGCGTACATGTCGCCCACGGACTTGCCGAGCTGGTCGGCCATGATGATGAGCACGAGCGAGGGCGGGATGATCTGCGCGAGCGTGCCGGAGGCCGCGATCACGCCCGAGGCCAGCCGGCGATCGTAGCCGTAGCGCAGCATGATCGGCAGCGAGATGAGGCCCATCGAGATCACCGAGGCGGCCACGACGCCGGTGGTGGCGGCGAGCAGTGCGCCCACGAAGATCACCGCGAAGGCGAGGCCGCCGCGCAGCGGGCCGAAGAGCTGCCCGATGGTATCGAGCAGGTCCTCGGCCATGCCGCTTCGCTCGAGGATGAGCCCCATGAAAGTGAAAAACGGCACGGCGAGCAGCGTTTCGTTGGACATCACGCCCCAGAGCCGCTCCGGGAGCGCCTGGAAGAGCGAGGGCTGCAGCAGGCCCAGCTCGATGCCGACCAGCCCGAAGAAGATGCCGTTGGCGGCGAGGGCGAAGGCGACCGGATAACCCAGCAGCAGGAAGACGACGAGCCCCGCGAACATGATCGGCGCGATGTTGGCGGTGAGGAATTCCATCAGGCCTTCCCCTCGGCGTGTTTGCGGATTTCCTCGGCGAGCTCCGCCTCCGCCGCACGCGTATCCCCGCGCGGCACGGGATCGGGGCCGTGGCCGGTGAGGAAGGCGACGCGCTTGATGAGCTCCGAGAAGCCCTGCGCCGTGAGCAGGAAGAAGCCCACCGGCACGAGCAGCCGCGCGGGCCACATCACCAGGCCGCCGGCGCTGCCCGAGATTTCATGTTGCGTGTAGGTGCGCACGAAAACCTTCCACGAGAGGTAGAGGAAGGCGATCGACATCGGCATCAGGAAAAACACCGTGCCGAAGATGTCGATCCAGGTCTGGCCCCGCGCCGAGAAACGCCCCGAGACCACGTCGATGCGCACGTGGGCGTTCTTGAGCAGCGTGTAGCCGGCGGCGAGCAGGAACACGGCGGAGAAGAGGTACCACTGCAACTCGAGCCACGCGTTGGAGCTCATGTTGAGGGTCTTGCGGATGATGGCGTTGCCGGTGCTGACCAGCACCATCACCAGGATCAGCCAGGACACCCAGTTGCCGATCCGATCGTTGATGGCATCGATCAGGCGTGAGAGCTTGAGCAGGCCCTGCATGTTGTTCCCCATGCTTGCGTGTGGCTGATTATAGGGAAATAGTCCGCGCGGCTGTCACCGAATTGCCATGCGACCGCGCGACCATGCGGCATGGCTCGATCGGGTCGTCTCGACGCGACAATACTGGCTCTCGTGGCCTCGTTCGGCGTGCCCGAAACCGGGGCGCAGCCCATCGAGCGCGGGCGTGCCACCTACCACGGCATCTGCATCGCCTGCCACGGCTTCCCGCCCGCAGGCGGCCCGGAAACGGTGCAAGGCGACGCGACCCGGATCGTCGCGGCCTTCGACAAGCGCCCGCCGATGTCGTCGCTGCGAGGCGTGCTCTCGCCCGAGGACGTTTCGGATGTCGCGGAGTACCTGCTGAGCCTGGACGCGCCCGCGCCTGCGATCCCGGTCCACGACGCGAGCGATCTCTGGTGGAACTCCACTGAACCGGGTTGGGGACTCGGCCTCAACCAGCACGCGTCGGGCAATGTCTTCGGGGTGCTGTATGTCTACGACACCGAGAAGCGGCCGGCCTGGTTCCCGATTCCGGGCGGACGCTGGATTACGCCCACCACGTTCGTCGGGCGCCTGTACACCACGTCGGGACCCGCCTACCAGGGGCCGGGATTCGACCCGGCGCAGGTGAGCTCCCGGCAGGTCGGCGCGATGCGCATCACCTTCACCGATCGCGAACGTGCGACCCTGGTCTACACCATCGACCAGCGGCTCTTCACCAAGGGCATCACGCGCCAGCCGTTCTGAGGGACCATCCCCTCGCGTGATAAAATTCGAAGTTCTTCAAGGACTTCGATAAAAAATGTTCCCGGACTCGCAGACTCTCGCCGCCACCGACCCCGAACTGTGGGCCGCCATCACCGCGGAATACCGCCGCCAGGAAGAGGGCATCGAGCTCATCGCCTCGGAAAACTACGTGAGCCCCGCGGTGCTCGCCGCCCAGGGCACCGTGCTCACCAACAAATACGCCGAGGGTTATCCGGGCAAGCGCTACTACGGCGGATGCGAATTCGTCGACATCGCCGAACAACTGGCCATCGACCGCGTGAAGAAACTCTTCGGCGCGGAATACGCCAACGTCCAGCCCCATTCGGGCTCGCAGGCCAACCAGGCGGTGTATTTCTCGATGCTCAAGCCGGGCGACACCATCCTCGGCATGTCGCTCGCCCACGGGGGCCATCTGACCCACGGTGCCTCGGTCAACCTGTCCGGCAAGCTCTTCAACGCGGTGCAGTACGGCCTCGGCGCCGACGAAGCGATCGACTACGACCAGGTGCGTTCGCTGGCGAAGGAGCACAAGCCGCGCATGATCGTCGCCGGCGCTTCCGCCTATGCGCTGCGGATCGACTGGCAGAAATTCCGCGAGATCGCCGACGAGGTTGGCGCGTACCTCTTCGTGGACATGGCCCACTACGCGGGCCTCGTCGCCGCGGGCATCTATCCGACACCGGTGGGCATCGCCGATTTCGTCACCACCACCACCCACAAGACCCTGCGCGGCCCGCGTGGCGGCGTGGTGCTCGCGAAGGCCGAGCACGAGAAGGCGATCAACTCGGCGATTTTCCCCTCGCTGCAGGGCGGCCCGCTCGAACACGTGATCGCCGCGAAGGCCGTTTCCTTCCAGGAGGCGCTGCAGCCCGCCTTCAAGGATTACCAGAAGCAGGTTCTCGCCAACGCGCAGACCATGGCGACGACGCTGGTCTCCCGCGGCGTGCGCATCGTCTCCGGGCGCACCGAATCGCACCTTTTCCTGGTGGACCTGCGCGCCAAGCAGGTGACCGGCAAGGACGCGGAGGCGCTGCTTGGCCAGGCGCACATCACGGTCAACAAAAACGCCATCCCCAACGATCCGGAGAAGCCCTTCGTCACCAGCGGCGTGCGAATCGGCTCGCCGGCGATGACCACGCGTGGGTTCGGCGATGCGGAAAGCGTCCAGGTGGCGAACTTCATCGCCGATGCCCTGGAGGCCAGGGGCGACACGGCGCGGCTCGCGCAGATCGGCGGCGCGGTGAAGGAGCTCTGCGCGCGCTTCCCGGTCTACGGGCCGAAGATGCGGGCGTCGTACGGCGCATGAAATGCCCCTTCTGCAACGCCGAGGACACCCAGGTGATCGACTCGCGCGTGAGCGAGGAGGGCGATTCCATCCGGCGCCGGCGCCGCTGCCAGGTCTGCAACAAGCGCTTCACCACGTACGAGACCGCGGAGCTGCGCATGCCGCAGATCGTCAAGACCGACGGGGTGCGCGAGGATTTCTCTTCCGCGAAGCTTCGCACCGGCTTCCAGCGCGCGCTGCACAAGCGGCCCGTGACCACGGAGCTGGTGGATGCCGCCATCCAGCGCATCGAACAGAAGATGCTGGCGCTCGGCGAGCGCGAGATCGATTCGCGCCGCCTGGGCGAGATGGTGATGGAGGAGCTGCGCAAGCTCGACAAGGTGGCCTACATCCGCTTCGCTTCGGTCTACAGGAGCTTCTCCGACGTCGACGATTTCCGCGACGCGATCCGCGAAGTCCGCGAGAAGTAGGAGCAACGGGGAAGGGGCGGATTCATTTTTCAAATTCGTTGATTTTGTCAACGATCAGCCCGCCACTTTTTCCCGCAGTACCCCGAAGGATCGTTGACAAAATCAACGAATTTGAAAAATGAATCCGCCCCTTCCCCGTTGCCCTTGACCTTCTCCGCCCTCGACCACGCCATGATGTCCCGAGCGCTCCAGCTCGCCGAGCTCGGCCGCGACACGTCCACGCCCAACCCCAGCGTGGGCTGCGTGATCGTGAAGGGCGGGCGCATCATCGGCGAGGGCTGGCACGCGAAGGCGGGCGAGCCCCACGCGGAAGCCGCCGCGCTGGCCGCGTGCGCCGAATCGCCCGAAGGCGCAACCGCGTACGTGACGCTCGAACCGTGTGTGCACGTGCGTCCCCATCGCGGACCATGCGCCGCGGCGCTGGTGCGGGCCCGGGTCGCGCGCGTGGTGGCGGCCCTCGAAGATCCGAATCCCGAAGTGCACGGGCGTGGCTTCGCGATGCTGCGCGAAGCAGGCGTCGTGGCCGAGGTGGGCCTGATGGGCGCGCAGGCCGAAGAGGCACACCTGGGGTTCCTGCACCGCATGCGCACCGGACGCCCGTGGATGCGCCTGAAGTCGGCGGCGTCGCTCGACGGGCGCACCGCGCTGGCCAATGGCGAGAGCCAGTGGATCACGGGCGAGGCCGCGCGCCGCGACGTGCACATCCTGCGCCGGCGTTCGTGCGCGATGCTTACCGGCATCGGCACGGTGCTGCGCGACGATCCCCAACTCACCGTGCGCCACGTCGAATGTTCGCGCCAGCCGCGCCGCGTCCTCATCGACAGCCGCCTCGATATCGCCCCGGAAGCGAAGATCCTCAAGGGCGAGCCACCGATCATCTTCACCGTGAGTGAAGACGCCTCCAGGCGCGCGCGCCTGGAGGCGCTGGGGGCGGAAATTGTTACCGCGCCGACCGATCCCTCCAAGCCCGGCAAGACCAACCTCGCCGCCATCGCGCGCGCGCTGGGAGAGCGCGGCTTCAACGAGGTGACGGTGGAGACCGGCGCCAGGCTCAACGGCTCGCTTCTGGTGGCCGGCGTGGTCGACGAGATCGTGCTTTACCTGGCGCCCCTGCTGCTGGGCGACACCGCCCAGGGACTTTTTGCGTTTCCCGGGCTGGCGAGCCTGGGTCAGGCGCCGCGCGCCCGGATCGTCGACGTGCGCGCGGTGGGTGACGACTGGCGCATCACGGCAAGGATGAGGGGCTGATGTTCACCGGGATTGTTGCGGCCGTGGGCCGAATCACCCGCGTCACGGCATGCGGCGACGGCCTGCGCCTGCGCATCGAGGTGCCGCCGCAGTTCCCGATGGACGACGTCGGCCTCGGGGACTCGATCTCGATCCAGGGCGTCTGTCACACCGTCGTCGCGAGGGACGGGCAGGGTTTCGAGGTCGACACCTCGCGCGCCACCCTGGCGGTGACCACCGGGCTGGATGCCGCCGGCGAGGTGAACCTGGAAAAGTCGTTGCGCCTGTCGGATCGGCTCGGCGGCCACCTGGTGCAGGGGCACGTGGACGGCGTGGGGACCGTCGTGGCCTTCGAGGACGTGGGCGGCAGCTGGCGCCTGGGGGTCGAGGCGCCCACGGAGCTGGCGAAATTCATCGCCCACAAGGGCTCGATCAGCGTCGACGGAGTGAGCCTCACGGTGAACTCTGTGCAGGGTGCGAGGTTCGAAGTGAACATCATCCCGCACACGCGGGCTGTCACGACCATCGCGCGCCTGCAGGCCGGGGCGCGGGTGAACCTCGAAGTCGACATGATGGCGCGCTACATCGACCGCGCCCTGAGCCTCGAAAAAGGAGTCAAATGAAAAACCTCGCAATTACCTTCCTGCTGGCCGCCGCCGCCATTCCCGCGTCGGCCCAGCCCATCGGCGAAGCGGTGATTTATTCGGGCGGCAATTTCCGCGGTCCCAGCGTGGTCCTGCGCAACGACACCGCCAACTTCGAGCCCCTCGGTTTCAACGACCGCGGCGCCTCGCTGCGGGTGATCCGCGGCACCTGGGAGCTGTGCGACGACTCCTACTTCCGCGGCTCGTGCCGCGTGTATTCCCCCGGTGAATATCGCAACCTCGGCAGCCAGTCGGAGCGTGTTTCGTCCGCTCGCCTGGCGGTCTCCGACGCCCCTGGTTGGGGTTCCGGCGGCGGGCGCGGGTCACACCCCGCCCCGGGCGGGGGCTGGGAAAACGTCGGCGGCGGCGAGGTCGCGATCTTCGATGGCCGCGAATTCCGCGGCTTCCTGGCCAACCTCACGGCGCCGACGCGTAACTTCCAATCCCTGGGTTTCAACGACCGCGTGGCCTCGATGGTGGTGCGTCGCGGGTTGTGGGAGTTCTGCACCGACGACGAATACCGCGGCAGTTGCCAGGTCTACGGACCCGGCCAATACGCCTCGCTTCCCGGCGCCGCCGACGCCTATTCGTCCGCGCGCCCGGTGCAATCGAGCCGGGGAGAGCGCAATCCGGCGCGCCGCCAGGCACGCCCGTCGATCGTGATGTTCGACGGCGCGGATTTCTCGGGCCGCTCGATTGCGCTCGACAACACCTCCGACAACCTGGAGCGCGTGGGCTTCAACGACCGCGTCGCCTCCGCCATCGTGGAAGGCGGGCGCTGGCGCCTGTGCTCGGAAGCGGGCGGTCGCGGCCAGTGCGAGGAGGTCGGCCCGGGTCGTTACCGGCTGCTTCCGCCGGACCTGCACTCGCGCGTTTCGTCGGTCTTCCTGCAGTAATCGGGCAAAATAGCGGTCTTCACGCAACGGTACGGGAAACCCGATGGCCCTCAACGCCACCCAGGATCTGATCGACGAACTGCGCCACGGCCGCATGGTGGTGCTTGCCGACGCGGAGGATCGCGAAAACGAAGGCGACCTGGTGATGGCGGCCGATTTCGTGACGCCCGAGGCGATCAACTTCATGGCCACACACGCCCGTGGCCTGATCTGCCTCACGCTCACGGAGGAGCGCTGCCGCCAGTTGGGGTTATCCCTGATGGTCAGCGACAACCGCTCGCCCATGGGCACGGCGTTCACCACGTCCATCGAGGCGGCCAGCGGGGTCACCACGGGCATCTCGGCGGCGGACCGCGCGCGCACGGTGCGGGCGGCCACCGCCCGGCACGCCAAGCCCCAGGACCTCGTGCAGCCCGGCCACATCTTCCCGGTGATGGCGCAAAACGGCGGCGTGCTGGTGCGCGCCGGCCACACGGAAGCGGGTTGCGATTTCGCCGAGGCGGCGGGGCTCACGCCCGCGGCGGTCATCTGCGAGATCATGAACCCGGACGGCTCCATGGCCCGCATGCCCGAGCTGCGCGATTTCGCCGCACGCCACGGCCTGCGGATCGGCACCATCGCCGACCTCATCAGGCACCGCAGCGAAAACGAGAAGCTGGTGGAACGCGTCTCCGACCACCCGGTGAGCACGCCCTACGGCACGTTCCGGCTGTGTGTCTACCACGACAGCACCGTCGACGAGGTGCACTACGCGCTGGTGAAGGGCGAACCGTCGCCGGATCGCCCGATCCTGGTGCGCGTGCACGAGCCGTTTGTCTCGCTCGACATGTTCGACTTCGATACCGAACGCCACGCCTATTCGGTGCAGGATGCGATGCGCATGGTCGCTCACCACAAGGAAGGCGTGATCGTGCTGCTGCGCCGCCGTGAGGGGACCGGCGAGATCCTCGAGCGCATCGAAGGCGGCCGCGACCGCAAGGCCCCGCGCAAGTGGGACCCGCGCCTGCACGGCATTGGTGCGCAGATCCTGCGCGACCTCGGTGTCGGCAAGATGCGGGTGCTCGCGCGTCCCAAGCGCATTCCGAGCATGTCGGGCTTCGGGCTCGAGGTGGTCGAATACGTCTCCCCCGATGACACCGTGGCGGTGAAGGCCGTATGAACGTGGCCACTCCCGACCTGAAGGGCGCGGGCCTGCGCATCGCCATCGTCTGGAGCCGGTTCAACGAGGAGCTGGTGCGCCTGCTGCTCACCGCGTGCGACAAGCAGCTCGTGGAGCTAGGTGTCGCGCCCGGCGACATCGACGTGGTGAGTGTGCCCGGCGCGCTCGAGATCCCGGTGGTGCTGCAGACGCTGGCGCTGGAACGCCGCGGCCTTGCGGGCCGGCGCTACGACGCACTCATCGCGCTGGGTGCGGTGATCCGCGGCGAGACCTACCATTTCGAGATCGTGTCGGACCAGAGCGCGCGCGGCATCGTCGACGTGCAGCTGGAAACCGGCGTTCCGATCGCCAACGGCGTGCTCACCACCAACAACGAAAAGCAGGCGCTGGAGCGCGCGCCCGTGAAGGGGGCGGAGGCCGCCCGCGTCGCGGTGGAGATGGCCAACACCCTGAAGGCCATCGGCGGATGAAAACCTCGCCGCGCCGCGCGTCGCGCGAGTTCGCGATGCAGGGTATCTACCAGTGGATCTACACTGGCGCCACCCCGGCCGCGATCCTCGGAAACCTCGCGGAAATGGACGGCTACAAGGTCGCCGATGGTGCCGCG
>Ga0163153_10004500_pt1 | contig 17449 bp, 13 predicted proteins | sample OliLakLV19MP6IB1_FD_148629 | JGI IMG/M metagenome (GOLD analysis project Ga0163153, IMG submission 148629) | Freshwater microbial mat bacterial communities from Lake Vanda, McMurdo Dry Valleys, Antarctica - Oligotrophic Lake LV.19.MP6.IB-1 | ecosystem: Environmental > Aquatic > Freshwater >... | reverse complement strand
CACTCCTTGCTTCACAGCGAAATTCGTACGCGTCGGTCGGGTCGTTCGCGCCAACGACTATTCGGTACTACGGAAGTTAATATTGCTGGGGCTGGGCAAAGCTCATTTGCGGTGCCGAGTACGCGGACATGGTTCCGGCCGCTTAAGCGGGCCGAACACTCCTCTGGTCCGGTAGGTCGAAGGCTAGTGGAAAGCGAGAGTTAGCACCGGACAATTTCGACCGGGCACTTCAGAACTGCCCAACTGCTACACCGCCGCGACAGATGGGGCGCGCCCTTGGCGGCTATCGCCAGATGTGCGGGCCACATCACGACGTTTGAGAGTTAGACAAAAGGTTCTAGGCGCTCGTGCATTGCTCATTGAGCTCGGCACAACTCCTTCGAGCTGGCCACGTGTTCAGCCAGCGCTGATATCCGCGCCAGTCCATCTCCCTACTTAAGTGCAGGGAACGATGACGGCAGTAACGCATCAAGTGACTAACGGCGCCAAATGAATGACGCTGATGGCAGGTGGACTCGACCGGTCCGCTCTCATACGCTTACCGCCGCGGCTACCAGCGGTACGAGCCGTAGTTGTCGTAGTAGGTGCGATTCAGCGAGTTTTCGTGGGCTTGGCGCTGATACTGCACTTCCTGCCGAATCGCCTGCGCTTGCAGGTCGCGACCTTGAGCGGCCGCTTTCGATTGTTCAGTGGCGGCGGCCTGTTGCTGATTGAGTTGTTCGAGCTTTTCCTTGAGCTGCTGCGCGGTCATATGCACGACGTCGGGGCGCATTTTGTCCCACTGGTCCTTGCTGACGACGCGCACGGCCAGGTACTGCGCGAGCCAGGTGCGGGCATCTTCACCTTCCTTCGACAGCAGGATGGCCACCTTGTCCCGCATATCGTCGAGGAAGTCTTGCAGATCCGCCGCGGTCATGTTCGCAATTTTCGAATCGACTTGAGCCTTGATGCTTGCGATTTCCGACGGGCTGTAGATCTTCTGCACGGATAACCATTCATGCAGCGAGCGGCGGACCTCGCGCCATTCCTTGCTACTGAGAATTTTCTGTTTGGCGGGATCGGACGAGACTTCGGCGGCTTCGTCGAACGGCGCAGCCGTCGCGGGAGCGAGCTGCAGCGCGAATTTCAGCACGGAAGTCTTGGCGGCGCCGCCGTTCGCCGACGATGCGGACGTGAGCGTGAAGCCTTGCGAAGTGATGTCGCTATAGGTGTTTTTGGACTTCCATTGCTCGCCGCTTTTGGCAACGCCGGTGGTGTTGAAGACCCAGTTCTTGTCAGCGGCGGTGATCGCGCCTTCCGCGTGGCTGCCGTCCGAGTCGAACGACCAGACCTTGACGACTTTCGACGCAGCATCGTAACCGAATCGTTGGCCAACGCTGTGCAACGTGCGGCCGTCGCGTTCAACATACACGTGGCGAATCAAAAAGCGTCTGCCGGCGTCCCATTCACAGACGGAGCGCACTTGAGTCCCGTCGGATTCGGCGGTCCATTCGCCGACGAGCCAATCCAACTCGTCGACGGGACTCGCCAACGCGGCGGGAGCGGGCGCCTGCGCGTACAACGGCGCGGTCAATAAATTGAATGCGAGACAAAACATCCCAGCGCCAGCGAGGGATCGGAAGGTTGGCATATCATGCTCCGCTGAAGGGAAAGTCGTTTGCTCAGTCGCGCCAGCGAATGACCGGTGAGCGAGCTGGCCGCATTGTAATTCACGGCACGAAACCAGGATAGCAAGCGGCAATATCATCTCCGCGCGCGGTATGGCCTCATCCAAGCTTAGCATGCGATGTGCAACGCGTATCTGTGCGGAAGTCGTTGAAATCGCGTTTGGTTAGTGGGAAGTGATCCATAAAATCCCCAAAAAGTGCCGGTAGGCGACGTTTTTCGTAGTCGACGGTCAAGTGAAGTGCTATCCTGCCATGGCGTCTATGCCATGCTACCTTAGCACTTCGGTTGTCGCCGCACGTCCGCGGCAAACTTGTCGGCGTCGTTCAATCCGAGCGTGCTAGATCGCCATCCATCTCTCGACCCAAGGCACGAGCTACCACCATGCGCAGGACAACCTTAATTCACGCGGCGATCGTCGTGATCCTAGGCGGCTGTCTGGGCTATGCCGCGGCGCCGGCGGCGACTCCGCAAGTCGAGACCGGCGCGCCCGGCGCGACGGCGACAATTGACGGCCAGCAACTGCCTGCGCCAAATCCGAAGTTTGGCGGCGTGATCAAGGACGGCGCCCTGCAATCGAAACCGTGGTGGGCGCCGCGCATTGTGCCGCCGCAGGGCGCGCCGAACGTGTTGCTGATCATGACGGACGACTCCGGCTTTGGCGTTCCGAGCACCTTTGGCGGCGTCGTCCCAACGCCGGCGATGGATCGGATTGCGCAGAGCGGTTTGCAATACAACCAAATCTGCTCGACGGCGCTCTGCTCGCCGACCCGCGCCGCGTTGCTCACTGGGCGCAACCATCACACCGCCGGCTTTGGAGTGATTTCGGAACAAGCCACCGGATATCCCGGATATGACAGCATCATCACCCGGGACAAGGTAACGATTGGCCGCGTGCTAAAGGAAAACGGCTATGCGACCTCCTGGTTTGGCAAGAACCATAACACGCCGTCATTCGCCGCGAGTGAAGCCGGGCCCTTCGATCAATGGCCGACGGGAATGGGCTTCGAGTATTTCTACGGTTTCAACGGCGGCGACGCCAATCAGTGGGAACCGAATTTGTTTCGCAACACGACGCAGATCTACCCCTTTGCAGGTAAGCCAGGTTGGAATCTGACGACAGCCATGGCCGACGACGCGATCGATCATCTGCATAAGTTGAACCAGATCGATCCCGGCAAACCGTTTTTCGTCAAGTTCACGCCCGGCGGCACGCATGCGCCGCACCATCCGACCAAGGAGTGGGTCGAAAAAGTTCGCGCGATGCACCTCTTTGACGACGGTTGGAACAAGGTCCGCGAGACTATCTTCGCTAATCAGAAGCGACTCGGCGTGATTCCCCAAAACACCGAGTTGCCGCCGTGGCCTCAGGATGTCTTGAAGCCCTGGGATCAATGCTCGCCGGAGGAAAAGAAGCTGTTCATCAGGCAGGCCGAGATTTTCGCCGCTTATTCGGCCTACACCGACCACGAAATCGGTCGCGTCATTCAGGCGGTGGAGGACATCGGCAAACTCGAAAACACGCTGATCATCTACATCAATGGCGACAACGGCACCAGCGCCGAAGGCGGGCCGCTGGGGACGCCCAACGAAGTCGCGTTCTTCAACGGCGTGAGCGTGCCGGTCGAGGTGCAGCTGGCGAAATACTACGAAGACTGGGGCACCGAAAAGACCTACAACCACATGTCGGCCGGATGGTCCTGGGCCTTTGATACGCCGTTTAGTTGGTTCAAGCAAAACGCCTCGCGACTCGGCGGCATTCGTCAAGGAATGTGCATCTCCTGGCCGGCGCGGATCAAGGAGAAGGGCGCATTGCGCGAGCAGTTCGTACATGTCATCGACGTCATGCCAACGATCCTCGAAGCGTGCGGCATCTCGGCGCCCGAGGAAGTCGATGGCATCCCGCAAGCGCCGCTTGATGGCATCAGTTTCGCGTACACGTTTGACGCGCAGAACGCGAAAGCGCCGTCGCAGCACACGACGCAGTATTTCGAGATGATGGGCCAATACGCCCTTTATCACGAGGGCTGGCTGCTCAGTACCAAGGTGGACCGTGCACCGTGGGACGCCTACAGTGCGGCCAACACCGACCCGTTGAATAACAACGTGTTGGAGCTTTACGACCTGACGACGGACTTCAACCAGACCAAGGATTTGGCCGCCAAACATCCTGACAAAGTCCAAGAGATGAAGCAGAAGTTCATCGAGGAAGCCCGCCAGCACCATGTCTTCCCGCTGGACGCTTCGGTGGCCGCCCGCATCATCGCGCCGCGCCCAAATATCACCGCTGGTCGCACGGAGTTCGTTTACACACGGCCGATGACCGGCTTGCCGCAAGGCGACTCGCCGCTGTTGCTCAATTGTTCCTACACGATTTCCGCCGACATTGAAGTGCCTGAGGGGGGCGCCGAGGGCATGATCCTGACCTCCGGCGGGCGTTTCGCAGGCTACGGCTTCTATCTGCTGAAGGGCAAACCGGTGTTCCTGTGGAATCTGGTCGACCTGAACCGCATCAAGTGGGAAGGGCCCGAGGCGCTTTCGCCCGGCAAGCACACGATCGAGTTCGATTTTAAGTACGCCGGCAAAGGCGTGGGCACGCTCGCTTACAATAGCTTTAGCGGACTCGCCCAGCCGGGCGCTGGCACGCTCAAGGTCGACGGCAAGGAAGTGGCCACGAAACAGATGGAACACACCTTGCCCATGATCCTGCAATGGGACGAGGCCTTTGACGTTGGCTCCGACACGCTCACCGGCGTGAATGACGAAGACTACCAGCCGCCCTTCCCGCTGACCGCAACGCTCAACAAGCTGACGATCAAGGTCGATCGGCCGACGCTCTCGCCCGAGGATGTTAAGTTGCTGGAGGCGGAGGGGCAGCGAAGCAACAAGGCCAGCGAATAACCTATCGAGCACACTGACAATACGCCGAGCGAACGAACCCGCAGGCGCATAGGTTCGCTCGGATCGCGATTCTCAACGACTTCCACCAATGGAGCGGACAATGTCGATTCAGCCTCGAACTCAAGCATTTCTCGTCCTCGCGCTCGGCGCTGGGCTCGGGTATCTTGCAGCGGAAGGACGATTTACTGTTCTGTACCCGTCGCAAGCGGCGATCAAAAGCAGCTCGACAGCATCAACGATCGTCGCGGCGGTTTCGACGCCCAAGGCCGAATGCTGCAGTGATGCCACGAAGGGCGAACTGTTGGCGATGGTCGATCCGGCGTTGTTGGCACAAGCGCAACAATCGCGGCGCGCGGCGGTTGCAGCTGGGACTAAGCCGAACATCGTCGTGATCATGGGCGACGACATCGGCATCTGGAACATCGGCGCGTATCACCGCGGCATGATGGCGGGTAAAACTCCCCATCTCGACCAGTTTGCCGCCGAGGGGATGCTGTTTACCGATTACTATGCCGAGGCAAGTTGCACCGCCGGCCGCGCCAACTTCATTACGGGCGAATTGCCAATTCGCACGGGCATGACCACGGTCGGCCAGGCTGGATCGACCGTCGGCATCCCCGCGCAGGCAGTAACGATTGCCACGGCGCTTAAGTCGATGGGTTACGCCACGGGACAGTTCGGCAAGAACCACCTCGGCGATCTCAATGAGTTCCTGCCGACGGTTCACGGCTTCGACGAGTTCTTCGGCTACTTATATCATCTCGACGCGATGGAAGATCCCGCCCATCCGGCCTACCCGCAAGAGTTACTGGATAAAGTCGGCCCGCGCAACATGGTTCATAGCTGGGCCACCGATACGGACGACTCGACCGTGATGCCGCGTTGGGGCAAGGTCGGCAAACAGAAGATTGAGGACGCTGGCACGCTCTATCCAGAGCGGATGGAAACGGTGGATGACGAAATCCAGGAATTGTCGTTCAAGTTCATCGACAAGGCCAAGGCCGAGGGCAAGCCGTTCTTCCTGTGGCTCAACCCGACCCGCATGCACATCGTCACGCACCTCTCTCCCAAATACGAGGCGCTGCGGAATTCGCAGAACGGTTGGACGATTCACGAAGCCGGCATGGCGCAGCTTGACGACATTGTCGGCGCCACAATGCAGAAACTCAAAGACATGGGCGTGGACGAAAATACGATCGTCGTCTTCACGACCGACAACGGCACGGAGGTGTTCACCTGGCCGGATGGCGGACAAACACCGTTTGCGCAGAGCAAAGGGACAGTCATGGAGGGCGGCTTCCGTGCGCCGGCCATGATTCGCTGGCCAGGTAACGTGCCCGCCGGCAAAGTGGAAAATGGGATTATCTCGGGACTCGACTGGTTTCCGACGTTCCTGGCGGCAGCCGGAGCAACGAACATCGCCGAGGAACTCAAGCAGGGTAAAAAGTTCGGCGAAACGACCTACAAGGTCCATCTTGACGGCTACAACCAGATGGACTTGATTACCGGAAAGGGTCCGTCGAAGCGCCACGAAATCTTCTATTTCGGGGAGAGCGATCTCGGCGCGGTGCGCGTCGACGACTTCAAGTATCGCTTCATTGACCAGCCCGGCGGCTGGCTGGGTGAAAAGACCCACGCTGACGTGCCCTACTTGACCAACCTGCGTCTCGATCCCTTCGAGCGCACCGGCTGGCCGGAAAACGGCTCCAAGATTGGTTCGCAGAATTATTTCAGTTGGTTCCAGTACGAGTTCTGGCGCTTCGTGTTTGTCCAGCAGGAAGTGGAGAAGTTGGCCAAAACGGCAGTCGAGTTCCCGCCGATGCAAAAGGGCGCGAGCTTCAACCTGGACGCCATAAAGGCGAAAATCGAGGCCGCCAGGGCCGCGATCGCCAAGTAAGAACGTGGTCGGCCGAGAGCGACCGTAATTGAATTCCAGCACTCGTTTGAACGCTCATGAGAATCGCTATGAATTGGAAACCGTTGGTGTTGGCGACCGGCGTGGTGCTCATGGCCACCACGCACGGTCGGAGTCAGACGACGCGCAAGCCGGCCGTCAAACCGGCGGCGAAGGCGCCAGCGGCAGCCGACGTCAAGGCGGCGCCAATCGATGCCGTCAAGGCCTCCGCCCAGGCCTTTGCCGACGCTTTCAACAAGCACGACGCTAAAGCGGTCGCCGCGCTTTGGACGGAAGACGGCGAGTACGTGGACGAGGCCGGGCAGCGATTCGAAGGGCGCGCCGCGATCGAGCGCGAATACGCCGAATTCTTCACCGCGCAGCCCAACGCGAAGTTGACCGTCGTCGTCGACGCCGTGCGACCTGTCGGAGAAGCGGCGGCCATCGAAGACGGGCATACGGAACTTTCGATCGACGGTAAGACCGTGGTGAGCGCCGCACAATACACGGCTGTGCATGCCAAGATTGGCACGCAATGGTTGATGTTGTCTGTGCGCGATCAGCGCATTTCGACCGAACCGTCCGCCAGCCAATTGCAAGATCTGGCCTGGTTGGTCGGCTCCTGGCAGGCGGAGCAGAACGGCGGTCAGATGCAGGTCGACTGCCATTGGCTGGGCGACGGTCACTTCCTCGCGCGAAAGTCTTCGGTGAAGCGCGGCGATCAAGATGTGGCTGACGGCTGGCAAGTGATTGGTTGGAACGCGCAATCCCAGGCGATTGAATCCTGGACGTTTTCGTCCGACGGCGGGCGCTCCGTCGGATATTGGATTCCGCACCGCGGCGGATGGATCATCGAACACGCCGGCACGATGGCTGATGGGACGCCGACCGCCGCCGTGAACTACTTCGTGCGCCTCGATGACAACTCGCATTCTTGGAAATCGGTGGAGCGATCCGTCGGCGGGGCGTTGCTACCGGAGTCGGCCGAAATCGTCCTGAAGCGCGTCAGCGCACAGCCGTAGTACACTCGCGTCCTCATTGAAAATGCCATCGCCTTCAACGAGCATCCTAATATGCCACTTTCATCGTTCGCTTCTCGATTCGCGGCGTTAGCGCTTTCCGTCGCGCTCGTGGCGCCGGTTCATGCCCGAGGATTTGGCGGCTTCCATGGCGGCGGCGGCGGCTTTGGCGGCGGCGCCCATGCCGGTGGCTTCGGCGGCGCTGGCGGCTTTGGCGGAGCGGGCTTTGGGGGCGCTGGCAGCTTTGGCGGAGCCAGAGGTTTCGGTGGCACAGGTGGGTTTGGCGGCGCTGGAGGTTTCGGCGCGGGCAATCTCGGCGCAGGCGGATACGGCGGGGCGAATCGCGACAATTTTGGCGGCGGCGGTTTCGGACAGGCCGGCGCGTTCGGCGGCGCGGCGGCCGGCCGGTTTCCCGGCGCGGCCAATTTCGGAGGCGGATCGTTCGCCGGAGCAACGAATCGTGGACAACTCAATAACTTCCTCGGACTGCCGTCCGACGAGGGGTTTCACGGCTTGAGTAGTGAGTTCAACGTGAATCGCGGCGCGGTCGAAGGACCGCGCGGCGGCACGGCGGCCGGCGTGTCAGTTGAAGGCCCACGCGGCAATGAGGCGGCACGAGGCGTCGCGGAAGGGCCCAACGGACGCGTCGCGGCAGGCGGCGGAGTGCGCGGCGTGAATGGCTATGGAGCGGCGCGGGGCGTCGTCGCCGGGCCGAACGGCATCGCGACCGGATTCGCCAGGGTCACGCCGAACGACCGTTATTTCACCGGACGCATGGTCCAGGGCAATTTTCATGACTGGGGCGTCTACGGCGGCGGCTGGTATGCGGCCCATCCGGGCGCGTGGTATGCCGCGAACTGGGCGGCCGACACGGCGTGGAACATGGCAACGTGGCCGGCGGTCGGAGCTTGGTTCGACTATCCCGAAAACACTCCGCCCACGAGCTACGACTACGGCAACAACATCACGTCGAGTGATGACAACGTGTATGTCGACGGGCAGTCCGCCGGATCCACCGCAGATTATTACAACCAGTCGTCAGCGCTCGCGACGACTGGCGCGCAAGCATCGGCGCCCGCCGACGAGCAATGGCTACCGTTCGGCGTGTTCGCGCTCACGCAACACGATCACGATCGTACGGACCTGACGATCCAACTGGCCGTCAACAAGCAAGGCGTAATCCGCGGCAACTACACCGATTCTCACAAACACGAGACCATGCCGGTGCAAGGCTCGGTCGACAAAAGCACGCAACGCGTCGCGTTTACCATTGGCGACAAAACGGATGTCGTCTTTGAGACCGGACTGTACAATCTGACTAAAGACGAATCCCCCGTGCTGATTCAGCACAAAGACCATTCCGAGCAATGGGTCCTGGTTCGCCTGCATCCGCCGGCGGACGCCAATGCCACTGGCGGAGCACAAGACGCCCCCGCCGACAACCCAAATCCGACGCCGCAATGACGGAAACTGAACGACCGTCGCCACGAACCATCCGCCAGTTGCATGTCCCGTCCGCCGAAGTCTCGCGCGAAGGACCGGCGCCGGAAGTCGGCGGCAATACGCACTATCTCACGCTCCTGTCGGTCTCGTCCGGCATGGTCGGCGCTTGCTTGACCGCCGTCGGGTTGATCGAAGTTGTGAAGGCGCTTAATCGGATCGAAACGGTCGTCGACGACCTGCTGGCGACACACTCTTCCGGGGAACAGATGCAGAATTATGTCGCCCAGCGCAGCGTGTTCTTGGAGCCCGATGCGCAGTTTGCCGTCGCGCCGCTTTGTTGCCGGCTGTCGACCTACCAATAGCAAAGGAGCCAAGGTCCGCTGGACCTTGGCTCCTGAAGCATTCGGATTTCAACTGCTGCGATCGCGTTAGTTCGCCCGGCGACGAAATCGCGCGCCGGCGACGAAGCAGCAGCCGATCAGCGACCAAGCCACGATCGATGCCGGCTCCGGCACGATCTCCACGACCTGATCCTGGAAGTTCGAATTCGGGCCGCGCGAAATGCCGTACAAGTTCGCCTTTTGGCCGGCGGCGTTCGCGGTGGACAGGAAATTGTTCGCAGCTTGCAGCAGCGACGCATTGCCTGTTGCGGTCAATTGCCCGCCCGCCAGGTTCAAACCTGTACCGCCGTCGTACACGATTTCCCAAATCGCCACTTGAAACGCGGCGGCCTGCAAGGCGTTCGTCAGCGGCAACGGCGACACCTGCGTAGTGATGTGCTGATACCACATGTTGGCGAGCAGCGCCGCGGCGGTGCTCCCCATCGGAATGTTGTTCGTCCCCGGCTGAGGGGAGCTGGCCAACGAGTTGACCATGATCCCGCTGTAGGATGCGCCAGGGGATACGTGCTGTGTCAGCTCGATGCAGAACGACACGAAGGACGTTTTCGATTCTCCGCCACTGGGCGTGCGGAAGATCAGATTGTCAGGATTTGACAGCACGGTCCAGTCAAAGCGACCAGCAGAACCGCTGCTGTAGTTGTTGCCCAGGAACGAGACGGTCACGCCGCCGCTGTTCAGGCCGAGTCCATCGAGCTTGGCGTCAATCGTGGGCGCCGCTCCGGCATCTCCGGCGCTCAGCCCCGTCAACACGCAACCCGCCAACAAGACGCCTGCCCACGTCCAATTCTTCATTGCCTGCTTCTCCTTGGTGCCCGTCAAAAGTGTGCTTCAAAAGGTACGCGGGCCTGATTGCCCACTTTGCCGACATAGTTTGAGCTTAGTCGGGCGTTCATCCGCGTCAACCAATAGGCAACTTCTGCTGTTAAAATCGGAATATTCGCTCCGAAATATCCGGTCGACGTCCACTGACGACTCCCTAACGGCCGCCGAATGGCTCATTGAACATTAGGGCAGCCGGGCCGACCAGCTTGCGCTCGAGGGAGGAAGTCATGGCGGGCTGCTGGCCGCGGCCGTGATGACGCAGCAGCCAGCCTTTTTTGGCGATTGTCTGGTCGAAGTCCCGGTGAATGGCCTGATTCGCTTCCCATTGTTAGCCAACGGCCAGGAGGCCATCCCCGAGATCGGCTCGCCTCTCGATCCGCCAGTTGTCCATGCTCGCGCGCTCGTCCCACTGGCATTGCCATTGCGCCGGTGAATCGAGCAGTTTCCACTGCCGCCTGCGGTACACCCGCACCATTCCGGCTCGGTCGTTCGCGCCGCTTAGTTGCGTCCGTCGATCAATGAACAGAGCCCGAGAGCCGGGGCGACCGTTCAGAAGTTGGAATGAGGCCGGAAACGTCCGCGAAGTGGACCCCGAAAACTGGGCCAGCTGACAAGCTAATGCCAGAAGGGCTGGAGGTCGATCAGGAGGTTCATTGCGATGGCACGGAAGCGAGTGGCCGCGCGCGAGGGTCAAGGCGAAGGCGGCGTTGTCGGGGGGCGCCGTCTCGCAGACTGCGAGTCGTTGTAGTTAATGGGCACTCGGCTGCATCCGCAAAGATGGTTGTCATTCGCGGCCAATCGATTTCCGGTCGGCTCGCCATTAAGATATCTGGACGTCGACGGTCATCAAAGAAAGGCTGTGGAAGTAATGCGAACGACGGCACGAATGCTGATGTGTGGCGTGGTCCTCACCGTATTTGCGGCGTCGGTAGGCGCCTGCCGCGCGGCCGAACTCAAGGCCGGTGTGGCGCGCGTCGATCTGACGCCGCCGTTGGAATTCCACGTCCCTTTAGGTGGCTACGGCGAGCGGATGAATCGTCCGGCCGAGGGCGTGCATGATCGCATTTTCGCTAAGGCCTTGGTCGTTACGGCTGGCCAGCAGAAGTTCGCGATCGTAACAGTTGATATCGTCGGTTTTCCACCTACTTTGAAGCCCGAGTTGCTCGAGCGACTGTCCGATGGCTGGTCGGCCGGCCAAGTCATGTTGCTGGCCAGTCACTCGCACACCAGCATCGAGATGAACGCTATCAACCCGCTCAATACGTTTCAGATCCCCCAACTCGGGATCTATAATTCGCGCGTCCACGAGTTCGTCGTAGATCGCCTGTCGGAAGTAGTGCGCCAGGCGGAGAGGCAACTGATCGAAGTGTCGGTGGGCACGACGACCGAGTCGATCGACGGCTGGAACCGCAACCGCCGCGGCGGCACTGTAACCGACAACAATCTTACGGTGACCCGCATCGATACCGCACTAGGTAAACCGCTCGCGGTGCTAGTCAACTTTACGGCACATCCCACCTTCATGTCCGGCGAGGACATGCTGTTCTCCGGCGACTGGCCCGGCCACTTACAGCGTACCGTCGAATCGCTAGTTGCGGACGGCGTCATCGCGATGTACTACAACGGCGCCGAGGGCGATCAGGCGCCCGTGCCCCGTTCAGACTCAGGTACGAGCCGTTGGGAACGGGCCGAGCGCTACGGCCGCGACCTGGGCATCTTGGCCTGGAAGCAGTGGCAAGCAACCAAGACTTCGGCCGACGTACCATTCGTTTATCACTCCCGCTCAATCGATTTGCCCGAGCGCACCTGGCATCCCGACTTCCTTAAGACCGGCGGCGCCGAATATGGTCTAAGCGAAAAACTACTCCAGGAACTGCTGCCCGTGCTCTTTCCGAAGCAAGTTGACTGCGTTTCGCTTCGGCTGGGGGATTTGCTGATTGTGGGAATACCGGGTGAAATGGCCGCCTCCCTCGGAATGGAGATCAAGAGTCAAGTCGGCCGCAACACCGGCGTCAAGAACCCTGTGATCGGCGGACTGGCGGACGAATGGATCAGTTACATGTTGCCCGCAGAAGAATATCGCCGCGGAGGCTACGAATCGAGCGTCAGTTTCTACGGCGAAAATCTCGGTGAAACGATTGTCGCCGGCGCGATCGCCGGCGCCAGCGAACTGGCAAAGTAGAACTTGATCAACACCCGATTCATCTTCACCAATTGTGGACGCGAACGCGAAGCTTCTTCATTGCAAGCAGGCGACCCATCTATATACGAGCGCTGGAAACCCCTTCACAAGAGCTCGCCTGTGGTCGACGTTAAGGACGCGGAGGACAGGAAGTAGAAAGGCGGCCAGTGAATTTGCCCACGGCGATCGAAATCGCCGCGGGCAAGGGAAGAAGTCGGTCGACGCACCGGAATCATTTCGCCATATTCACGCGCGTGTTCTTGCTGGTCCGCCTGAAGATCCTGGCGACGTCGGCAAAATCGTGGTTTGCACCGCAAGCCGCTACGGCTTTTTCCTGGTGGCATTCTTCACTTTCTTCACGGCCTTCTTCACAGCAGTGGCGACTTTGACACGGCGATTCTTTCTTTTTGTCTGCCTCTCTTTTGCACCAGGAAGCACCTCTTGAGCAAGCTCACGGATTGGTCCAGTCTTCGTCTTGCTCGACTTCGTGTCGGACTTCCCTTTGGAGTTCTTCTTGGCTTTTGGGCCAATGCCAACCCAGCTCTCAACCGTTTCGACAACTTCCTTGATCCTGCTCTTCTTCTTTGCCATACATTCCCTCCTTGAATTGGGTAAGGGGCACTTTATCGGTCGCGATCATTGTGCCGACGATCCCGACGGCTCGTCAGCTCCACTCCGATCGCCCCGAGGCAGGATATGGAGCGGACTCGATCAGATGAAGCGAGGCTGTTTTGCTTGGCAGATTTGAAAAGCGCTCATTCACATGGTCACTGGAGAAGTTGGCCATTTCACGACCAATTGAAATCGATGGGGCAGGTCGGCGATGCAAAGGTAAAGCATCGGCCAACGGTAACGCCGCCGGGGCGGTCATGAACGACCTTGAAACAGAGGTGATTAGAAATCAGACGACGGATTCTGGTTCGTGTATGGCGTCGCGACAGACGACGACCTTCTGCTTGTCAGCGTGCCGCCAAGCTTGACTCCGAGCGGTAGTTGACGATCAGGTAATCGCGGGCGATCTTAATCCGTTCTTCGGCGTGGTCCCAAAACCAACCGACGTCCTTGATGAACTTTCCGTCGTAATTGATGAGCGTGTCGTCGATCGCGATCACGCCATGGCTGCAGTAACGCGTCGCAGGGTCGCGCTGCAGCCACTTCAGCCGCCGCTCATTGACCGCCGACACGTCCCACTCGGCTTCCGTCAGAAAGCGGTTGAGGCAAGATTGATCGGTGGTGTTGACGAATTCGCTGTTGATGCCAGTCACCGTCTTGTTGGACGCCATCATCAGTTCCGTCAGGTACTCGGCGAAATGCCGACGCTGCGGCTCGTCGGAAAGCAAATCGCCGAGTTCTTCCACAGCTTCACGCACCACTTGAGGAAACTCCACGATCGCCGGCATCGTCGCGCCCTCCTTGGTCGCACACCGCCCGGCCCTCCAGCGCCAGGCGAAAACGCCGCGATTAAACCCCAATCCCCCTGCTTTCCCCACGTCAATTGAAGGTTTGCAAAAGTCCAGTGATCCGTTTTCAGTGGAGACGAAAGCCTTGCTCACAAAATACTGAAAACTGAAAACGGAACACTTCAAACTCTTTCCTCACCTCGTTCCCGACCAGAACGAATCGAACCCGTCCGTGGAAACGTCCGACGAGTCGGACGATGAAGACATGACGGGAGCGAGGGCGGCGAGATCGCCGCGGATGCCGCTGAGCATTAGCCCGGCCAGCATCCAGCAGACCATTCCGCCGGCGGCGGTAACGTAGAGCGCGGTGTCGTTTTCGATCTTGAAGAAGTTGAACGACACGAAGGCGCTCGGAATCACCGCGGCCGTTCCCCAGAAATAAAACCAGACGCGTCGACCGAGCGATAGGACATGCGGTAACCCGGCTTCGGCGGAGGATTCCGGCGAAATGAGCGCCGGCAACAGCACGCGCACGGATAAGAGCGTGGCGCAGAAGAACGTCATCGACGCGGCCAGCAATCCGCAATGCACCTGCGAGGTCATGAACTTGGTGTAGCTCAACTGCTCGTTGAAGCGCGCGTTGATCCAATAAGGAAACACCCAGCCGGATGTAATCCATTCCAGAAAAGTAACAAGCGCCATGAAATCGCCGATCCGCAACGCGGCGCGCCACAGTCCGGGCAGCTCTTCAACGGTCGGCTTCTCCTGCCTTCTCATCCGTCCAAACGCTCGAAACAGCGGCCAGGCCAAAATCACGACGAGCAAGGTTCCGAGTGGAAACGCGACGCCGTTGACGGCCGGAAGCTGCACGTTATTGAAGAACTCCACGGCGCCGTCAACTTGAAGCGTTTTGATCAGTTCATTCAGGTTGAACGTGATATTGAGCGTGCTGGCGATGCCGTTCGGGATGACGCCGCAGGCGATCAGCGACAGCAGCGGGTGGCGGCGGACCCATTGCTTCCAGCCGCGCGACGGCGGGCGGATCAAACGCTGCGCGTGCGGTTGGAGTTCGACTTCCAACTGCCGTGCGAGCGCCCCGGCGGTTTGATAGCGTGTTTCGCGGTCGGGCTTGAGTGCATCTAACAGGACGTCGAGCACGCCTTCGGGGAAGACCGCTTTGGCCCGTTCGATGAACAGCGGATCGACGCCGCGTTTTCGCCGCGCAATCATCTGCGTGACCATCGTGGTCACGTCCCCTTCGAGCGCCGTATCCGCGAAGGGACGCGATCCGGTCAGCAATTCCCAGAGCATGACGCCGAGCGAGTAGACATCCGCGCGGCCGTCGAGATCCTCCGGAGGGCGGAGCATCGCGTAGGCTTCGAGCTGCTCCGGCGACATATACGCCAGGCTGCCGCCAAAATAAGCCGCGGCGCTCGCGCCGGTCACGCTCCCGGAAAAGCTGATATTGAAATCAGCCAGCTTGGGCGAAGCGTCGGCTGCCAGTAGCACGTTGGCCGGCTTGATATCGCGATGCAACACCCCCCGCTGATGCGCGTAATCAAGCGCCCGGGCGAGCCGCGCGCCGAGCCAACAGATCACGCCGGGCCATGAGGTCTGCGCCAGGCGGCGGCGCATACCGGATTCCGACGGCGGCGATTCGCCGCGCGCTTCGAGCGCTTGATCGACCACGGTCAGCAACAGTTTGCCATTGCGCTCGCTCGGCGGTGTGCGGCGCACGCGGTCGGCCACCTGGTGGAGCGTACCGCCGGCCACGTACTGCATGTAGAGCAGTCGCAATTTGCGCTCGGGAATCACGCGCTGATCGAACACGCGGACGATGTGCGGGTGATCGAGCTGCGAGAGCGTTTGCCCTTCCACGCCGCGGTCGCCGGTGACCTTGAGTGCGACGAGTCGCTGCATGGAGCGTTGCCGGGCGAGGAACACCGTGCCGAACGCGCCTTTGCCAAGCTGGGCGAGGAGATCAAAGTCGTCGAGCGTCTGCCCTACCTGGATGTCGCCAAGCCGGTCGGCTTTGTAGAGAATCGTGGTGGCGTGCTTCGCGGGGCTGGCCAGCAGTTGCGCCAGATCTTTCGCCTGGAGCGGAAAGCGTCGCTCGTACTCGTCTGGCTCGATCGGGTCTTCTAATTGCTTGCGAAGGTGCTGCTCTTCATGAATCAAATCGGGCGGCACGACGCCGTCCTGAGTTAGCTCAGGGAACGCTTCCACGTAGCGTTCGAGTAATGCGCGCTCGCCGCGTTCCCAGCGGTGCTCCAGATCGAGCTTGATCAATTCGACGAGCGCCAGACGGCGCAGGCCGGGCGGATCGGCCGGCAGGAATTCCGAGACGTCGGGCGGCGTGCCGGACTCCCAGGCGTCGATGAACCGCTCCAGGTGCGCGCTCAACCGTTCCCAGAGCATCGTGCTCGGTTCGGTTTCTTGCGGCGGTTCTGTGTGGCCTGACACTGCGGTGTTCCTTACGATGCCGGCGCGCTGACTTCGTTGACCAGGGGTTCGCCGCGTTCGAAAGCGGTCACGTTGGCGATCGTCTGCCGCGAGATCGCGTCCAACGCCTCGCAAGTAAAGAATGCCTGGTGGGCCGTGATCATTACGTTGGGAAACGTCAGCAGGCGCGAGAACACGTCGTCTTGAATCACTTGCCGCGACAAGTCCTCGAAAAACAGGTCGGCTTCCTCTTCATAGACATCCAGCCCAAGCGAACCGAGCTGACCGTGCTTCAAGGCGTCGATCACGGCCTTGGTCTCCACGAGCGCGCCGCGACTGGTGTTAATCAGCATCGCGCCGCGCTTCATCTTGGCCAAAGCCGCGGCACTGATCATGTGCTTTGTCTCCGGCATCAGTGGGCAATGCAACGTGATGATGTCGGCGCCGGCGAGCAATTCATCCAGCGGAACATACTTCGCGCCGAGCGCCACGCATTCCGGGTTCTGCACGCGATCGTGACAGAGCAACCGGCAACCAAAGCCATGCATGATCCGGGCGACAATCGCGCCGATCTTGCCGGTGCCCACCACGCCGACCGTCCGGCCGTGCAAATCGAAACCGAGCAGCCCGTCGAGCGAAAAATTGCCTTCGCGCACGCGGACGTAGGCTTTGTGCAGTCGCCGCGTGAGCGTGAGGATCAGCCCGACGGCGTGTTCGGCCACGGCATACGGAGAATACGCCGGCACGCGCATGACTTTGAGGCCGAGCTTTGCCGCGGTCGGCAAGTGTACGTGATTGAAGCCCGCCGAGCGGAGCGCAATCACTCGCGTGCCGCCAGCCTGCAACACCGTGAGCGTTTCCGCATCGAGCACATCATTCACAAACGCACAAACGGCCGGAAAACCGTGCGCAAGCGGCGCAGTCTCGCGATTCAGCCGCGGCTCGAGAAAATGCAGTTCGTGCAAATGCGCATCGTTGGCGATCGTCAGAAATTCGCGGTCATACGGTTTGGTGCTGAATACGGCGATACGCATGGCCAGGGCTCGCAGGAATTTGTGGAATCGACTCCGCAGTATACCACCGCGCTGCCGCGGCCCCGAAGGGGCGACCTTTGCCTAGTGACGCTGGGTGCCTGGGGCAGGGGCGCTGGTTTCGCCGTCACCATGGTCCAACAGCTGGGGCTTCGGTGAACGTGTCAACCAAACGCCACGATGCCCCAGCGGTTTTGGCTTGGATGCCTACGTCGCCCGCCCCAGCCCCAGGCACCCACGCATTGACTT
>Ga0163153_10004499_pt1 | contig 17450 bp, 17 predicted proteins | sample OliLakLV19MP6IB1_FD_148629 | JGI IMG/M metagenome (GOLD analysis project Ga0163153, IMG submission 148629) | Freshwater microbial mat bacterial communities from Lake Vanda, McMurdo Dry Valleys, Antarctica - Oligotrophic Lake LV.19.MP6.IB-1 | ecosystem: Environmental > Aquatic > Freshwater >... | reverse complement strand
GCGTCCGAAGCCTGCGCGGCGCGTGGATCCGACTCAAGCTGCGGCCTTGTATCCGGAGCCTCGCACGGTGCGAATCAGGTCGGGTCGATCGAGCTTCCGGCGCAACTGCGCGACGTGGACGTCGACCGTCCGCGTGCCTCCGGGGAACGACAGACCCCAGACTCGCTCGAGCAGTCGCTCGCGAGACATCACGGTTCCTGGATGCGCGAGAAAGTAGGCCAGCAGGTCGAACTCACGACCGGTGAGCTCGATCGGGCGGCCAGCCACCGAGACCGTTCGACCATCGTGCTCGAGCGCGATGTCGCCTGTGACGACGGCGTCCTGCGTCTCCTCGGGCTCGGCTCGGCGAAGGACGGCGCGAACGCGCGCGACGAGCTCGCGCGGCGAAAAGGGCTTCGTCACGTAGTCGTCGGCCCCGAGCTCGAGTCCGACGATGCGGTCGATCTCCTCGTCACGGGCGGTGACGATGACGACCGGGAGCGATGAGCTGTCGCGAATCGCGCGGCAGAGATCGAGGCCGTCGGCGTCCGGCAGTTGGAGGTCGAGAATCGCGAGGCGGAACTCGTTCTGCTCGAGCGCGAGGAGCGCGTCTGCGCACCGCGAGACCCACATCACACCGAAGCCCTCTCGCTCGAGGTACGTGCGGACGAGCGTCGCGATGTCCTCCTCGTCCTCGACGAGCAGGATCGTTCCGCCCCGAGTCGCTGCGACGGTCACGCCCTCGCGCGCTTGAGCACGTTGACGGTCTTCGCAGGGCCGCCGTCGCGGTGCTTCACGACGACGAGCGCTCCAGGCCGCGCCTGCCAGCGGAAACCGGGGTCGCCGCGGAACCTGAAGACGGTCCCACGATTGAGCGGGATCGTGACCGGGCCCGTGTCGCTCCCGATCGTGATCGACGTTCGCGTCAGCGACGAGACGATGCCGCGGCTCGTGATCAGCGCAGGTTTCCCGAAGGCCCGGATCAATACTGCAGGCCGGTCTCCGTTGTGCGTCACCGTCGCGACGTAGCCCGGTCGGATGTCTTGGAGCCGCGCGAGGAGGCCGTTCACCTTCACTCGCGTCGCTTTGGAGACGGCGAACGAGGCAACGCTCCCGTCGAGGGCACGCAGCTCGATCTGCGTCTCGTCGATCGACTGGACGATCCCCTGATCGTTCGTGAGATCCGACGGCGCCGACAGTGCGGCAGCAGGAATCGCGAACGCGAGAACTGCGGCGACGGCCGTGAGACGGCGAAGTGAGCGGATCGTCATGTGTGCATCGTCGTCGGTCACGGTAAGCCTGTCATGGGGTGGGCGTAAGCCCTGTGTAAAGCATGTCAGCCGCGGCACCCGGACACGCCGCGGCTACCCTTGTTGCCGTGTCTACGCGCGACGACATCAGGAACGTCGCCATCGTGGCGCACGTCGACCACGGGAAGACGACCCTCGTCGACGCGATGTTGTGGCAGTCGGGGACGTTCCGCGCCAACCAGGACATCGCCGAACGGGTCATGGACTCCATGGATCTCGAGCGCGAGAAGGGCATCACGATCCTCGCCAAGAACACGGCGGTCCGGTACGGCGAGACGAAGATCAACATCATCGACACGCCGGGCCACGCGGACTTCGGCGGTGAGGTCGAGCGTGGCCTGCGCATGGTCGACGGCGTGTTGCTCCTCGTCGACGCGAGCGAGGGGCCGCTGCCGCAGACGCGATTCGTCCTCCGCAAGGCGCTCGAGGCGCACCTACGTGTGATCCTCGTCGTCAACAAGGTCGATCGACCCGACGCGCGGGTCGAGGAGGTCGTGAACGAGGTCTACGAGCTCTTCCTCGACCTCGACGCCGACGAGAGCCAGATCGAGTTCCCGATCGTCTACTGCAACGCGAAGGCCGGGAAGGCGGGACTGAAGGTCGATGAGCTCGCCGACGATCTGCGCCCGTTGCTCGACCTCCTGCTCGAGACGATTCCGGCGCCTACGTACGAGGAGGGCCACCCGCTGCAGGCGCTCGTCACGAACCTTGATGCCTCCGCATACGTCGGCCGCCTCGCGATCTGCCGCGTTCGAAACGGCACGATCAGCAGGGGGCAGCAGGTCGCCTGGTGCCGCGCCGATGGCACCGTCGAGCGCGCCAGGGTCACCGAGCTCTACGTCACCGAGGCGCTCGACCGCGTCGAGGCTCTCGAGGCCGGACCGGGTGACATCGTCGCCGTTGCCGGGATCCCGGAGGTCACGATCGGCGAGACCCTTGCCGACTTCGACGACCCGCGGCCGCTCCCGGTCGAGCAGGTCGACGAGCCCTCGCTGTCGATGACCGTCGGCATCAACACCTCGCCGCTCGCCGGCCTCGAGGGGACGCGTCTCACCGCGAGCCAGGTGAAGGGCCGGCTCGACGCAGAGCTGATCGGCAATGTCTCGCTCCGGGTTCTGCCAACAGAGCGTCCGGACACGTGGGAGGTGCAGGGCCGCGGCGAGCTGCAGCTGGCCGTGCTCGTCGAGCTCATGCGCCGTGAGGGCTTCGAGCTGACGGTGGGCAAGCCGCAGGTTGTGACGAAGGAGGTCAACGGCAAGGTGCACGAGCCGGTCGAGCGCCTCGCGATCGATGCGCCCGAGGAGTACATCGGCGTGCTCACGCAGCTGCTCGCGCTCCGCAAGGGGAGGATGGAGCAGATGGTCAACCACGGCACCGGCTGGGTGCGGCTCGAGTACCTCGTCCCGGCGCGGGCCCTGATCGGCTTCCGCACGGAGTTCCTCACCGAGACACGCGGCACCGGGATCCTCCATCACGTCTTCGACCGCTACGAGCCGTGGTACGGCGAGCTTCGCACGCGGCCGAGCGGATCGCTCGTCGCCGACCGCCAGGGGCCGACGACGGGATTCGCGATCTCGAACCTGCAAGAGCGCGGGACGCTCTTCTTAGCACCGGGAGTCGGTGTCTACGAGGGGATGATCGTGGGCGAGAACGCCCGCTCCGAGGACATGGACGTGAACGCCACGAAGGAGAAGAAGCTCACGAACATGCGCGCGTCGAGCTCCGACGAGCTCGTGCGGCTGATCCCGCCTCGCCCGCTCTCGCTCGAGCAGGCGCTCGAGTTCATCCGTGAGGACGAGTGCGTCGAGGTGACGCCCACGTCGATCCGGTTGCGCAAGGTCGAGCTTGCCGCCGGGAAACGGCAGCAGCTGAACAGTCGCAAGGCCCGCGGGCTGGCGTAGCTCACGAGGGGCCGGCCGGGGTTCTCATCCCATTCTCATCTGCGGCGAGCGACAATGAGCGGATGCGCGTGCTCATCGTCGAGGACGAGCCGAAGCTCGCCGCTCTCCTCAGGCGGGGCCTCGCCGAGGAAGGCTACGCCGCGGACGTCGCCGCGACGGGCGAGGATGCGCTCTGGATGGCCGAATCGACGCCGTTCGACGCAGTCGTCCTCGACATCGTCCTGCCAGGGATGGACGGGCTCGAGGTGTGTCGAACTCTTCGTGAACGGGGGGTCTGGGCTCCGATCGTGATGTTGACCGCGCGCGGGGTCGTGGGTGACCGGGTGACCGGGCTCGACGCCGGCGCGGACGACTATCTGACGAAGCCGTTCTCGTTTGTGGAGCTGCTCGCGCGGCTGCGCGCCCTGACCCGGCGTGGTGCGGGCGAGCGCCCTGCGATCGTCGAGGTCGGGTCGCTTCGCCTCGATCCGTCAACCCGGAGAGTGTGGCGTGGCGAAAACGAGGTGATGCTCTCGACGAAGGAGTTTGCGCTGCTCGAGGTGATGATGCGCCGACCGGGCAGGGTTCTCTCGCGACTCGACCTGCTCGAGCACGCATGGGACTTCGCGTACGAGAATCGCTCGAACGTGATCGACGTCTACATCCGCTATCTGCGTGAGAAGGTCGACCGGCCGTTCGGCGTCACGTCGATCGAAACCGTGCGCGGCGCCGGCTACCGGCTCCGGAGCGACGGCGGCGTGACGTGATTGCCCGTCGGGCATCGCGCATCCCGATCCGGCTGCGACTGACGCTTGCATTCGCGATCGCGATGGCAATCGTCCTCGCCGCCCTGGGAGTGTTCCTCTCCACGCGGCTCGAAGCTGCCCTCGATCGTTCGATCAATCAGGGGTTGCGAGGCCGCGCCGGGGATCTGAGGTTGGTGGTCTCGCGGGCCGCGCCGGGCCTCGGGGCGCGCGTCCAGCCCGTGCTCGAAAACGAGGTTGAGAGCTTCGCGCAGCTTCTCGATACGAGGGGGACGGTCGTCGACAGGACACCCGAGGCAGGGAGCATCTCACTGCTCACGCCCGCTCAGCTGGAACGGGCTCTACGCGGCCCGGTTCTCGTGGAGCGTGGGCCGCCCGACCTGCTGGACGAAAGGGTTCGCCTGTTCGCAACGCCCGCGACGACACGTGACGGCGAGCCGCTCGTTGTGGTCGTCGGGACGTCGCTCGAGGCGCGGGGCGACGCTCTCGAAACGCTTCTGGTCCTGTTCCTGATCGGCGGGCCGGTCGCTCTTGCGTTGGCTGCGCTGCTCGGCTATGGGCTTGCAACAGCCGCGCTCCGGCCGGTCGAGGCGATGCGACGTGAAGCCGCGGCCGTCTCGGCGGTGGAACCTGGTCGCCGACTCTCACTGCCTGCCGCCGACGACGAGATCCGGCGGCTCGGCGCGACCCTGAATGAAATGCTTGGCCGGCTCGAGCTGGCTCTCGAGCGCGAGCGTCGCTTCATTGCGGATGCGAGCCACGAGCTCAGGACGCCCCTCGCGCTCCTTCGCACCGAGCTCGAGCTCGCCCTCAGGCGCCCGCGTTCGAACGACGAGCTCGAGCAGGCCATCAGATCCGCGGCGCAGGAAGCAGATCGTCTCTCGCAGCTCGCCGAGGACATGCTCGTGCTCGCGCAGGCTGACGACGGCAAACTGCCCGTGCGTCGCGAGCAGATGAATGCGCTCGATCTCATCGAACGCCTCCGTGCCCGCTTCGCGGCAGAGGCACGGGCAGCGGGCAGAGCGATAGAACGAGAGACCGTTCCGTCCGGCCTGACGCTCCTGGGAGATCGACTTCGCGTCGAGCAGGCGCTCGGAAATCTCGTCGACAACGCCCTACGCCACGGCCGGGGTACCGTCGTCCTTGCGGCATGTCACATGGAGCGCGCGGTCGAGCTTCATGTGCGGGACGAGGGCCACTTTCCCGACGATCTCCGTCCGCACGCGTTCGAGCGATTCGCGCGCTCCGACGCCGCGCGGTCGGGTGCCGGCGCAGGACTGGGCCTCGCGATCGTGGAGGTGATCGCCCGCTCGCACGGCGGGTCGACGCACATCGAGGACGATGGAGGAACGGACGTCTGGGTGGCGTTCCCCGACGACTGACGCTGGTTTCGCGTCTCATCGCACTCTCATCTCACGGCTCTATCTCTTTGCGTGCCCGCGGCGTGCGGGACAACTCGGAGACAGGAGCTGGAGATGCGAATCAATCAGATGGTCGTCGGACTAGCGGCGCTCGCAGCCGTCATCGCGGCAACGACGGCGCTCGCGGACGGGGTGGCCGCGCAGAGGGATGACGGACTGCCCAGAGGCTCGGAGAGCGTGTCCCTCGATCCGGCCAACTTCTCGACCAGGATCACCAATCGCTACTGGCCAATGAAGCCGGGGATGCGCTGGGTCTACCGAGAGTCGAGCCCGGGTGCCGCCGACAAGCGTGTCACCGTGACCGTGACGAGCCGCACGAAGAAGCTCGCGAACGGTGTGACCGCTCGAGTCGTGCGTGACACCGTGACCGAGAACGGCAAGTTCGTCGAGGACACGATCGACCTGTACGCCCAGGACCGGGCCGGGAACGTCTGGTACCTCGGTGAGGATACGAAGGAGTACGAGAATGGGAAGGTCACGTCGTCGGCCGGCTCGTTCGAGGCAGGAGTCGACGGGGCGCAGGCGGGCATTGCGATGCCGGCGCATCCCAAGCCGGGTCTGCGCTATCGCCAGGAGCATTACGCCGGCGAGGCCGAGGACAGAGCCGAGATCGTCTCGGTCGGCCAGCAGGCACAGGCACCCGCCGGTCACTACAGCGGCGTCGTGATGACGAGAGATCTGAACCCGCTCGACCCGACCCACGTCGAAGTCAAGTTCTATGCCCCGGGCATCGGGCCCGTGCTCGCGATCGGCGTCTCGGGAAGCGCCGCCCGCGAGGAGCTCCTCCGCGTTGGCTGAAGCTCCAGCGGGGCGGGTGCCTGGCACCCGCCCCGCCCGCCTTACGTACTCTGTCGCCGTGCGCGACCTGAGGCCGCTCTTCGATCCACGCTCGGTGGCCGTTCTCGGCGCCTCCGACGATCCGACGAAGTGGGGCCAGTGGATCGCTGCCGGCGCGTTGCGCGGAGCCCATCGGCGTGACGTCTGGCTTGTCAACCGCAAGGGTGGCCAGATCCTCGGGCGTGAGGCGTACACGTCGCTTGCGGAGCTTCCCGGCGAGCCCGATCTCGTCGTCATCTCCCTGCCGGAGTTTGCGTTCGAGCAGGCGATCGACGACTCCCTTGCAGCGGGCGCGAAGGCGATCGTCGCGATCACGGCGGGGCTCGGAGAGATCGACGACGCAGGCAAGGCGCGTGAAGCTGCCGCCGTCGAGCGTGTCCGGGCAGCAGGCGCCGTGATGGTCGGCCCGAACTGCCTCGGCGTTTACGACGCTGCGGCAGAGCTCGACGTCGGTTCGAACTCGTTCACTCCGGGGTCGATCGGGATCATCTCGCAGAGCGGCAACCTCGCGCTCGAGTTGAGCCTCCTCGCCGCCGAGTACGGCGTCGGGGTCTCGCGCTTCACCTCGCTCGGCAACCAGGCCGACATCGAGGCGGCAGAGCTCGTCGAGTCCTATGCCGCCGACGAGAACACCCGCGTGATCGGCGTCTATTGCGAGGACTTTCGCGACGGACGTGCCTTTGCGCGCGCCGGGGCCGCTGCTGTCGCTGCCGGGAAGCAGGTCGTCCTGCTCGCTGCGGGCGGCAGCGAGGCGGGCGCGCGCGCTGCCGCCTCTCATACCGGCGCTCTCGCGAGCGACTCGGCGGCGGTCGAGGCTGCCTGCCATGCGGCGAAGATCCTTCGCGTGGCGACGCCGAAGGAGCTCATCGACCGGGCGCTCGCGAGCCTCTCGTCCGATCGGCCTCGCGGGCGCAGGGTGGCGATCGTCGGGGACGGTGGCGGCACGGGAGTCGTGACGGCGGATCTCGTCACGGCGGCGGGGCTCGATCTCCCCGAGCTGTCCGACGGCCTCAAGTCCAGTCTGACCGAGATTGCGCCGACGATCATCACGGCCAACCCCGTCGATCTTGCCGGGGCGGGTGAGGTGGACTTCTGGAACTTCGAGAGGGTCCTGAAGGCCGTGCTCGATTCGGGTGAGGTCGACTCGGTCGTGTTCACCGGCTACTTCGGCGGCTACAGCGAGATGAATCCGGACTTCGCGCCGAAGGAGATGGAGGTCGCTGCTGCGATCGCCGCCGCCGCAGCGGCGAGCGGACGGCCACTGCTCACGCAGGCGATGTACTGGGCCTCGAAGCCGGCGCAGGTCCTCCGTGATGGTGGCGTGCCCGTCTATCGCGACATCGAGGGCGTCGTCGCAACGCTGGCGCACCTCGTCGAGCAGGGCGAAGGTTCCGCACCCGATGTCTCCGACGTCGGTTCGCCCGCCCCGCCGATCGTCGGCGACGGATACTTCGAGTCGCGTGAGCTCCTCGCCGCGGGCGGGGTGCCGTTCGGGACAGCGAAGCGCGCCGATTCGGTCGAGGGCGCGCGTGCCGCGGCTGCAGAGGTGGGCTACCCGGTCGTGCTCAAGGCGCTCGGCCTGCTCCACAAGTCCGATGCAGGCGGCGTTGCCCTCGGTCTCGCCGACGACGCGGCCGTCGTCGCTGCCGCCATCGATATGCACGAGCGCCTGGCACCGGAGGGCTACTCGGTCGAGACGCTCGTCGACACGTCAGGCGGCGTCGAGCTGATCGTCGGCTGCCGGCGTGATCCGCGCTTCGGCCCCCTCGTCCTCGTTGGCCTCGGCGGCGTCTACGCCGAGCTGCTGCGTGACGCGCGCCTCGCGCTCGCACCCGCGGGAGCGGATGAGCTCGAGGCGTTGCTGCTCTCGCTCCGCGGTGCCGGGGTCCTCACGGGCGCGCGCGGTCGAGCCGCCGTCGACGTCCGCGGTGCAGCCGAGGCGGCAGCGGCCCTCTCACGTGTCGCCGCGGCGCACCCCGAGATCGCCGAGATCGAGATCAACCCGTTGCTCGTGACGCCGGGCGGAGCCGTCGGGCTCGACGCCCGCATCGTCCTTGCCTGACGTCGGCCTCACTAGCAGCCGGTGGCGTCCCGCAGAACGCGGCAGCACTCTGCCAGTCGGGACGGGCTGAGAGTGGCGAGGTGATGGCGGAACGCCGCCCGCGGAAGCGTGTGGATGTTGTCGAAGTTCACAACGCAGTCGGTCGGCACGCCGTCGTCCGCTGCGGTTAGCTCGAGTTCCGACACGAGCCCTCGCATCGTGCGCGTCAGGGCTGCGACAACGACGGCCCCGATCCGGTCGGCGACCGGATCGCGCGTCAAGATCAGGACGGGCCTGTCACCCCCGGGCGTCTCGGCGAACCAGATCTCACCGCGCTGCATTCGACCAGTCCGACCAGTCCTCGGCAGGTCCCCATTCCGCGATCGCGGTGAGCGCCCTCTCACCCTCGTCCAGTGGTCGAGCGACCCACGTCTCGGCGTCGACCTCGGATGCAAGGCGCGCGAGGTGTCGGTGGAGCGCCTCTCGTAGGAGTTCGGACCGATCGACGCCCAGGCGTTCGGCCCAGCGCTGCGCGTCGGCCGCATCGGCGTCGCCCACGCGGAAGCTCATCATCGTCATACGTTATGACTATATCGTATTACAAACGATGTCAAGCGCCCGACGGCGGTGCGTCCGATCCGAGCGCGAACCAGCCGTTCACCAGTTTCTTACCCGCTCGCAGCCCGGTAACGCGCTACGATCCCGACTCGACGGTCAATCCGTCGCACCGGCCGGTCGCGCGCGACAGGGTCGCCACCACGAACCGAGGAGGGACGCGTGTTTTCCCCACTGCCCCGCCGCTTCCCGCTCCTCGCACTCGGACTCGTCGTACTGCTCGTCATTCCCGCCGTCGCGGTCTCGAGCGTGCGCGGCTCGGAGGCCGAGGCGAAGGTCCTGCGCGTGGGGACGACGTACTACATCTCCTCGCTGAACCCGTTCGTCGGGATCGAGACGAACGACACACTGGCCTACACGATGGTCTACCCGCAGCTCGTCCAGTACGTGCCGGGGCCGAAGATCGGCAGTGACTGGGCGTCGAGCTGGAAGAGCAGCAACGGCGGCCTCACCTGGACCTTCCGTCTGAAGAAGGGGAAGTGGTCGGACGGGACCCCGCTCACCGCGGCCGATGCCGTGTGGACGATCAACACCGTTCTCACGTACAAGGACGGGCCGACCTCGTATGTCGCGAGTTCCTACGACGGCATCAAGAGTGCGTCCGCACCGGATCCGCAGACGCTCGTGATCTCCTACAGCCGAGCGATCGCTCCCGCGCTTTCGAACCTGTCGCAGACCTTCGTCCTCCCCAAGCACGTCTGGTCGAAGCAGCTCGGAAAGAGCGGGAAGGGGCTCAGGGAGTTCAAGCCGCAGGAGAACCTGCCCAACGTATCGGGCGGCCCGTACATCGTCACGCAGTACGAGCAGAAGGGCACGACCGCCTTCAAGCCGAACCCCAACTTCTACGGCCCGAAGTCCAAGTCTGCAGGGGTGGCGTTCACCTACTACACGAACGCGACCTCGATGGTCGTCGACATGCAGCGCGGCAAGCTCGAGTACATCGACTCGCTCCCGTACGGCGCCGCGGATGCAGCGAACGGCAAGCCCGGGATCAAGGTGAACTTCGGCGCCGGCTCGCAGGTCACCAATCTCGGGTTCAACTCGAACCCGAAGAAGTCGAAGAACCGCGAGCTGCTCAATCCGCGCCTGAAGGAGGCGTTCGAGTACGCAATCCCGCGCCAGCAGATCGTCGATGTGATCTTCAGCGGCCACGCGAAGCCATGGGCGAACATCCTCTCACCGGCCTCGAAGGCGGAGGGCTGGCTCAACCCCGCGGTCAAGCCCCTGGCCCACAGCGTCGCGAAGGCGAACACGATTCTCGACTCACTGGGCTACAAGCGCGGCGCGGACGGGCTCAGGGTCGTTCCCGCTACGACCGGAAAGCTCGCGCAGCCTGCACACCCGATGAGCTACAGCGTCATTGTCCCCAAGGATCTCGACTTCAACGGTGACCGCCAGTTCGACATCCTCGCGACGGCGTTCAAGAAAGTCGGCGTTAAGCTCAACCTGACGCCCGGCGGTGACGGCGCCCAGGCGTTCGAGCTGATCACGGCTCCGGGCGGGAAGTACCTCAAGGCCGACATGTACACGTGGTACTGGCATCCGTACATCGATCCCTCGTTCAACCTCTCGGTGGTCACGAAAGCCGAGTGGTACAACAACAGCGACACGGGTTTCGCCGATCCGCTCTACGACAGCTGGTGGGCGAAGCAGGGTTCCCTGGTGAACGTGAAGGAGCGCCGGGCGCTCGTCTGGAAGATGGAGGCGTACCTTGCGAAAAAGCGCCCCTACATCCAGCTCGTCGTCTCGAACGCGATCAGCGCCCAGTCGCCGAAGTGGACGGGCTTCGAGCCAACGCTGAGCGGGTCGTGCAAGTGTTACTTCACGTCTCCGCGCCCGCTGTCCTGACGCGTGCCGGGCTCGCTGTTCAGTGAAGACGGCACGTGGCTCCGGTGTCAGTTCCACGCGCACACGACGAACTCCGACGGCGAGCCGTCCCCGGCTGCGCTCTGCGACCACTACGCCGACGTCGGCTTCGACGTGCTCGCGATCACGGATCACTGGCATGTGACCGACGTCGACCACGACCGCATCGTCGTCATCCCCTCGAGTGAGCTGACGGCCGACGCGCCGACGGCTCACGACGAGGCCGAGGTGCTCGCGCTCGGGGTCGCCGAGCTGCCGGAGGCGAGCGGGCCGTTCCCGACGATCGAGGCGCTGGCTGCATGGATCATCGAACGAGGCGGTGTCCCGTTCCTCTGTCACCCCTACTGGAGCGGGCTCCGAGCCGAGGACGTGCTCGCCGCGCCCTCGCTCGCCGGCATCGAGATCTGGAACGGCGGCTCCGAGGTGATGCAGGGCAACGGCCTCTCGACGGTGCTGTGGGACGATGTGCTCCAGCAAGGTCGAATGGTGATGGGCCTCGCGACCGACGACTGCCATACACCCGGCGAGGACAGTGGACATGGTTGGACATGGGTGCTCGCGCGGGAACGATCCGGAGAGGCCGTGATCCGGGCGCTGCGCGGAGGCCGGTTCTACGCCTCCGCAGGCCCCAAGCTCCGCGATGTCGTGATCGAGGACGCGGCAATCACGGTGCGCTGCTCACCCGTACGGTCAGCGCGTCTTCGGTCGGGTCCCTGGGACGGCTGCGCCGTCAACGCAGAGCTCGGGATGGGCAACTGGCGCGGGGACGTCCGCCAGCGCGACGGAGACGGGCTCATCACGGTGGCCCGTTTCGAGTACCCCGAGTTCTGGCGCTGGGCCCGCATCGAGGTCGAGGACGTGCGCGGCCGCCGGGCGTGGAGCAACCCGTTCGTCCTTCCGGGCGAGCTTCCGGCCCGGGCCTGAGGCGGCCACTCGAGGTGCCTGCGCCGCGCGCCGTCCTGTTCGACTTCAACGGGACGCTCTCCCAGGACGAGCATCTGCTCCTGCGGATCTACCAGAGCCTGTTCGCGCGCTACGGCAAGCCGCTGCGCGAGGAGGAGTACTTCGGCCGGCTCGCCGGCCTCGCGGAGGAGGCGATCGTCGGCGGCTGGCTCGGGGTCGACGGCCCCCTGCTCGGTTCCCTGATGGCGGAGAGAATCGACGCCTACACGGCCGAGGCGGGCGACGGCGCGACTGTGTCCGCAGAGATTCGAGCCGCCGTCCGGTATGCCGCAGAGTGTGTTCCGGTGGCGATCGTCTCCGGCGCCTTCCGTGCCGAGATCGAGCCCGTCGTCGCCGCGGCCGGCCTGACGGATCTGATCTCCACGATCGTCGCCGCCGACGACATCGAGCACGGCAAGCCGGATCCCGAGGGATACCTGCGGGCGCTCGACCTGCTCGGCCTCGACGCGGCCGAGGTCGTCGCCTTCGAGGACACGGAAGCGGGCATCGCCGCGGCGACATCAGCCGGTCTCAGATGTATCGCCGTTCGCGGCACGCTGTCGGACCACCGTCTTGCCGCGGCGGGCGAGCTCGTCGATGCGATCGATGTCGTACTCCTGCAGCGGCTCCTGGCCTCCTAGCTAGCCCGCCGCCGCGAGCTGTTGCGGCACGAGGCGCGAGGCGTTCGAGTACACGTCCTTGCGCAGGATCTTTCCGTCCTCGAACGGAAAGATGTCGACGCCGTCCCACGTCAGTGGCACGCCGGGCGAGTGGGTCGCATGCGCGGTCCACTCCTGCACGACGAAGTCTTCGCCGACGTAGGTCGCGCGCTCCTCGAAGCGGAGGTCGGGCCAGTTCTCGAAGATCGAGGCGATGTGGTCGCGCACCGCTGCACCCTCGGCGCGCTCGCCCGCGTTGTGGTTCTCGAACACCATTCCTTCTGCGTGGAGAGCGCAGATCGCTTCGAGGTCGTGCCGGTTCCACGCATCGCCGTAGTCGGCGATGAGCTCGAGGAGCGAAGGCATCGGTCCGTCCCCCTTCCAGGTCGGCCTATTGAGCCCAGCCGGTGCGGGCTCGCGAAGCTCTACTGTGATCCCAAGCGGGCGCGCATGTCAATGGCCTGCGCGATACGGTGAGTCGCTCCGCTCGTTCCTTCGAGGACGAGATCGACGCGGCTGGCTGGATGCTCGGCCTCGACGTATCGTTCCTCCTCCGGCATCGCAGCGCGCACTTGCCAGCAACTCGTCTCCCGGGCCTCAGACCAGGAGGCCGTCGATCTGGCCGATGGCGAGCGTGATGCCTTCCTCCATTCCCATCGCCAGGATCTGCTCCATTGCGTCCAGGGTACGTCGGTGGGCCCCACCAGCGCTCGAGCTTCCGCGGGTCGGCCCACACCTTCCAGACTTCCTCGACCGGTGCGTCGAACTCGGCCGTGATAGCCATCGTCAGGGTGTCGGGGTCCTTGTGCACGATCGTCACGCTCATCGTTGCGCTCCTTCGTCGGGTTTGGGGAGAATGGTCCCGATGCGGTCGATCCGGTCGCGCCACATGACCTCGATGCCGTCGAGAAGGTTGTGTGCTCGTCGGAGAGTGTCGGCGTTGGCGAGATATGATACTGTTTGGTCGATCGACCAATAACTTTTGTCCATCTCTCGAAGGAGACCCATGAGTGCCGCGCCTACATCCGATCGCGGAGCAACCTACGAAGGGCAGTGCTATTGCGGCGCTGTGAAGCTCGTCGTCACGGGCGCGGCGGCGGGCGAGGGCTATTGCCACTGCAGGTCATGCCGGAGCTGGTCGGCCGGCCCGGTGAACGCGTTCACACTCTGGCCCACGAGCGCGGTCGAGGTGACGCAGGGCGCTGACCTGATCGGCGAGTACAACCAGAACGAGAGCAGCTTTCGCCAGTGGTGCACGGCCTGCGGCGGCCACCTGTTGACCCGGCATCCGCTGTGGGACCTGACCGACGTCTACGTAGCCACGATCCCGTCGTACCCGTTCACGCCGGGCGTGCACGTCAACTACGAGTCGACCGTGCTGCCGATGAAGGACGGCCTTCCGAAGCTCAGGGACTTCCCCGCGGAACTCGGCGGCTCGGGCGAGGCGTTGCCGGAATAGAGGCGTGACACGTTTGTCTCGGCCGGCGCTACTCCCAGCCGAGATACGGTGCGGCGCCGCGCTTCTGGAGGCCGCGGGCGATGATCAGCTTCTGGATCTCGCTCGTGCCCTCCCAGATCCGGTCGACCCGCACCTCGCGGAAGAAGCGGGCTGCCGCGTTCTCGTGCATGTAGCCGCGACCGCCGTGGATCTGCACCGCGCGGTCGGCCACGCGGCCGGCCATCTCCGACGCGTAGAGCTTCGCCATCGCGACCTTCCCGTGCACGACCTTGCGATCCTCGAGCGTGTCGAAGGCGTGCGCTGCGTGGTAGGTCAGCAGCCGGGCGGCGTGGAGCTCCGTCAGCGAGTCTGCAAGCGGGAACGAGACGCCCTGGTTCTCGATGATCGGGCCGCCGAACGCCTCGCGCTCCTGTGCCCAGGCAGTCGCCCCATCGAGGAGCCGCAGCGCGGCACCGCAGCAGCGGGCCGCGATGAACAGGCGCTCGACGAGGATCCACTCGCGTGAGCCGGAGTCGCCGCCCGAGACCTGGTTCGCCGCCGGCACGCGGCAATTCGTGAAGACGATCTCGGGGTGGTGGTCGAGGTACGGGTCGTGGAGGAACCGCGGCGTCTTCGTGATCTCCATGCCGGGGGTACCGGGCTCGACGAGGAAGAGCAGCTGCTCGCCCTCGTGCACGGCGGCGACGAGGTAGATGCCCGCGTCGCCCTCGCTCGTGACGAACCACTTCTCGCCGTTCAGCACCCAGTCGTCGCCGTCGCGATCGGCCGTGGCCGCGAGTGCGGCGAGATCCGAGCCGGCACCCGGCTCGGTCAGCGCCCACGCCTCGCGGTACTCACCGCGCACGATCGGCATCACGTACTTCTCGACCTGATCCGGTGTGAGAAGCTCGAGCAACTCGCGGGGCCCCCGGTCGACGACCGTGAAGCCGAGCCCGTTCGTCGCCTTGCCGGACTCCTCCTCGAGCGCGACCTGTGCGAGCATCGAGAGATCCCGACCGCCGAGCTCTTTCGGCATGTTGAGCATCGAGAAGCCGGCAGCACGCGCCTTCGCGCGCAGTGCGTCGACCTCTGCCGTGTCGATCGCGTTCCGCTCCGCGATCTTCAGCTCGACGGGGTAGACCTCTGCCTCGATGAAGTCGCCGATCTGGCGCTTCAGCTCGGCGATATCTGCGGGCAGCTCGGGGACGATCACGGACGAACCTCCAGGGTGTCTGACCGCACGGTCAGGAATTGTGCCGGGAGCATAGCGGAGGGCGAGACCTGTCCTACCCGCGTGGCGCCACGCAACCCGGGCGACCGCCAGAAGGCGGCCACCGGCTCGCTCAACCGTCGCCGAGGATCTCATCGGCGACCCGCAGTCCACTCGCGAGAGCGCCGTCCATCAGAGCCGCATTCCCATCGCACGTGTGCTCGCCGCAGGCGTGGAACGGGCCGGCGGGTGCCCAGGCAGAGATCGCAGGCCGGTCGCACGAGTACGCCGCACCGACCCATGGATCGGCGTCCCAGTCCTTGAAGACCGCCTCGTCGGGAAGCAGCGCGAGCTCGGGACGCAACCGGGCGAGCGACGCAAGCCAGGTCGCCGGACCGTCTGCAACGTCGAGGCGAGCGAGCGCCGGAGCCGACCCCGCGAAGGCGTTGACGACCGGTTGCACACCATCCGCTCCCGTCGCGGTCCACGTCCAGTACCGCTCTGGCACGGAGAGGACGGCGCTCGTCGGAGGCGTCTCCGCGAGCGGGACGAACAGCTTTGCGGCGTTCCCGTATCCGACCGCCGCATACGCGGAACGGAGCGACTCCGGCAGAGGTGGATCGAACGCGATCCGGTCGAGAACACTCGCGGGCACAGCGAGCACCACGCGATCGACTGCGATCGCGGCACCTGCCGCTGAGACGACCGCGGCATCGTCATTCCACGAGATGCGGTCTACGGGGCTCGAGACGTGGACGGCCGAGCCGAGCTCGGCCGCGAGCGAGAGCGCCACCCGCTGGTTGCCGCCGGCGACGCTCGGGCAGATATCGGACGAGTGCGCGGCAAGACCTGCGAGGGCCGACGCATCGACACGGTCGGCGGTACAGCCTGCCCCTCGATCCTGGCGCGAACTGATCGCCTCGCTCGCGCCAGGATCGAGGGGCAGGCTGTCGAGAAGCGCAGCAGCGGAGGTCCCTGTCGCGACCGTCGGCAGCGCTTCGCCGATCTGCACGATCGCCTCGTGCATCGCGGCGGGCCCGACGCCGACCCCACCGCGCGGCTCGCGATCGCCATAGAGCATGTCCTTGCCCCAGAGTCCGAGCCCGAAGCGGTCGACGTACGAGAGGAGCGCGTCATCGCCGGGAAGAATGAACTCGGCGCCCATCTCGACAACGGCACCATTCTCGAGCTCGCGCGACCACACGCGGCCGCCGACGCGGTCACGTGCCTCGAGCACGACGACGTCGACTCCGGCCGCCGCAAGGGCATCAGCCGCTGCCAGGCCGGCGAACCCGGCACCCACCACGGCGATCCGCAGCGCGGCCATCAGTGCTTGGCCGCGAGAGGTTCCATCGGTAACCCGTAGGGGAGATGGCGCAGCCTCTCCCGGGACAGGTCACACCGATCACGGGCCTGAGGGGCAGACAGGCATGACGTTGCAGGCCCACGCACTAGTGCACCGTTCCGGAAGTCCCTTGGACTGTGGCGGCGTCCAGCCGCGCCTGGCCACACCCGGCGCCCGTCCACGTGCCACCAGCATGCACACGGGCACCGTGCGCGGCCAGGACACGCCTGGCCACTCTCCACAGTGGCAACGGACTTCCGGAACGGCGCACTAGAGACTCATGCTCCGCGTCGTCATCGATGTCAACGTCTTCGTCTCTGCGCTCCTCCGGCGAGACAGCGTGCCTGCATATGTCCTGCACGCGTGGGAAAGCGGTCTCTACGAGCTTGTCGTCTCTGCTGCACTGCTCCATGAGCTCGAGCCCGTGCTCGGGCGAGAGCACATTGCGCGCAGGATCGCCCCCGACGCTGCGACCGACCTCCTCGCCGTGATTCGATCCGACGCAACCCTCTTCGATGACCCCCCGCCCGCGCGCCACGTCCCGAGCGACCCGGACGACGACTACCTCATTACGCTCGCCCTCGCAGCGGGCGCGCCGGCGATCGTCACCGGCGATGCGGCACTTCTGGCGCTCGAGCTCGATAGGCCACGCATCCTGGCGCCGCGCGACTTCCTCGCCGTGATCGAGTCGATGTCCTGAGGCCTCTTCTCTGGCGGCTAGTCCTTTGGCGCGACTCGCTCGCCGCAGCGCTCACAGCGCTGGAAGCGCTCGGTCAGAAAGAGCCAGCGCGCCTTCGGCACCTTGTGCCCGAGGACTCGGCAACGCCAACTCATCGCTGCAGCCTACGCATCGTCCGGCCCCACCCGCACGAGCATCTTGCCGATGTTCTCTCCCGCGAGCAGGCCGATGAAGGCATCGGGTGCGTTCTCGATCCCGTCGACGACGGTCTCGCGATAGCGCACGCTGCCGTCTCGCACCCACGGCGCAACCTCCCCGAGGAACGCCGGCATCCGGTGGAAGTGATCGGAGACGATGAAGCCTTCCATCCGCAGCCGCTTCGTGACGACGAGGAAGAGATTTCGCGGTCCCGTTGGCGGCTCCGTCGCGTTGTACTGCGAGATCGCTCCGCACGCGACGATGCG
>Ga0163153_10004498_pt1 | contig 17451 bp, 17 predicted proteins | sample OliLakLV19MP6IB1_FD_148629 | JGI IMG/M metagenome (GOLD analysis project Ga0163153, IMG submission 148629) | Freshwater microbial mat bacterial communities from Lake Vanda, McMurdo Dry Valleys, Antarctica - Oligotrophic Lake LV.19.MP6.IB-1 | ecosystem: Environmental > Aquatic > Freshwater >... | reverse complement strand
AATGCTGCGGCAATCACAAGCCGGGTAGCGGATCGACCACTGGCGTGTAGTCGGAAATAACGGCCCGTCCAACGGGCCGTTGTTTCGGCTATATCAAGGATGTAAGGAAAGTTGGCGGAGAGCGAGGGATTCGAACCCCCGAGACCCTTGCGAGTCTGCTTGATTTCGAGTCAAGTGCCTTCGACCACTCGGCCAGCTCTCCGGCAAGCCCGAGATTATAGCGTGAGCGGCTGGGTCGGGACAGACGTCGCGAACACGACGGCGCAAACCGACGTCGAAACGCCCCGTAGGCGAGGCTTCAGCCTCGCGGGTTCAATGCACGGCCGTACCTGCGAGGCTGAAGCCTCGCCTACAGGGGTCAACGGCACGCCGCTGCCGTCACCGGGTGGGGGGAAAAAAACGGGAGCGTTACCGCCCCCGTATCAACTCCTTGGTGCTGTATGTCGCGCTACTTCTTGGGCGCTCCGGGCGGTGCGGCGGTGGCCGCCGGCGCCGGTGGTGCAAGCGGCGCTGCCGCTGCCGTCTGCGGCGGCGGCACCGACTTGCCCATGGCCTTCATATTCGCGAAATACTGCGAGGCGACACGATCCTCAGCTTTGGCTTGCTGCTGTTTTGCGAGCGCCGCGCCGGCGGCCGTCTTGGCTTTCGCCTCTTCTGCGGCCGCTTTCTGTGCGTCGGTCATCGGTGGGGGCGGCGGCAACTTGGCCACTGCCAGCCCGAACGTAGCCACCACCAGAGTGGCACCGATAAGTGCCCGGATCGTGTTCATCCCTACTCTCCTCCTGCTGAATTGCCGCTAACGAAGCCGCGGGAACGTTACTGTGCGCTCAAACCGCGCGTTGTGCCATCACCGGGGCTGCCCCCTCGCCTTCCACCTTCCCTGCTTTCACATCGTTGTACCAGTATTCGTGGTGTTCCTTGGCCCAGGTCTCGTCGACGTAGCCGGTGCGCATGGCGTCGAGTGCCCCGCGCATGCCGATCGTGCCGAGATAGATATGCCCGGTCAGCAGGATGGTGCCGATCAGGCCCGCGATCATGTGGACGATGTTGGCGACCTGCATCGTCTGCCGCGTCTGGTTGAAATTGGGGAAGTCGAGGATGAGCCCGGTGACGGACAGCGTGATGCCGGCGCCCATCACCATCAGCCAGAACAGCACCTTCTGTCCCGCGTTGGCCTTGCCCGCGGGGACATGCTTGCCGGAAAACATGCCGCCCAGCTTCTTCATCCATGCCCAGTCGCCCGCGCGGAAGAGGTTCTCGCGGATGAACAGGACGATCATGATCGGCAACAGGATCACGAGGAGGGGGCCGACGAAATTGTGCAGGACCTTGGCGAGCGTGGCGAGCCACGAGAAGAGGGTGTAGCCGATCAGCGGCAGCAGCACCGTCTTGCCGAACGTCAGGATGAGGCCGGTCACGGCCAGCGTGGTGAACGCGATGGCGACCGACCAGTGCACCGCGCGCTCGACCAGCGTGAACCGCTCGATCATGCGGCCGGTGGCAGCCCCGTGAAGCTTGATGGGGCCGCGCACGACGTAGAACACGGCGATCGTGATCAGCGTCAGCGCGAACAGGAAGCCACCGACGGTGGCGAGCGGCACGCGCGCGGCGCGCCACGTCTGGCCCTCCGGCTGGATCAGGATCTCGCCACTGCGCTTGGGAAGCGTGGTGGACTGCGGCTCGCCGGAGCGAATTTCCTTCCAGACCGGCTGGTTGTTCAGCGGCTGCGACTGCTGCTGCTTGACCTGCGCCTTCGCCTGCTCGACCTCATTGGGAGACACCGCAGGCGTCTGCGCCGCGACCGCGAACGCCGCCGCCAATCCGACGGCGGCAAGCAGCACCCGGGCGACCCGGGGAATCGTCACATGCATCGACAGACCTCCTCTAGGAACCGATCCGCTTGTACTCGTTCTGGTTCTGTGTCCGGTTGCGGATGTCGCGCTCCCACTTGTCCTTGTCGCCGTTGAACGGTGCGGCGGCGTAAGGCAGATCGTCGGGCTTGCCCTGGTAGGTGCCCTGCTTGTAGTCGATGACCTGAGGCCGCTCGCCGCACCCGGCCAGCATCAGTGCCGCCATCGCGCCGAAGGCAAGCGTGGCGATGCGCGTGATGCGGGCCATCATGACTTGGCTCCCGGCACCGGCTTCGGCGCGTCAGGACGGCCGTACGCGGTACCCCAGCCCCAAACTTCGCTGCCCTTGCCGCGGACCGTGACGCGCTGGCGGTAGATATCGGCGATCGTGTCGCCGTCGCCACCGAGCAAGGCCTTGGTGGCGCACATTTCAGCGCACGCCGGCAGCTTGCCTTCGGCCAGGCGATTGCGGCCGTACTTCGTGAACTCGGCCGCGGAGTTGTCCTTTTCAGGGCCGCCCGCGCAGAACGTGCACTTGTCCATCTTGCCGCGTACACCGAAGGCCCCGGCCTGCGGGAACTGCGGCGCGCCGAACGGGCACGCGTAAAAAGCAGTAGCCGAACCGATGCAGAGATCCTTGTCGTGCAGCACCACGCCTTCCTGCGTCTTGTAGAAGCAATCGACCGGACACACGGCCATGCATGGGGCATCCGAGCAATGCATGCACGCGACGGATACCGATTTTTCGCCGGGCACGCCGTCATTGATGGTGACGACCCGGCGGCGATTCACGCCCCAGGGGATGTCGTGTTCCTGCTTGCAAGCGGTGACGCAACCGTTGCATTCGATGCAGCGCTCGGCGTCACAGAGGAATTTCATTCGTGCCATGGTCAGTTCCCCCTCAGGCTTTCTTGGCGACCTGGCAAAGCGTCGTCTTGGATTCCTGCATCATCGTCACGGAGTCGTAGCCGTACGTGGTGGCGGTGTTGACCGCCTCCCCGCGCACGACCGGCGCCGCACCCTTGGGGTAGTACTCGAGCATGTCCTTGCCTTCCCACCAGCCGGCGAAATGGAACGGGATGAAGGTGGTGCCAGCCCCGACGCGATCGGTGACCTGCGCCTTGACCGTGATCTTGGCACCGGTGGGTGACAGCACCCACACGTATTCGCCGTCGACGATGCCCCGGTCGTTCGAGTCCTTCGGGTTGATCTCGATGAAGTTTTCCTGCTGCAGTTCCGCGAGCCACGGATTGGACCGGGTCTCGTCGCCACCGCCTTCGTATTCGACCAGCCGGCCGCTGGTCAGCACCAGCGGGAATTTCTCGGCGACCTTCTCGGTCACGTTCTTGTCCTGGATGCTCTTGTATTGCGTCGGCAGGCGCCAGAAGGCCTTCTTGTCGTCGGAGGTCGGGTACTTGGCCACCATGTCCGGACGCGGTGAATAAAGAGGTTCGCGATGCTGCGGAATACCGTCCGGGAAATTCCAGACGATGGCGCGGGCCTTGGCGTTACCGAACGGATTGCAACCGTGGACCTGCATCGCCACGCGGATGATGCCGCCGGAAGAATCCGTCTTCCAGTTCTTGCCTTCGGCCGCCTTTTTCTCAGCCTCGGTCAGCTCGTCCCACCAGCCAAGCTTCTTCAGCAGCACGTGGTCGAACTCGGGGTAACCGGTGGTGAGGTCCGAACCCTTGGGGTGCGAGCCATCCGCGGCCAGCAGCGACACACCTTCCCGCTCCACGCCGAAGTTGGCGCGGAAGCAGCCGCCGCCATCCATCATTTTTTTCGATGTGTCGTAAAGATTGGGCGAGCCCGGATGCTTCATCTCCGCGGTGCCGTAGCAGGGCCACGGCAGGCCGAAGTAGTCGCCGTCACACGGGCCGCCGCGCGCGCGCAGCGTCTTCACGTCGAAGGTGCTCATGTTCTTCATGTGCAGCTTCAACCGCTCCGGCGACTGTCCGGTGTACCCGATCGTCCACGTGCCCTTGTTGATTTCCTTCAGGATCGACTCAGGCGTGGGTTCGTCCCAGCCGCCCTTGTCCTTGATCATTTCGTAGTTCTTGGTGAGTTCCTTGTCGAAGCCGAACTTCTTCGCGAAGGCCACCATCAGCGTGTGGTCAGGCTTTGATTCGAAGAGCGGCTCGATGACCTTCTCGCGCCACTGAATCGAGCGGTTAGACGCGGTAACCGAGCCCGAGGTCTCGAATTGAGTCGCTGCCGGTAGCAGGTACACGCCATCCTTGCGCACCATCGCGCACATCGCGGCCGTGGCGGAAGGATACGGATCGATGACGACCATCAGGTCCAGCTTCTTCATCGCCTCGAGCATGTCGGTGCCGCGCGTCTGGCTGTTGGGCGCGTGGCCCCAATACACCATTGCCCGCAGATTGGGACCCTGGTCCAGCACATCGTTGGGATACATCACACCATCGATCCAGCGCGAGACCGTCATGCCGGGCTTTTCCATCATGCCTTCGGCGTATTGCTTTTTGATCCATTCGTAGTCGACGCCCCACACACCTGCCCAGAATCGCCACGAACCGGTGGCAAGACCGTAGTAGCCGGGCAGCGAGTCGGGGTTGGGGCCGATGTCGGTCGCACCCTGCACGTTGTCGTGACCGCGGAAAATGTTGGCGCCGCCACCGGAGACACCGATGTTGCCGAGTGCCAATTGCAGGATGCACGACGCGCGGACGATGGCATTGCCGATCGTGTGCTGCGTCTGGCCCATGCACCACACGATGGTCGACGGGCGATTCTTGGCCATCATCTCGGCCACCTTGAACACCTGCGCCTCGGGCACGCCGCAGACTTCCTCGACCTTGTCGGGGGTCCACTTCGCCATCACGTCGGCCTTGACCTTGTCCATGCCGTAGACACGATCATCGATGTACTTCTGGTCTTCCCAGCCGTTCTTGAAGATGTGATACAGCACGCCGAACAGGAACGGGATGTCGGTGCCGGAGCGGATGCGGACGAATTCGTCGGCCTTGGCGGCGGTGCGCGTGAAGCGCGGGTCGACCACGATCATCTTCGCGCCGGTTTCCTTCGCGTGCAGCATGTGCAGCATCGACACCGGATGCGCTTCGGCGGCATTGCTGCCGATGTACAACGCGCACTTGGTGTTCTGCATGTCGTTGTACGAATTGGTCATCGCCCCGTAGCCCCAGGTGTTGGCAACACCCGCGACCGTGGTGGAGTGGCAGATGCGCGCCTGGTGATCCGTATTGTTGGTGCCCCAGAAGGACACGAACTTGCGCATCAGGTAGGCCTGCTCATTGTTGTGCTTGGAGCTGCCCACCCAGAACACGGCGTCAGGGCCTGCCTCCTTGCGCAGCGCCATGAGTTTGTCGCCGACTTCGTTCAGCGCCTGCTCCCACGACAACCGCTGCCATTTGCCATTGACGAGCTTCATCGGCGTCTTCAGCCGGTGTTCGCCGTGGCCGTGCTCGCGCACGGAAGCGCCCTTCGCGCAATGCGCGCCCAGATTGATGGGCGACTCGAACACCGGTTCCTGCCGCGTCCACACGCCGTTTTCGACGGTGGCATCCACGGCGCAGCCGACCGAGCAATGCGTGCAGATCGTGCGGGCCTTGACGATGTTGGTCGCCTCGCCTTCCTTCGCGGCTACAGCGGGTCCGATCATGCCGTAGGGCAACTGGCTGGCAAAGGCACCGGCACCGGCGGCAACCCCCGAGCGCTTGAGGAAGGTGCGCCGGTCCATCGTGGACAGGCGGGCACCGGCGGTTCGCTTGAGGCGCGGCCCGGCAACGCGGGCGGCATCGGATTTGCGCGTGAGCAGCATGGCGTTCTCTCCTAGATCCGCGTCGTGGCGTAGTAGTCGCGCACGTGTTCGGTTTCGCGGTAGCCCTGGCCCTCGACCGCTACCTCGACCGGGGCCGTCGAGACCACCGGCGCCACCATCGCTTGCGTGGCCACGGCAGCGACACCCGCACCGCCGACGCCGACGGCCAGCAGGAAGCGGCGACGCTTCAAATCAGTGGATTGGGCAATGGGGGCGACCGATGCGGACGCATTGGGCTGCGGCGACTTGCTCATGCGAACCTCCAAAGTGAAACCAAACCTGCGTGACGTTGTGGTGGTGTGGATGCCGCATCTGCGCGGGGCATCAACCCATGGCGAGCGAGTCACGTTCGACCGCCAAAAACAACCTTGCGAATTCTGCAACGCGAACGTAGTAATTAGCAATCGAACATTTTTCTATTGCGGTGCAGCAAATGAAAACCCAAGGCTCCACATGGGCCGCGAAGAAGTCGTGCTGCACAGCGGTGGAGGACGGTGGCCGGGGTCCGCGACCAGTAATGAGAATGCGTATCGTTTCGAAAATCGCTGCCAAGTGATCCTCGAGCATCGTCACCCCTGGTTCGCGGGCCAATCCCAGGCGGGCGAGGGTCGTGCGCAGGTCGGCCAGCGGCTTCTCCATCATGAAGCCGGCAATCCAGTGCGAGCCATGCGGATTGACCGCGCACTTGCCTACCCCGACAAAGAGGTCCGTGTACTCCTGGATCGCCGCGTCGGCGTCCATCGCGCCGCTGGCCATCACCAGCCGGTTCCAGGCCGCGGCGAGCGGATCGTGGCCGTCCTCCGTCCAGTGATCGGTCATCGCGATGGCCTCGAGCAGCAACGCATCGGGCGGTGCGGCGAAGAGCCGCGACAGCAATGCATAGAGACCGGCCCGCGCCTCGTCCTCGGGCGCAATGGGCCACGCGATGGCCACCGTCGCGGCAGGCTGGATGGAAACGTCAGAGGTCACGGATGTCGACACTCTTCTCGTTCTTGATGAGGTCGACCACGCGGCAGTCGGCGCACATTTTCAGGCGCTCGAGCGCGCCGGGGCCGGCGAACATCGAATGGCCGACCAGCTTGCGGAGCATCGTCTCGATCATCTTCTCGGTGCCCACCGGCTTCCCGCATTTGATGCAGGCGAAAAGTTTCGCCTCGTTCAGCAGGCGCGGCGCCTTGGCCTCCGGCAACAAAGAAAGCCTCGGCTGCAAGGTAATGGCGTGTTCGGGACAGGTGGACGCGCAGATGCCGCACTGGACGCACTTCGTCTCGATGAAGCGCACCTGCGGGGCCTCGACATTGTCGAGGATGGCCGCCTCGGGGCAGGCCCCGACGCAGGCGAGGCACATCGTGCAGGTGTCCTTGTTGATCGCGATGGTGCCGAAAGGTGCCCCCGCGGGCAGCGCGATCACGGTTTGCGGTGTCGGCGCGTGCAAGGCGAGATGTTCGATCGCCAGCATGGCGGTCGTGCGCTTGTCCGGCGTGGGTGCAAAGCGGGCCGGCGTCCGCGCACCCAGCGGCGCCGCGGCGGTCCACGCCGTGGAGAGCCCGGCGGAATCGTGTATGCGAAAGTGCGTACCCTGGTACCCCAGCGCGCCGGCGATGGTGTCGGCCACTTGCATCTGGAAGGCCAGCGCCGCGTGGTACTGCGGCGCTTCGTTACCGGTGGTGAGAACGTTGACCTCCACGGCGCCCCAGGCCAGCGCGGCCAGCCACACATCGAGGCCGGTCGACGCGACGTGCTGGATTTCCAGCGGGATCACGCGCGCCGGCAGGCCGTCACCCTGGCGCGCCAGGGTGGCAATTGCTTCGCGCGAATCCTCGGCGTGCAGCAGCAGGCAGGCATCGCGTCCGCCCGCGCGCGCATACGTGGACAACAACGTGCGGATGCGCTCGCCCAGCTCCGGCACCGTGGGGTAGGCATAGGTCAGCGCACCCGAAGGACACACGGTAGTGCAGGCGCCGCAGCCCACGCACAGGTGGGGCTCGACCGCAATGTGGTCGCCGTCCGCGCGGATGGCGGCGGCCGAACAGACATCGATGCACTGCGTGCAGCCGGTCTGCTTCGACCGCGAGTGCGCACAGATCGACGCCTTGTACTGGAAAAACTTGGGCTTCTCGAATTCGCCCGACAATGTGGCCAGTTCCATCACGGCCGACATTTCCGCAACCGTTTCGGCGGCAGGCGCGAAATAGCCCTGCGGCAGCTGATGCTGCGTGAATGCGCGAACGCCCCGCAAGTCCAGGACGAGGTCGAAGCGTTCGGTGCGGGCGCGATCGGCGCGGCCGAAGTCGATGGCCTTCACATCGCCGCAGGCAACGACACAGGCACGATGGTTGCGGCATCGGTCGAGATCGACCTGGTAGGCCGCGGTGATCGCATCTTCGGGGCAGGCGCGCAGGCAAGCATTGCACCGCGTGCACACGTCGAGGTCGATCGGGTTGTCCTGCGTCCACGTGGCATCGAAGGCGCCCAGCCATCCGGTCAGCTTGGCGAGCGTGCCGGAGTACACCGGGTAGTCGCGCTGTGTCGGCAGCGGGATATCGGCGGGCCCGCCGGCATCGGCGGCCAGCACCGTCACGCCGAGACGGCCGTGCAGGATCCCCGCGAAGCGCAACGCGCGCTCCAGCGGCCCGACGATCAGCACCTGGCCGGCAGACGTGTAGTCGACGGAAGGCACCGGTGGCGGATCGGGCATCGCCGCCAGCGCCAGCAATGCCGCGATCTTCGGCGTGGCCGCGCGCGATTCACTGGACCAGCCACCGGTCTCGCGGATATTGACGAAGCGAATGGTCTGGACCTTGTCGCCCTCGTCCGCCACATCGCCCAGCAGCCGTTGTTCCTGCGTGCAGGCGGCGATGACGTCACCCGAGGCGCCATCGGCGAAGGCTGCGAGTTCGCGCTGGCACAGCAACGTATGGATGACCGGAGGTGCATCGAGTAGAAGCGCATCAGCCAGCGCGGTGGCGTCGAGCGGCATCGACTTGTTGCAGTCGCAGAGGAAAAGGCTCTTGCCGGCGAAGCGTGTTTGTTCCCCCCGAACGGCGCTGCGCGCCGCTCCACTAAGGGGGAGATCGCCTTGGGGCGGCTTTGCGGCGCTCATCGGGCCGCTTCCGGTACGGCGGGCGATGCCGGGATGGCGGGCAATTCCGGCGCCAGCAGAGGCAGCGTTGCCTGTGCTTCGGGCGTCGGGAGCGCCGGCGACGCACCGGGATCGGACGCCGCGGGCGGCGGCGGGTGTTCTTCGGTCGCGGTAGCCGGCGCTGAGGCAACTTCCGGAGCATCGACATCAGCCTCAACGATGGACGCCCCATCTGGCGCGGCATCAGCGTCAGCCACGGCTTCCTTCGCCATCCCGTACACCTTGCCCAATTTCTCCAGCATGCCCACGGGCATCGGGTCGGCCTGCGTGTAGTCCCCGACGTAGATGTCGAGGCCGTCCATCACGTTGAAGTGGGGATCGGTAAAGAGCTTTTTCAGCGCGGCGCGCTTCAACGCTTCGTCGACCTTCGGTTGCATGAATGCCGAAAAATCGGAGTCCTGGGTCAGCGACTCGATCGGCGGCAACGCCGCTGCGCCGTCGTACGCAGCGGGCGTCGTCGCGTCCGGCGTGTCCGGTGCCGTGGCGGCGGCGGGCACCAGCGCAACCGCGGCTGGCGGCACGGCCGCCGGTACAAGCTCCGGCGTTTCCGCGCGCGCCGCTTCGAGTTTGCGCCGCGACCAGCGCGTGAGCGAAAAGCTTTCCGGCGTCGAAGTGGAGTCAGCCATCGGGATCAGGAACCGGACCCGGTGGTCGGATTGCGGTCACGCACGTAGGCACCATCCTTGAAGGGGTCGTTGCGCTTGTTTTTGCGCTTGGGTTCGGGCTTGTAATGCGTTTCGACAAACGGTGTCATCCATGCGCGGATCACGTCCGGCATCGGCACGGTGTCCACGCGCTCGCCACCATCCATCGAGCGGCCGGCCTGGTTGTAGCTGACCGTGACCACCTCCGGCCACGCGCGCGGCTCCTCTGCGCCCTCGTCCATGCGCCACATCACGAAGATACGTGGCGTTTCGGACGTCAGGTTGAGGAAATAGCCCTCGGCCTCCGAGGTGTGCAATTCGATGGCACGATTGGGGAACCGCCAGCGCGTTCCTTCGGGGCCATCGGCGATCCGTTCGGGTGCGCCGGGCGTTGCGATTCCCTCGGCCACCGGCACGACACTGTGCGGGGCCCAGCGCTCGTCGACCCAACGATTGACAAGCGGCACCCGCTCCATCAGGACATCGACAGCGTAGTGCAGTGCCGAAGGAACCATGCGCGCGATGACCGTGAATGAAAGGGAGTACCTTTATGCGAAACTATCATACACCAGCACCACGTTCCGCCCGGGGCACGGGCCGCCGTCTGCTACCATTTCCTGCTCACGCTGCCACTTGCCATGCCCACGATCATTCCTGTCGCCGATCTTCGCGCCACTGCCCGCGCCGGGGCGCTGGACGACTTCGTCCGTCGCGCCGCTGCGGCGCCGGCGATGCCGGGCATCGTGGCCGACGCCCGGGGCCGGCCGATGCATGACCTCCGCATCTCGGTGACCGATCGCTGCAATTTCCGCTGCATCTATTGCATGCCGAAAGACGTCTTTGGCCACGACTATCCGTTCCTGCCCCATGCGGAGCTGCTGACCTTCGAGGAAATCACGCGCATCGCGCGCGTGTTTGTCGACCTGGGCGTGCGCAAGATCCGGCTGACGGGGGGCGAGCCGCTGTTGCGGCGGCATCTCGAGAAACTGGTCGCGATGCTGAGGTCGTTGAGCGACGACCTCGACATCACGCTGACGACCAACGGCGCGCTGCTGGCGAAGAAAGCCCGCGCATTGAGGGATGCCGGGTTGTCGCGCGTGACGGTCAGCCTCGATTCGCTCGACGATGCCACGTTCAAGGCGATGAACGACGTCGACTTCCCGGTCGGCAAGGTGCTGGAAGGCATCGACGCCGCGGCCGCGGCCGGACTCGCCCCCGTCAAGATCAACATGGTGGTCAAGCGCGGCGTGAACGAGGCGTCGATCGTGCCGATGGCGCGGCACTTCAAGGGCACCGGGCATATCGTCCGCTACATCGAGTACATGGATGTGGGCGCCACCAACGGCTGGCAGATGGACGACGTGATTTCCGCGCGCGAAATCGTCGCGGCGGTCGATGCGTCGATGCCGCTGGTCGCGGCGGACGCCAACTACACGGGCGAAGTTGCCGAGCGCTGGGCGTACCGCGACGGCAGCGGTGAGATCGGCGTGATCGCCTCGGTCACGCAGGCGTTTTGCAGCGACTGCACCCGCGCGCGGCTGTCCACCGAAGGCAAGCTCTATACCTGCCTCTTTGCCACCGAAGGCTTCGACCTGCGCTCCCTGCTGCGCGACGGCTTCGACGATGCGGCACTGGGCCGTGCTGCCGCCGCGATCTGGCGGCAACGCAATGACCGGTACTCGGAAGTGCGCACCGCCAACACGGCACCGCTGCGCAAGGTCGAGATGAGCTACATCGGTGGCTGAAACCACGCCGCCCCCGGTCAAGGCGGATGCGCCCGTCGCGGCACCAGTGCCCTACCGTCCGTTGCTGTCCGATGCGGCCCGCCCGTCCACGTTCGACGTGGCGGCGATCGATGAACACGGCGAGACGCGCAACGTGCCGGTGGCGGGCGAGCATCCGCTGACGCTCTACGTCGACAAGCAGGAACTGCTGACGCTGATGACGCTGGGGGCGGCGCCGGAAGCACTGGCGATCGGTTACCTGCGTAACCAGCGCCTCGTCGATTCGATCGACGACATCGTCGCGGTGCAGGTCGACTGGGAATGCAACGCGTGCGCGATCAAGACGCGCAATGGCCTGGCCGACCTCGCGGCGAAGACCACCAAGCGCACCAAGACCACGGGCTGTGGCCAGGGCACGATGTTCGGTGACCTGATGGACGACATCGACCGCGTGCGACTGCCGGAGGGCGCCACGCTGTCGCAGGCCACGCTTTACGATCTCCTCGATCGCGTGCGCGTGCACGAGACGATCTACAAGCAGGCCGGCGCAGTTCATGGCTGCGCGCTGGCGGTGAACGGCAAGGGCGAAGCGCCGATCCTGATGTTCGTCGAGGACGTGGGGCGGCACAACGCGGTGGACGCGATCGCCGGGCGCATGTGGCTCGACCGGCTCGATGGCGCCGACAAGATCTTCTACACGACAGGCCGGCTGACTTCCGAGATGGTGATCAAGGCCGCGCAGATGGGCATCCCGTTCCTCGTCTCGCGTTCGGGCCTGACGCAGATGGGTCACGAGATCGCGCAGCAAGTCGGCATCACGATGATCGGCCGCGCCACCAACAAGCACTACCTGCTGTTCACCGGGCCCCATCGGTTTACCCGTTGATGCCCACTGCAGCATACGCGCGCGACGCGATCACCGGCATCGTGCTGGCGGGCGGCATGGGCCGACGGATGGGCGGCGTCGACAAGGGTCTCGTACTACTTGATGGTCGACCCATGGTCGAGCACGTGTTGACGCGCCTCGTGCCACAGGTGGGCAGTGTCATCATCAACGCCAACCAGAATGTCGAGCGCTACGCCGCGTTCGGCCATGCCGTCTGCCCGGATGCGATCGGCGGTTTCGCCGGGCCGCTGGCGGGACTGCATGCCGGTCTCACGCAGGCGGCAACACCTTGTGTGGTCACCGTGCCGTGCGACTCGCCATTCCTGCCGCTCGATCTCGTCGCCCGGCTGGCCGTCGGCATGGCACGCCACGATGCGCAGATCGCCGTCGCCAAAACGTTTGCCCAACCGCATCCGGTGTTTGCACTGGTGCAGCGCGCCGTGTTGCCGCATCTCACGCAATTTCTCGATGCGGGCGGCCGCAAGATCGATGCGTGGTACGCGACGTTGGCCCTGATTGAAGTCGCTTTCGACGACGAGGCGGATGCGTTTCGTAATATCAATACGGCGGAAGAACTGGCGGCGGCGGCCCCCGCATCGGACCGGTGATTCCGCGCCTAGGTACGCTGACGCAAGGCCGCGACAATAACATCCAGTTGTTGCGACTGTTGGCGGCGAGCTCTGTCGTGGTTTTTCACAGCTACGCATTGACGGGGCGCTGGACCAGCGAACCACTGTGGAAGCTGGCACCGGAACTCAACTTCGGCGTGGTGGGCGTCAAGATTTTCTTCGTGCTGTCGGGCTTCCTCGTCACGCAAAGCTGGCTCGCCCGGCGCCACGCGAAGAGTTTCGTGGCCGCGCGCGTGTTGCGCATCTATCCGGCGCTGGTGGCCGCCACGCTGTTCACCATCCTGTTGGCCGGCATCTCCAGCGCATTGCCCTGGGGATCGTTCCTCGGCCATCCGCAAACGTGGGACTACGCATGGCGCGTGGCGCTAGGCTGGGACATGGTCTATCGATTGCCGGGCGCGTTTCCAACCAATCCGTTTCCGCACGACGTGAACGGCTCGCTGTGGACGTTGCCGATCGAGTTGCGGCTGTATGTCGCGTTGCTGTGCGCCGGAATGGTGGGACTATTCGCAAATCGGTTCATCTCGCTCGTCACCGTTGGCGTGCTCATGCTCGTATTCATTGCCCAGCCGGAGTGGTTTCCGCTGGCAGCCAACGACCGTGTCGTGCGCGAACTGGCGCTGCTGTTTGCGTTGGGATCGCTGGCGTGTGCTTACCGCGATGCAGTTCCCTTGTCGCTGGCGGGATTGGCCGTGGTGCTGGCGCTCATCGCCTGGAACCCCGGGGGCTTGACCCGCGCCAACTATTTCGCGCCGCTATTGACCTATGCCGTGCTGGTGCTTGCCTACCACCCCCAACTGCAGTGGCCGTGGTTTCGTCAGGTCGGCGACTACTCGTATGGCGTCTACGTCTACTCGTTTCCCATTCAACAGACCCTGATGCAGCGGCTGCCGGAGCTGGAACCGGTCGGACTGCTGCTGGTGTCGTTGCCGTTGTCCATCGCCGTCGCCTTCCTGTCGTGGCACGGACTTGAACGACCCGCACTGCGACTAAAATCACTCTTCACCCGCGAAACGGATGCCCGATGACCACGACCATGACCTTGCGCGAAGCCTCGTGCGCTGACGACTATGATCCCAATTCGATGCCGGTGGAGAAGGCGCGCGCACTGATCCGCCAGTTCCTGACCCCGGTCGGCGTGATCGAGCGCGTGCACATCCGGCAGGCTCTTGATCGTGTGCTGGCGGACGACGTCGTCTCACCATTTGCCGTGCCTGGTCACGACAATTCCGCCATGGATGGCTGGGCGATTCGCTTCGCCGATCTCGATGGTTCGGCCGAGACGCCGCTGCGGCGCGTCGGGGATTCCTTTGCCGGCAAGCCGCATTCCGGCGCCATCGGTGCGGGCGAAACCGTCCGCATCTTTACCGGCGGCGTGATGCCGCAAGGTGCCGACACCGTCGTGATGCAGGAGCGCGCGACGGAGGTTGCTGGTGGCGTGCGCATTCATCCAGGTGCTGTGACCAGCGCGGGACAGAACAGGCGTTTTGCCGGCGAAGACCTGAAGGCGGGACAGGTCGTGTTCAAGCGTGGGCAACCGCTGCGGCCGGCGGAGATCGGCATGCTGGCCTCTCTCGGCATCAACGAAGTGGGCGTTTATCGGCGGTTGCGCGTGGCTTTTTTTTCCACCGGCGATGAGTTGCGCTCGATCGGCACGCCGCTGGCCGAAGGACATATCTACGACAGCAACCGCTATACGCTCTTCGGCATGCTGTCGCGCCTCAACTGCGAAACACTCGACATGGGTGTGGTGCCCGATGTGCCGGAATTGCTCGAGGCCGCGTTCGCCACCGCCGCGGCCAATGCCGATGTGGTGATCACGTCCGGCGGTGTGTCGGTGGGCGAGGCCGACTTCGTGAAGGATCTGCTCGACCGTCTGGGGGAAGTGCTGTTCTGGAAGATCGCGATGAAGCCAGGACGCCCGCTCGCCTACGGTCGTATCGGCAGCGCGCAATTTTTCGGACTGCCCGGCAATCCGGTGTCGGTGATGGTGACGTTCTATCAGTTCGTCCGCGACGCGCTGCTGGTGCTGCAAGGACACACCGATGTCGCGCCGCAGCCGATGTTCAAAGTGCGTCTGGCGGCACCGATTCGCAAGGCGCCGGGACGCACGGAGTTTCAACGCGGCGTCCTGACGTTGGCCGACGATGGATCGTGGTCCGTGCGCACGACCGGCGATCAGGGCTCGGGCATTCTGTCGTCGATGTCGCGGGCCAATTGCTTCATCGTCCTCGGCACCGACGTTGGCAACGTCGCTGCCGGCGCGGATGTGGAGGTGCAATTGCTGGAAGGTCTGATCTGACGGTGCAATCGTTCGCGGTGGTGTCGCGGTGGTTGACGACGCGCGTGGGTAGCGCGATGATGCGTATGGGGGTCATCGCAGACGCCCTGCCGCATTGATGGCACCTCGCCCATCCAAGATCTGCTTCACCGTCGCCGCGTGCGACAGGAGGCTCTTGGCATGGCATCCGATCCCGCATTGACTGCTTCCCAACTGGTTGCGCTGCAGGCGCAATGGCCGCTGCCCACCGTGGTGGACGTTCGGCGCGCGCCGGCGTTCGCACGCGATCCGATGATCATTCCCGGCGCCATACGCCGCCTGCCCGAGGAGGTCGCCCGGTGGGCATTTGAACTCGAGCCATGGCGACCGGTTGTTGTTTACTGCGTGCACGGACACGAGGTCTCGCAGGATGCCGCGGCTGCGTTGCGTGCCGCGGGCGTCGATGCGCACTTCCTGGCCGACGGGTTCGAAGAGGGTTGGAAGGGCGGCGGTCACTCCGTGGTGCCATTCGCTCCACCCACGCAATGGGTGACGCGCGCACGACCCAAGATCGATCGCATTGCGTGTCCGTGGCTGGTTCGCCGGTTTATCGATCCGGGCGCGTTGTTCCACTACGTGGCCCCTGCGGAAGTGCGCAGCTTCGCGGAAGCCAACGGCGCGGTTGCGTACGATGTTCCCGATGTCGACTACACGCACGTCGGCGAACGCTGCAGTTTCGACGCCTTCATTGCGCGCCACGATCTGCGCGATCCGGCGCTGGACCTACTGGCCACGATCGTACGTGCGGCCGACACCGGCGTGCCGGAGCGGGCACCGGCGGCAGCAGGACTGCTGGCGATTTCGCTTGGACTCTCCGCGATGCTGGCGGACGACCACGCGATGCTGCGCTGGGGGCTGCTGACCTACGACTCGCTTTATGCCTGGTGCCGCAGCCAGCAGAGCGAGCAGCACGGCTGGCATCCGGAGGCATTGCGTGCCGCGGCAAAACGCTAGCAACACGCGGGCGGCGGCCGACGCGTTGCCGTTGCCCGCATCGCTTGTACCTCCTGCGGCGCCCACGCGCGCCGAGGCCTTCGCGTACTGGCTGCGGCTCGGCTGCATCAGCTTCGGCGGTCCGGCCGGGCAGATCGCGCTGATGCACCGCGAACTGGTCGACGAGAAGCGGTGGATCTCGGAGCGCCGCTTCCTGCACGCGCTCAACTACTGCATGGTGCTGCCGGGGCCGGAGGCGCAGCAGCTCGCAACTTACATTGGCTGGCTGCTGCATCGCAAGTGGGGCGGCATCATGGCCGGCGCGCTCTTCGTGCTGCCGTCGCTGTTGCTGCTGATCGCGTTGTCGTGGCTCTACATGGCGTTCGGCGACGTGCCTGCGGTTGCCGGGTTTCTTGCGGGCGTGAAGCCTGCGGTCGTCGCTATCGTGCTGCAGGCGGCGTGGCGCATCGGTTCGCGGACCCTGAAGCACCGGGTGCTGTGGGCGATTGCGGCGTTGGCGTTCATCGCGATCTTCGTGTTCGGCGTCCCCTTCCCCGCCATCGTGCTGGGCGCGGCAATCATCGGGCACTTCGGCGGCCGCATCGCGCCCGGCGCGTTCACGCCCGGCGGCAAGCATGCCGCTACCGCGTCGACGCGCGCGCCTGCCGTGATCGACGACGACACGCCCGCACCTCAACACGCACGATTCCGCTGGCAGCGCCTTGCTGCAACGATCGCAGTCTTCGTCGGAATCTGGGGTGGCGCCATGGCGCTGCTGTGGATCGCCGGAGGCGGATCCTCGCCGCTGTTCGAGATGGCGTGGTTCTTCACCAAGGCCGCGCTGCTGACATTCGGCGGCGCGTATGCGGTGCTGCCCTACGTGTATCAGGGCGCGGTGGAAACCTTCGGGTGGCTGACGCCGGTGCAGATGATCGACGGACTGGCGTTGGGCGAAACCACGCCGGGACCGCTGATCATGGTGGTGGCCTTCGTCGGCTTCGTCGGCGGGTGGACGAAGGCGCTGTTTGGCGCGGCACTGCTGCCGTGGGCAGGGATCGCGGCGGCCTGTGTCGTGACCTTCTTTACGTTCCTGCCGTCATTCCTGTTCATCCTGGCCGGCGGACCGGCGATCGAATCCACGCGTGGCGAAGTACGGCTTTCGGCGCCGTTGACCGCGGTGACGGCGGCCGTGGTCGGCGTGATCGTCAACCTGGCTGCATTCTTTGCGTGGCACGTATTCTGGCCCGGCGGCAGCGGCGGCATCCGCGGGATCGACCCGGTGGCGGTGGCGATCGGGCTGGTCGCCGCGATCGCGCTTTTCCGCTACAAGGCCGGTGTGATTCCGGTCATCCTGGGCTGCGGTGCGCTGGGCCTTGCCGCTGCGATGGTGCGTTAACGTCTGTCAGGCGTCGGAGATGCGTCGCGGCATCAGCTTGCGCTCGAGCGCGCGGGCATCGCGCCAGACTTCGGCGGCGACGGCAATGGTGGGGTGCGCGACGCCCCGGCCGGTGACTCAGG
>Ga0163153_10004497_pt1 | contig 17451 bp, 16 predicted proteins | sample OliLakLV19MP6IB1_FD_148629 | JGI IMG/M metagenome (GOLD analysis project Ga0163153, IMG submission 148629) | Freshwater microbial mat bacterial communities from Lake Vanda, McMurdo Dry Valleys, Antarctica - Oligotrophic Lake LV.19.MP6.IB-1 | ecosystem: Environmental > Aquatic > Freshwater >... | reverse complement strand
GCACCTGATCTACTACCTGGATGGTACCTTCTATCTTTTCAATCAATTCTTTCCTTGAAATATTTTTCAAAGAGAATTCTGCATCACGGTTTCTGACATAGCCGGTTTGCCCTAAGACAGTGCCTAGGTATGTATTTAAATTCCCAACCAGGTGAAGGCATAAGTTGCCTGCCGAGTTGGCGATATCCTTTTCAATCCGCCACAGATTCGATTCGTCTTTATACGATTCGATTTCAATTTTAAGTTTTAGCAATTCGCGCTGAATGATGGAGTTCAAAACTTTTGTGATCATGATAAGTTAGTTAATGGATTGATGCAGTTTACTTGTTGATTTATTAGGATAAAACCAGTTCCATTTTGATGTCGCTTCGTTGGTAAGGTCCATCAACCGGTATTTCCTTGAAGCCAAGTTTTCTATAAAGTTCGATAGCCGGAACCAACTTTGTGTTTGAGTAAAGTATGATCTTGCCAGCCTTCTTTTCTTTTGCTTTTTCAATGGCCACTTCCGCGAGTTGCTTTCCGATTTTTAATCCCTGAAACTTTTCATCAACTGCCATTTTGTTGAATTCATAAACGCCACCTTCTACAAATTTTAATGCTACCGTTCCAACTATTTCATTTTCATATTGAGCCATAAAGATGCTGCCTCCTGTATGGATAATATGTTCTTCGGGTTTTCTTAATACTTCAAAGTCGATGGGCTCCATCCAGAAATATTTTTCTATCCAGACACGATTTAATTTTTCGAACCAGGGTTGATCTTCGGGTAGATAATGAATGATTTTTACTGTTGATTTCATGAGTCAAAAATAAGAAAGCCCCGATTTAACGGAGGCTTTCCATTGAAGGTGATTATTTACTCTCTTTCAACTTCTTCACTTCTGCTTCGTAAAAAGCAAGATTGGATTTTTGATCTTCCGGTAAATTTTTCATCGCTAATTCCCAATGCTTGATGGCGTTTTTCTTATCACCCATGGCGGTGTAGCCACGAGCCAGACCTACGTTAGGTGTGAATTTATCATTTGGGTTCTTTTGTGCATTGTATTTAAAAATCTCCATAGCTTTTTCCTTTTTGCCTGCGGCCAGCAGTGATCTTCCGTATTGGTGAATTGCCTGTACGGTAGCACCAGGATCTTTGATTGCCTTGTCCATTTCCGCATTTGCTTCGGCTTCACGACCCAATGCTTGCAAAATCATAGAGCGGGTTTGCCTGGTAGTAAAATTCTCAACACCAATAAAAGGATTGCTGACCGACATATCGACCCAGGTAAGTGCTTCTTCGAGATTGATTTTGTTTTGGGCACAAAACTGAGCCGCAGTGATCCAATTTTCTTGCTTAAATCCTATTTCTCCTCTGAGTTCTTCACGCATTTTGGATACATAGATTTCGTTCACGTTGGGAACTTCAATTTTAAATGGGATTCTTTTTTTCTCCCATCGCATATATGCTTTGGCGGAGGTGGGCAGTCTGTCTTCAAATCCAAAGGTCAGCCATTCCTTATAAGGTGCTTCCAGCGGTGCTACCTCTACACGAAGTGCATCTTGTTTAGGATCATAAAAGTAACTTCCCCAGCTGGTACTGCTCCTGGAAAAAATCCAGGTGTAAGGTCCTTCTTTTGATGCAGCCAAAAACAAACCATAGGTTCCCGCCTCTAATTCTTTTCCTTCAATCTTCACATCGTGAGAAATGGTGAACAGCGTATTTTCATTTGCGCCAACACGCCAGGGTGCTGCTTTTGATGGGCCGAAGCCTTGATCAATGAACCCATAATGGGCTACTTCACCCCAGATTTTTCCCGTGCGATCTTCTCCATTTGGTCCGTGAACATCAGGGCTGCTATAGCTGATGGATACCTCTACAGGGCCGATAAACTGAGTAACTTTTGATTTTTGATTGTCTCCACTGGGTGGGGTTGTGAGTTTCTGGGCATTGCTCCATACGACTAAGGCAGTAATGAGGAAACCTGATAGTATGAGTTTTTTCATAGGTATTTAATTAATGGGTTAAACTAATTTATGATTTAACGGAAAGGTCAGATAATTGGCTGCACTAAATTTATTTTTTATATCCGATTTGCTGAATCTTTTGGTACAACCATATTAATGGATGCAGGCAGAACGGTTATAGAAAAATTTCGCTCGGGTTTCATAGCTTCGCCATCCACATGATACGGCAGGGGTTCTTCAAAGGATAGTGTAAGGTGTTTCGCTCGTACAATATCCACCCATGCTGATTTTTCGATATGGCCAGTGAACATCTTTTTTACAAAACCAATTGTTTGTGCTATAGGCACCTTTCGGATGAAACAAACATCCAACAGACCATCACACACCGATGCATGGGGCGACACGCGTGCATTGTTTCCAAATTGAGAGGAGTTGGCAAAAGCTAAAACAAAAGCATCTCTTTTGTACGTTGTATGATCGATTGCTATTTCAATTGAAAACTCATTGAAGCTATGGAATTCTTTTAAAACCAATTTAGAATAACCGATCAATCCTCTTTTTTCTTCCTTGGCAAAAAGACCTGCTACATGTCCATCAAATCCAATTCCTGAAACGTTAACCGAAAGCTTGTTATTGATTAAGAACGAATCCATGCAAATAGAGTGAGGGGAGTCTATTAAAGCGAGTGATTTTTTAAAATCCATCGGAATGCCCAAGTGTCTTGCTAATCCATTGCCCGATCCTTTAGGCAGTATGCCCATGATCTGTTGGGTATGAACCAAGCCCTGAGCCACCTCATTCACTGTGCCGTCTCCGCCAACTGCAAAAACAATATCAAATTTTTTTGACAATGCTGCCTGTTGCGCCAATTCAGTAGCATGAGTTCGCCTTTGAGTAAATTCAAGAGTTGGTTCAATATTCAGTGCTTCACAAACGGAAACGATCCGGCCATCCACTGAAGATTGGTAGCCGGTGCCCGCGTATTTATTGATAATGAATAATACCTTCTTATTTTCGCTCATGAATTAAAAGCGTCATAAAGGTAATTGTCTTTATATGGAATTTAAGAAGCGCAAAATAAAATTTAAGGCCTGGGATCAGGAGCATCGTCTATTGATGCGGCTTAACAGTATCGATTGTAACAAAGGCGAACTCTTCAAAAAAGATCACGTATTACTCCAATTTACTGGTCTGTATGATAAAGACGGGGAGGAGATTTATGAAATGGATGTGTTGCTCGTGTCGCTGGAAAAGTTGGTTGTTTTTTGGAATGAGAGCAAAAATGGATGGTATTACTCACCACTTTTGAATTCCGATACACAGGTCCCTTTATTAGAGGTGGAGGCAGCGCGGATGAAGCGGTTTTGCAGTTACTTTGAGTTACAATCAACGTAACAAATTCTTACTTAACTACTTTACCCTGGATGTAACTTACCGCCTGACCAATGGTTTGCATTTTTTCAGCATCGTCATCGGGAATTTTGATATCAAATGATTGCTCAAATTCCATCACCAATTCAGCGTAGTCTAATGAATCAATACCCAGGTCTTTTACAAAACTAGCATCAGGTGTGATCTCCGATTCCGGAATACCTAATTTATCGGTAAGTATGGCATGTACTTTCTTTTGAACGTCCTGCATAGCTGGTTACAATTGGGCCAAATCTAAGAATCTTTCTTGATTTTTTACTCTTTTGTTTGGTATGGCAGGGTTTAAAACCGAAGCAGGAATTCTGTTCCTTCGCCCAGTTTTGACTTTACCGTTATATTGCCTTCATGCTGCCGCATGATCTGTTTTGAGAGACTCAAGCCAATGCCAGAGCCTGTCTTTTTTGTTGAGAAGAAGGGAATGAAAATTTTCTCCAGCGCTTCTATATCGATTCCGGCTCCATTGTCTTTCACCGATATAACCGGATTTCCTTTTTCGCTGCTGTAAGCCCGTAACTCAATTAACTTATTGAGCTGTTCATCAAAAGACTGTATGGCATTTTTTATTAAATTGATAAGCACCTGCTCAATCATTGTTTTGTCAGCGAGTACGATCAGTTCTGTAGGGCTCACATCAACTTTGATCGTAATGGTATGATCCGCTAATTCTTTTTTGTGGAGCAGAGCCATCTCTTCAAGCAGCTCCTTCAAGGGCACTTGAGCCAACTTCGGTTTTGGAATGTGGGTTAAGTTTCTAAACTCTTTCACAAATCGAATAAGGCCTGCACTTCGCTTGCTGATGGTCTGCAAAGAGAGATACATGTCTTCAAGTTCTTCTTTCTTCAATGGCATTTCTGACTGGTTGTCCATTCGATGTTTCAGATCATCTTCCACAATACCGGCCAGTGACGATATGGGAGTTACGGAATTCATGATTTCGTGCGTAAGCACCCTCACCAGGTTTTGCCACGCTTCCATTTCTTTTTCTTCCAGTTCGCTTTGAATGTTACTCATCGAAACGAGTTTCACTTCTTCATCGCGCAGGGTAAGTTCAATGACATACACCGAAAGTTGGAGGGATTCATCTCCGAACTTGATGCGCACCAATTCACGACCACCGGTTTTAAGTTTCTGAAATGTTTCCACTAATTCTTCACTCACCTCTTTCAGATCATCAAGCCTATCTGCTTTGGTGATTCTTAGTAAACGTTTGGCAGCGCTATTGATGATTTGTATCGATCCGTCTTTTTTGAAGGTGAGTAAACCAATGGCAGCATGCTGCACAATGTTTTTAAAGAATTGATATTCTGAATCCTTTTCTCTTCGTGATGTCCGTAGTTTTGCGAGCGCTTCATTAAGTTCAGTATGAAGTTTTTGTACACTGGGATCATTACTTTCTGTTTTGAAACTTTGTGACAAGTCGTCAAAACGTATGGAATCCAGAAAGGAAGCAATGTTGGTATTAGAGGTTTCAACTACCTGAAGGAGTTTAGTTACCTGAAAAGCAATGGCACCTAATAGTGAAATAATCAATAGAAAATTCCGGTCGCTCCCGGCAACCATAAAGGCGAATACTACGATCGTTGCCACGAGTATGGCTACCCTCGTTACTAAAGGAGATCGCCAATTAAAGTCCATATTTTTCCATTCTCCTATACAGCGAAGCGCGCGTTAATCCGAGTTCTTCTGCGGCCTTCGAAATATTTCCATTGTGCAGTTGAATGGCCTTTGCCACGGCTGCCTTTTCAACCTCATCCAGGTTGAGCGTGTCGCTTGCTAATTCCTCACCACCCTTTCTACTGAAAAGAAAATCACTTTCCTGCAAGGTATTTGAGTCGGCCATAATTAATGCGCGCTCAATGGAATGTTGTAATTCGCGCACGTTTCCGGGCCAGGGGTATTTCTTTAATTTATTCATTGCCTCCGGTGAAATGGAGAGCACTTCCTTTCTATATTTTTTTGCGTAATGATTCAGGAAGTGATTCGCCAACATGGGAATATCATCGACCCGATCGCTGAGTGGAGGAATGGTAATTTCAACGGTGTTAATGCGGTATAACAAATCCTGTCTGAATTTTCCTTCCTGCACCATTTGATGCAACGGCATGTTAGTGGCACAGATCAATCTGATATCCACATCGAGATGTTGATTTGAACCCACACGGGTTACTTGCCGTGACTGCAATACACTCAGCAATTTGCTTTGCAAACTCATGCTCAGGTTTCCGATTTCATCGAGGAAGAGCGTGCCACTATTGGCCAACTCAAAACGTCCAGGCCGGTCTTCACGAGCATCCGTGAATGAGCCTTTCTTATGGCCGAATAATTCACTTTCAAAAAGTGTTTCCGTGATGGCACCCATATCCACAGCAACAAACGAAGCATCTTTGCGCATCGACTTTTGATGGATAGCGCGGGCTACTAATTCTTTCCCGGTTCCATTTTCTCCAAGGATTAAAACATTCGCATCGGTCTTGGCTACTTTATCAATTAGCGTAAACACTTCTTTCAGTGCATCACTTTGTCCAATAATATCACGGAAGGGTTGACTGATCTGCTCTTCAAGCATCTGCTTCGCCTTACGCAGTTTGTCAACTTCGTTGTATGACTTTTTAAGTTTGATAGCCGTTGAAATAGTGGCTACCAATTTTTCGTTTTGCCACGGCTTCAAAATAAAATCGGTAGCGCCTTCTTTAAGCGCTCTCACGGCCATCTCCACATCACCAAAAGCAGTAATCATAATTACCACTGCATTGGGTTCTCTTTCTTTGATTTGCTTAAGCCATTCGAATCCTTCTTTTCCACTGGTCGTGTCTTTGCTGAAATTCATATCCAAAAGAATCACATCATAGGAGTCGTTGTTGAGGAGAAAAGGAATTTTGTTCGGGTTCTTTTCGATAATTACCTGGTGATTAGATTTTTTCAACAGCATTTTGGCTGCAAGAAGTACGTCTTCATCGTCATCAATCATCAGTATTTTGCCACCTTCGTTCACAGTTTTAAAAGTTTAAGTCAAGCAATGAGAGGAAAAATTGTGCCAGCACCGGATCTGTCCGAAAACGCGGTTTTTGAAATGTATTTCGTGCTAATACGTACAAAGATGTTCAAAAATGAACACAATTGAAAGGCTAATTCGCGGCTTAAGGGGTATAGTTATACAGTGAAGCTTTGTTTTTAGTGGATACGGTGAGTATTCTTTCGTCTGTGACGATAGCAAATTTCAGATCACCCTCAAGGGCAAGTTCATGACGTGCCTCTGTTAGCAAATCGAAAAAGCGAATCGTATTATTTTCCAGATAGTAAAGTTCCTGACCGAAGAAACTGAAGTTGCCGGGATTTTTGATTTCGATTTTTGTTATGACTTTACCCAGCGTGTTCACTATCCAGATTCCAAAATTCTTTTCCTGAAGAAAAAGTAGATTTTGATATTCTCTCAAGTAGGTAAACTCTGGCGCTGCAGACCCGGTACCAAGAACAAACTCGTTAACAACTTCTTGTGTCAATGGATTTACTTTCTTTAATGAGAAGTCAGCCTTATCTAATATCCATAAACGGTTATCATGCGTGGGACAAACCAGGTAGGGTTCAATGGCAAGTTCGGGTGCCAGTTGATATTCCTTTACGTCTTCAAAGAAGCGTCCAAAGGAAAAATATTTTTGAGTTCCGCGATCGTAAATAAAAATACTCGGATGATACCACGGTTCAATCAGCGTTGGTTTTCTTTTGGAGAGCGAGGCCAATACTTTGCCATCCGGGTCATATTTTTTGATACCTCCTTTTTTTAGAATGAGAAAAAAATTACCCATTCGATCAACCGACACATTGGCGATTTCTCCGGCACTCCATTCTTTTATTTTAGTGAGCTGCTGAGACCGTCCTTCTAAAATAAGAAGGAGAGAGAAAATCATTATAAAAAATGAACGAATGCGAATGGGTTGACTGATCATGCTGAGAATGTTTTCAGAATAAATTCCTGACCATCGTATTCGGCATAGGTGTTGAAGTGAACCCACTCACCCAGATTTAAGTAGCGACTGTTTTCTCCCACCTTAAGGTTGAGTGGCAAATGCCGATGACCAAAGACATAGAAGTCGTGATGACTTAATTTTTCCAGTTCACGACAGTAGGTGAGCAAGAACTCATTTTCTTCGCCTTCAAATTTTTCTTCCATTCTGGTATTGCTGATGCGGCTGTGCTTGCTCCAGTAATTAGCAATGCCTATGCCGAGATTGGGATGAATGCGTGCAAACAGCCATTGACAAATGGAACTATTAAAAAATTTCTTTAAAAATTTGTAGGTGTTGTCGCCAGGGCCGAGACCATCTCCGTGGCCAATTAATAATTTGTGATTTCCGATTTCAAGTACCTGTGGTTCCCGATAAATGATAATCCCAAGTTCTTTTTCAAAGTAATCAAACATCCACATATCGTGATTGCCTGTGAAGAAGTAGATCGGTAATCCTTTATCACGCAACTCGGCTAGTTTTCCTTGTATTCTGATGAAACCCCTCGGGATAGCATGACGATATTCAAACCAGAAATCAAAAATGTCTCCTAATAAATAGATGGCTTGAGCATCTGCAGAAACTGTATCCAACCACCTTACAATTCGCTTTTCGCGGGCTAGGCTTGAATCATAATCGGGCACACCCAGATGAAAATCGGATGCGAAGTATAATTTTTTACCGCTGTTCAGTTGAATCTGATGCGTCATAGTCTGCAAATAACGCTAAAACTAAATCAATGAAAAAAGCCTTCCGGTTTTTACATCGAAAGGCTTTTGGAATTTTTATTTATGTTCCCCTTATACTTTTTCGGGAGCGACTTCGGCAGTTGCCTCCTTACTTGGCTCTTCAGTCTTAGGTTCAACCGGAGAACCATTTTTTGTTGGTTCTTCAGTCTTCAGTTCAGGAGTCTTCGCGTTGGTAAACTTCTCATACGTGGTCTGATGAGCAAAAGGTCTCTTGCCGATCAAACGCTCCAGGTCACTTTGGAAGAGAATCTCTTTCTCCAGCAACTCCTTCGCAATGATTTCAAGATGCTCGCGATGCTCGATCAACATTTTCTTAGTGCGCTCGTAGGCAACGTCAATAATTTTCTTGGCCTCGTTATCAATTTTTTCGGCAGTAGCTTCTGAATACGGTTTATTGAATGCATAGTCAGCTTGCTTCGAATCGTAGAAGGAAAGATTTCCAATGGCATTGTTCATTCCGTAAACGGTAACCATGCTGTAAGCCATCTTCGTAGTGCGCTCAAGATCACTCAATGCACCGGTAGATATTTTGCCAAACACAATTTCTTCCGCAGCACGTCCACCAAAGGTCATGGACATCTCATCCAATAGTTGTTCGGTCTGATATAAGAACTGCTCTTTCGGTAGATATTGAGCATAACCCAATGCAGCAACGCCACGTGGCACGATACTTACTTTCACGAGTGGATCAGCGTGTTCCAGGAACCATCCCGCAACAGCGTGCCCTGCTTCGTGATAGGCAACAATGCGTTTCTCTTCGGGCGAAATGATTTTGGTTTTTTTCTCCAGTCCTCCAATGACACGGTCAACGGCATCTTGAAAGTCTTGCATGTCAACTTCACTCTTATCTCTGCGTGCAGCAATCAATGCGGCTTCGTTACATACGTTGGCAATTTCTGCTCCGGCAAAACCAGGAGTTTGTGCGGCCAATTTTTTCGCATCCACATCTTTGGATAGTTTGATCGGCTTCAAGTGCACCTTAAATATTTGCTCACGACCAGAAATATCGGGCTTATCAATACTGATTTGTCTATCGAAACGACCTGGACGCATCAAGGCTGAATCCAACACATCTGGTCTGTTGGTTGCTGCAAGAATGATTACACCGCTGTCGGTGGCAAAACCATCCATCTCCACCAACAAGGAGTTCAATGTGTTTTCTCTTTCGTCATTCGCACCCGGCATCTGACCTCTTCCGCGTGAGCGGCCGATGGCATCAATCTCATCAATGAACACAATACAAGGCGCTTTCTCTTTGGCCTGTTTGAATAAGTCGCGAACGCGTGCTGCGCCCACCCCCACAAACATCTCTACAAAATCAGAACCCGATAATGAGAAGAAAGGAACACCTGCTTCACCCGCTACGGCTTTCGCCAACAAGGTTTTACCGGTCCCTGGAGGTCCTATCAACAAGGCCCCCTTTGGAATTTTTCCACCCAACTTGGTGAACTTCTGAGGAGTTTTTAAGAAATCAACAATCTCTTTTACTTCTTCTTTCGCTTCTTCCAATCCGGCTACATCGGCAAATGTGATGCGTACTTTGTTTTCGGCATCAAACAATGCTGCCTTTGATTTTCCAATGTTAAAGATCTGCCCGCCTGCGCCACCGCCTCCAGTCATTCTGCGCATCAGCATCCAGAAACCAAATACCAGCAAGACCAGGAACCCAATGTTGAAGAACATGTTGGTGTAATCCTGACGATCTTCCACTTGTAAATCAATTTTCTGATCGCGCGGGATGTTCTTAATAATTAACTCGTATTGCTCATAGAATTTATCAATGGAGCCTATTTTATACTTGTAATGAGGTCCATTGGGTTTTAAACCCAGCGGACTACTTTTCTCAATCTCCTGCTTGTACTTCGCATTTTGAAGTGCCTCCGGTTTCAGGGTGATTTCAACGAGCTCTTCATTCTTAATCAGAACGAGTCTTTTGATATCGCGCGCCTGCACCATATCCTCAAAGCGGCTGCTTTGAATTTCTACCAACTCACCACTTCGATTTAAATAGCTGATTCCCAAAATAACCGCCACCAACACCAGAATAACCCACATTTGATAGTTAGGTTTTGGAATTTTGGGAGATATGATCTTCTTTTCTTTTTCCTTGTCTGCCATTCCTTTAAAAATTACAATTCAATAACGTCTTTAAACAATTTAAGTTCTTAATCTTCGATTTCAGTGATTTCTGCATCCCCCCACAATTTCTCCAATGCGTAGAAATGTCTGCGATCCTTTCTGAAAACATGAGTGACTACATTTATATAGTCGAGAATCATCCACTCTTTATTGCTTTTACCTTCTGCGTGCCAGGGTTTTTCTTTTAGGGCTTTATACACCTCTTCATCCACTGAGTCGCTAATGGCCTCCAATTGTTTGTCAGAATTACCAGAACAGATTACAAAAAAGTCCGCAACAGCGTTTTTCACTTCTCTTAAATCCAGCACTACGATTTCAGAAGCCTTTTTCTCCTGCATGCCTTTTACGATCGCTTTTGTTAGCTTTTCTGAATCAGGCCCCTTCTTTTTTTTCGCCATTAACTATTTTCGTTTTTTTAATTTGAACAATTTGCAAAGCTAACCAAAATACCTTGTATAAAATCCCTGCCAATACGCTTTTCATGGGTAAGAATCTGGTTTATGTGCCAGAATGTCACTCAACCAATACACTGGGTTCCGAACTTTGCCAAAGGTCAGCTACCGCAGAAGGAGCTACCATAATTACTGATAATCAGACCATGGGCCGCGGACAAAGGGGTAATTCATGGCATTCTGATCCATACAAGAACTTGACTTTCTCTTTGGTTTTGAAGCCCTCCTTCTTAAAGCCAATCGATCAGTTCAATCTCACCGTAGCTATTTCTCTCGCGCTTCGCGATTTTCTTACCCACAGAATTCCAGGAGAGGTGAAAATCAAATGGCCCAATGATATTTTGGTAAACGATAAAAAATTATGCGGCATTTTGATTGAAAACACGCTGTCAGGAGATACCATTCAATGTAGCGTAGTAGGAATTGGATTAAATGTGAATCAGGATTCATTTTCAATGGAGTCGGCCAGCTCAATGAAAGTAGTGGCGGGTCACGACTTTAACTTGTCCGATGAGTTATCATTGTTATTCGAATTTCTCGAGAGACGATATCTTCAGTTGCGATCTGGTAAACTAACTGATCTGAGAAATGATTATCTGAGTTCGCTCTACGGAAAGGGAGAGGAGCGAAGATTTTTGGTAGGAACAAGTGAAATCATTGGTGTGATTGAAGGGTTTAATCAACAAGGTAAACTACTGCTTGCCACGGGAGGCGGCACCAAATCGTATGACCTGAAGGAAATTCGTTTTATCGGATAATCGCACATCTACCACTTAAATAATACTCTCCCTTTCTATCATTAAAATACGGCTGCCAATACAATCACCTGTTTTTGGTCTGGATCAACTGTTATCTTTCGCACGATAATTCGTTAACTATGAGAAAATCGTTTCGATTAATAATTCTGTTCATTGTTGTAGCCTGTTCGGTGCATGCTCAAAAACTGGATATGGAAAAACTCAAAGGCATGAAGCCGAGAGCGATTGGCCCTGCCGGTATGAGTGGACGTATCACGTCTATTGATGCAGTGATATCCAATCCTGATATTATTTATGCCGGTGCTGCTTCAGGCGGTGTGTGGAAGACCACCAGCGCAGGTATCAGCTGGGAGCCGATATTCGACAAGGAGGCAACTCTCGCCATTGGTGCCATATCGATTCAACAAGATAATCCAGCAGTAATTTGGGTAGGAACAGGCGAAGGAAATCCACGCAATAGTTTAAATGGTGGTTATGGAATTTATAAAAGTTTAGATGCCGGCAAGACCTGGAAGTTGATGGGCCTTGAAAAGACCCGACACATCCATCGTATCGTCATTGATCCCAAAAATCCAAATACGGTTTATGTGGGTGCTATTGGGTCACCCTGGGGCGAACATCCCGAGCGCGGTGTTTACAAAACTACCGATGGTGGTGCTACGTGGAAACGTATTCTCTATGTAGATGAAAAAACTGGTTGCGCAGATTTGATGATGGATCCATCTAATCCAAATAAATTATTTGCTTCGATGTGGCAGCATCGCAGACAGCCCTGGACATTTAATTCCGGTGGGCCGGGATCAGGATTGCACGTAACCGTTGATGGTGGTGAAACGTGGACAAAGCTAACAAGCAAAGAAGGATTACCCGAAGGTGAACTGGGCCGCATTGGTTTGGCCATAGCCAGGAGTAAACCTGAAGTAGTATATGCGTGGGTAGAAAGTAAAAAAAATGCGTTGTATCGCTCCACCGATGGTGGTCAGAAATTTCAGATGATCAATGATAAGATGAGCGAAATTGGCGATCGGCCGTTTTATTATTGCGAGATTTATGTTGACAGCAAAAATGAAAACAGACTGTACACCATTTTCTCTGAAGTGAATATCAGCGAAGACGGTGGCAAGTCATTCAAAACATTACTTCCTTATTCGGGTGTGCACCCCGATCACCATTCCTGGTGGATACATCCGGAAGATCCTTCATTGATCATTGATGGTAATGACGGAGGTTTAAATATCTCCCGTGATATGGGTAAGAGCTGGCATTTCATCGATAACATTCCTGTGGGCCAGTTCTATCATGTCAATGTGGACATGGATCAACCCTACAATGTATATGGTGGCCTTCAGGACAATGGCTCATGGGCCGGCCCGGGTTACCTATGGCGCGATGATGGAATCAGAAATTATTATTGGCAGCCTGTCATGTTTGGTGATGGTTTCGATGTAGTGCCAGATCCTGATAATAATCGTTATGGCTATGCGATGTCGCAGCAAGGAAATTTAGGTCGCTACGATAGGCAGACCGGTTATGTAAAGACGATTAAGCCCACACATCCTGATGCTAAAGTAAAAGTGCGATGGAACTGGAACTCTGCCTTAGCTCTTGATCCATTTGATAACGCTACGATCTATTATGGTAGTCAGTTTGTTCATAAGTCAACCGATAAAGGAAATACCTGGGATATTATTTCTCCAGACCTTACCACCAACGATCCTGAAAAACAAAAACAACATGAGAGCGGTGGACTTACGATGGATGCAACCGGAGCAGAAAATCATTGTACCATTCTTGCAATAGCACCAAGCCCTGTAGAGAAAGGTGTGCTTTGGGTTGGCACGGATGATGGTAAAGTTCAGATCACGCGCGATGGTGGCAAAACATGGAGTGATGCTACGCCAAAGATTATTGGAATGCCAAAAGGTGCATGGATACCACAGGTGAAAGCTTCTTCATTTAAAGGAGGTGAAGTATTTGTGGTGGTGAACAATTATCGTCAGTTTGATTTCAAGCCGTACCTGTTCCGTTCACGTGATTATGGACAGACCTGGGAGAGCATGGCAAGTCCTGCGCAATTGGGTGACAATAATTACACGTTGGCGGTTGTTCAAGATCCGATCGAGCCCAAATTGATTTTTGTTGGAACAGAAAATGGTTTGTTCGTGAGTTTGGATGAAGGTAAAACCTATAACAAATGGACGAACGAATATCCGGCTGGAGTACCTACGATGGATTTAGTGATTCATCCCCGTGAACATGACTTAGTGATGGGTACCTTCGGTCGCGCAATTTATGTGTTGGATGACATTCGTCCGCTGCGCGAAATGGTGAAAGAAGGAACTCAGATTTTAGCAAAGACATTACACGTGTTTGATGCGCCCGATGCGTATCAAGTGGTATATCAGGATCCTGCTGGAATTTTGTTCCCGGGTAATGCCATGTTTAAGGGAGAAAATAAAGCGGATGGTGCCATGATTTCTTATGTGGTGAATAAGCCTGAGGAAAAGAAAGAAGCAGTAACCGCTACAAAAACAGAAACAAAAAAAACAGACGCCAAAAAGGGAGAACAAAAAGTTGAATCGAAACCAACCGAAGAGAAAAAGCCAGAATCAAAAGTGAAATACGATTCACTTACGATGGAAGTCTTCAACGCAAAAGGAGAGAAGATTCGCACAGTAAAACAAAAGGCCCCTGAAAACAATGGACTCAATCGCATGATGTGGGCTATGAATGAAAAGGGATCAGCTCGTCCGTCACGCGAAAAGCGAAAAGCCAATGCACCAGAGCCCGGTGGCGGGCAAGTATTGCCTGGTACTTATAAGTTACGATTGACATTTGGTGATAAAAAAGATTCGACCACCATCCAGGTGAAGTCTGATCCGAGATTCAATACTGCGGAGTCAACCATCACGGCACGTTATAATATGATTAAGGATTTGGAAAAGTTAACAGGCCTGGCAGCACAAGCCATGGATCGCTTGCGAGAGTCGAAAGAAATCGCGGATGAGTACGAAAAGAAAATGAAAGATGCCATGCGTGATGACTTAAAGGATCCAACCGATAAAACCAAGATGGTGAAAGATTCTATTAATGCCATCATGGATTACATTGTTGGAAAGGAAGATAAGCGTCAGGGTATTATCCGATCCCCAACACCAACACCGGTTTCTTTTATTTTCACCGCACAGCGCTACATTGCTACTTCTAAAGATCCGGTTTCGGCAACCGATCAGCGTGTGCTCAAGCAAGCACAGGAAGAGATCACTAAGTTGGCCGATCGTGTTAATAAATTTTATGACAAAACATGGCCTGAGTATCGTGCCGTGATGGAGAAGGTGAGTTTATCTCCATTTAAAAATTATGAGCCTTTGAAGCAGAATTGATATTAGGCGTCTGACCGCTTTTTTGCAGATGTATGGAGTGGTCTGACGCCTTCCATTTATATAAAGTCGCTTCGAATGTTATTGAGGCGACTTTTAAATTTTAATGAGTAACCTTTAATTTTCAGGCTATATTTCAATTGTAAAACCGAATGATCAACACCAGCGCTCTTTCTTATTCTTACCATGCTGAAAAGAAAATTCAATTCGGTGACCTGATGATTCAAACAGGAGAACAATTCCTGTTGCTGGGAGAATCGGGAAGCGGAAAGACAACGCTGCTTCATTTGCTGGGTGGATTACTGAAGTCACAGCAGGGAAGCATTGAAGTGAATGGAACGGATATCACCAAGCTTTCTGAGTCGGCCCTGGATCGCTTTCGCGGACAGCATTACGGATTTATTTTTCAACGTAATCATTTAATCAGTGCGCTATCCGTGGAAAAGAATTTGTTGATGGCGCCCTTCCTGGCTGGATTAAAACAAGATAATGAAAGAGTAGGGGAAGTACTGAATCAACTGGATATTGGTGAAAAGAAATATGCTGCCATTCGCGAATTAAGTTTAGGCCAGGCGCAACGGGTAGCCATTGCCAGAGCGATTTTGAATATGCCTTCGGTAATCCTTGCGGATGAACCCACGTCCGCATTGGATGATAAAAATTGTGATCGTGTGAGTGACCTGCTCTTGTCGGTAGCTGATCAAAATAAAGCTACGCTCATCATTGCCACCCATGACCAACGCTTGAAGAATAAAATCAAAAACATGATCCAACTCTGATGAATCTTTTATCACTCGTTGTCAGTTACCTGAAGGCTAAGCCGCTTAATACGTTGCTCAATATTGTATTGTTGGCCTTAGGTATTGCAGTCATTACCATTCTCCTTTTATTCAGCAATCAACTAAAAGAGAAAATCTCAGATAATACAAAGGGGATTGATTTGGTGGTAGGTGCGAAGGGAAGTCCGCTACAATTAATTCTCTGTAATATTTTTCATATCGATTTTCCTACGGGCAATATCAAATTATATGAAGCTGATCGATTGGCTAAACATAGATTGGTGAAAAGTGCTATTCCACTTGCCTTGGGTGATAGCTATCAGAATTTCAGAATCATTGGCACGAACCGTCAATACACTGAGTTGTATAAAGCCGAACTGGCTTCAGGTGATTGGTGGAATGCCGATATGGAAGTTGTTGTTGGTTTCAAAGCGGCCGAGCTTCTCAAACTCAAAGCAGGAGATACCTTTGAAAGTTCACACGGCCTTACCAAAGAAGGCAGCACCCACGAAGCGCATCCTTTTGTGGTGAAAGGAATTTTGAAGAGGACCAACAGTGTAATTGATAATTTAATCTTTACCAATATTTCCAGCATATGGAGTGTTCATGATGAACATGCTGAAGAGAAGCACACGGTTGATTCCATTAGCAATCCATCACGATTGGTGCCATCCGCGGAAGCGAGTGATTCAACAAAAGAAATCACATCCCTCTTAATCAAATACAGAAACCCGATAGCTGCCTTACAGTTGCCCAGGTATATCAATAGTCAAAGCAGTATGCAGGCCGCTTCACCATCCTTCGAGGCAGCGCGACTTTTTTCAATTCTTGGTGTGGGCGTAGAGGCGATGACTGGCTTTGCTTATGTAATAATATTTATCTCTGCTTTAAGCATTTTCATAGCATTATATAATTCTCTAAAGGAGCGTCAATATGATTTAGCCATTATGCGCACGATGGGAGCTAGTAAGTCAAAATTATTTATTGCTACGCTGATGGAAGGCACAACGTTGACATTGTTGGGAAGCATCATCGGCCTGGCATTAGGTCATGGTGTGCTTTATTTGTTTACGGTGCTTGTGGAGGAAAGTCAGAAGACCGGTATTTCGGCTTTGATCTTTTATAAAGAAGAAGCCTGGTTACTGCTGGGTAGTTTTGTGTTGGGTATTATTTGCTCTCTTATTCCGGCATTTCAGGCCTACCGCACCGATATTCATGAGGTATTGGCGGGATAGGAACTAATTTGAAAATCTATACGTATTTGAGTAAAATTGCACATATGAAGGCGAAGTTGACGTTATCGATAGAAAAAAAGACCCTTTTGAAGGCGAAAAAATTATCCGCTCGAAGGAAGAAAAGTATTTCCAAATTATTTGAAGAGTATGTGGAGAAAAATCAGCTTTCTACAACTACTCCAATATCTGATTCCTTAAAGGGTATTCTAAAAAAAGCGGCAGGAAATAACTCATATGATGAATTAAGAGCCGAAGCGATCAAGGACAAGTATGACCTATAGAGTTTTTCTTGGTACAAACATCCTTGCAGATCACTTGCTAGATAGAAATCAGTATTCTTCAAATATTATAAACCTGGTAGAGTCAGGTCAACTCATTGGTTACGCTTCCTCCGCCTCCTTTTTTACCCTTGCTTACATTATTGAAGATCGGTTGAAGTTGAAATCACAACCTATCCTTCAAAATATCAATCAGTTTATTAACACGATTCCTACCGATCAGCATATTCTGGATTATTCCTATGCATCAAGGTTTCATGATATGGAGGATGCATTTCAATATTTTACAGCGCTTAATGAAT
>Ga0163153_10004496_pt1 | contig 17452 bp, 15 predicted proteins | sample OliLakLV19MP6IB1_FD_148629 | JGI IMG/M metagenome (GOLD analysis project Ga0163153, IMG submission 148629) | Freshwater microbial mat bacterial communities from Lake Vanda, McMurdo Dry Valleys, Antarctica - Oligotrophic Lake LV.19.MP6.IB-1 | ecosystem: Environmental > Aquatic > Freshwater >... | reverse complement strand
GAAGCTTGCTGACATCGCCCCGTGTGTGCTGTGTGACGTGCATGCGGCCTCCTTGCCTTTGCCTTGCGTCACGGAAGTATGCGGCAGCGCGGGCCCGCGCGCAACCTAACACGCGCCGTACGGCGCGCGCGAATCAACTACGAGCCGTATCACTCGCTGTCACTCCGGCACGTTGCCGTCATCGTTTCATGTACCGCTTCCTTGTGCACTTCAATCTCCCGCGCGGACACGATTTTCGTCAGGGCGAACCAAGTGTTGCCCCCCATCCTGCAAACCGGCAACAACTGGGCCTTTGCGTACAAAGATCTCCAGAACGCCTTGGTCGACGCGGCGCCCGGCGACGAGATCTGGGTCGCCGGCGGGACATACAAGCCGACCAGCACCACATCGCGCACGGTGTCGTTCACTCTCGAGTCCGGCGTCCAGCTGCTCGGCGGATTCGTCGGCAACGAAACGCTCGCCGGGCAGCGCGACCCCGCCGCCAACTTCACGGTTCTCAGCGGCAACATCGGCGCTCCGTCCGCGAGCGACAATAGTTTTCATGTCGTCGTCGCATCGAACTGTGACAACACTTGCAGGATTGACGGCTTTACTATCACCGGAGGCAACGCCGACACCATCGGCGGCTTTCACAACTTCGGCGGCGGTTTGTTTATGGACAGTGGCTCGCCGATAATCCGCCGCTGCCGCTTCGTTGCCAACAACGCGGTCATCGGCGGTGGCGTCGGGCGCGTCGGACCGGTCCCGGGGAACGAGCAGTGCAATCTGGCGAACTGCCTCTTCGTGGGCAACACCGCGGGCGGGGGCGGAGCGATTCATTCGCAGGCGTCGCCGATTTCCATCCACAACTCGACGATTGCGCACAACACATCGCAGAATGCGTTGCAGCTCGTGAATACGCCTGCCGTCTCATCCATCGTCAGCGTGATCATCTTTGCGAACACCGGCGGCCCGACTCCCGAAAGTTCGCAGTTTGATCTGGTCGGCAGTTCGCTGCTGATCGTGTCGAAGTGCTGCATTGAAGGCTGGGACAATTCGGCACCGAACGGAGTGAACACGATCAGCGATCCGCCGCTTTTCGCGGCTCCCGCCAGCGCCGACGGCGTGATCGGCACGCTCGACGATCACTTCGTTCTTCGCGGCGACTCGCCATGCATTGATCACGGCGCGTGCGGCGCTTCGGATCTGACCGACATGGACGGTGATGGCAGTTTCGGCGAGCTGATCCCTGTCGATCTCGATGGGGCGCAACGCATCCAGGACGATCCTCTGCACGTGAACTCGAGCGGCGGTCAGAATCCGACCGCCGACATCGGCGCTCACGAGTACACGCGCGGCCGCCTCATCTTGGTGAATCATGCTGCGACCGGCTCGAACAACGGGACCAGTTGGACGAATGCGTACACCGATCTGCAGTCGGCGGTACAGGAACTGAATGATCCAAAGTTCGGCGGCGAAGGAGAAATTTGGGTCGCCCAGGGAACGTACAAGCCGACCACCGGATCAAGTCAGGCCGTCAGTTTCGAGCTCGGCTCTGACATCACAATGCTCGGCGGCTTCGCCGGCGGCGAACTCTCCCGCTCGGCACGCGACCCGCGATTGAACGTGACGATCCTGAGCGGCGAACTAGGCGCGCCGGGACCCGTGGGCAATTCACAGCACGTTCTGCTCTTCCAAGGCGAGTTCAACGACAACAGTACGGTCGACGGTTTCACGATACGCGACGGTGCGGCCACGGTTGCCGAGGGCGGCGGCGGAGCTGTCATCGGCAACGGCGCTTCGCCGGTCATCTCCAACTGCGTCATCACGAACAACACCGGTTCAGGAAACGGATCAGCGGTGCTGATCAGCGGTCCAGCCACGAGCGCGACGATCGCCAATTGCATCATCACCGGGAGCACAGCCATCGCTTCCGGAACGCCCGGACTGCACATCAGCGGCGCGCCTGCAACGATCGACAACTGCACTGTTGCCGGCAACAGCACTGCGAGCGCCGGGGTGTCAGCAGGGATCACCACCTCATCCGGCGTGAGTTCCGCGCTGGTGCAGAACACGCTGGTCTTCGGAAACACCGCCGGCGCGTTCTCCATTCTCCCCGCACAATTCCGCAACAACAGCCAGCCGGTCACGGTCACGCATTGCGCGATCCAGGGCTTCACACAGGGCTCGCTCCCCGGCGCCACGGTGGTCAACACCTTTGCCGCCGCCAACGACGGCGGTGTCGCCGACGCGAACGGACCTGACGACACGTTCGGAACCGCGGACGACAACTTCACTCCTTCCGCGTGCTCCGAGCTGGTGGACGCGGGATCGAGCACCAATGTGCCGCTCGACAACAAGGATCTCGACGATGACGGGAACCTCGTCGAGATTCTTCCGTTCGATATCAACGGCGATCCGCGCCGCGTGGATCTTGCGGCGCCGAACGTCCTGGCGGGAACCATCGGCGCGATCGACATTGGCGCCGTCGAGCGGCAGCTGCAGCCGCTCGCTGATGCCGACTTTGACAACGACGGACATGTGGCCGGCGCGGGCCTTGCACTGCTTCTCGGCGCGTGGTCAACGTTCGGAGCGGAGTTTGACCTGAACGTCGACTGTCTCGTCGATGCCTCCGACCTCGCGATCCTGCTCGGAGCGTGGACTGGCTGAATCACGCACCGCTCGATTCTCCTTGCAGGCAATGGCTGTGCGCACCTTGCGCGCGGCCATTGTCGTTGTGTCGCCGACCCGCACGGTGGGTACACGAGCGATTGCGAAGGCGTGTTCGCCTGCGGTCGGCAACCACCGCTACCGCCGTTGGGGCGGCGCGAGCTGGGTCGGCGTGGATCCCGCGGGGACGGATTCTTCCGGGGCAGCTTTCGAGGGATTGGCCGTTTCCAAATCGGCTTTCTCACTGGCAGCGGTCTTTGTACCCGCGCGCGGTGCGTCAAGGATCTCATTCAGCATCGCGCCGAGCCGCACGCCTGCCGCTTCCAGTCGCTCGTTGACCGTCGGCATCCAGCGCTTGTAATAGACGTCGTCCACATCATTCGGAAGCGTCGGCAGATTCGCATACAGCTCGCGCGTCAGTGTCAGCGATTCGTTCGCCCACATCTCGGGATCGAGGCCCGTAGTCCATTTGCGGCGCTGATCATCCGAGATCGCCTGCCGCAGGTCCGCGGACATCACCGCCCATCCGCCCTTCGTATCACGCAGCCGCCGCCTGATGAGGTCCGTGTCCCACACCCGATGTATGTTCGACTTCTCGCCAAAGGCGCTGAGGCTGAGCATGTTGCCGCCGCGATCCTCCTTGTACGAAACGTGAAACGGCTGATGAATATCGCCGACGAAATGCAGCAGCAGGCGAAGGGCTTCGGCGCGCTCGCTCTTCGGACGGCTCACATCCTTCACGATGTCCCGATACTTGGTGATGGCGGAAACGACCTGCTGGCCGTCGAGCCCGTCACGATGCAGATCAATCTTCGACGCGTCGCGCGGCACGTTAATGAAATGCAGCGGCTTCACCCAGTCGTAGCGTGCATCGCTGCGAATCTCGTCGGCCCAGCAGCACGCATCAGCGATCGACTGCTCACCGAGCAAGTCGCGGACTTTTTTCGCGACATCCTCGGTGAGCGCCGCCGACGCGATCGTGCCCACGATCTTGTGACCCTCGGCGCCCCAGCCGAGACACGGCGCGACGAGGAGAGCCAGGAGCACAAGGTGCGCGATAAGTCGAGGAGGTGGGCGCCGCATGATCGCAGCGTACATCCACCGTGTTGCGGCATGTGACGCCTTTGCCCGTTTGACGCAGGCATTTGAAACTACTCCCCATCGTCTTCGCAACGTTCCGCGCGTCGGACGGGTTTTGCACCGAGGGAATCTTCGCCTTCGATGCGCGAATGAATCTGTTCGTCAAATCCGTAACGGTTGAAGGCGGCAAGCCCGGTGATCTGCTCAGCGTCGCGTGCGCAGCACACGCACGCTTCTGATCGCGGGCCGTAGCGTCTCTCGGGCACAGACTCAGTGAGGAATTCGTTGCCATCGCGTGGTGCTACTTCGGCTCTGATGTGCTTGTGCGCATGGGTGTCATCAGCGAAGCGCGCGGTCCGTTTCACGGAGTCAAGTGGGTGCTGTTTGCGGTGCGCTTCGCCGCCTTGATGCTCGACACCATGGCGTCGAGCCGTTGACTCCGCGATCTTCCTCGGCCACGGTGTTTGAACTGCGACTATTCGTATCATGCGCAAGGCGCGGACGTTCCGTGTCCGGAGTGCGGCGGTTGGCTCGCGACCAGCAGTACTCCTCGCGCGGCCTGGATGCACACACCATTCCAGACATCTGGACGCCCCATTCCAGTCACAATACCCCCGCGTGCACAGCGTGAACGTCTGCACCGATTCGCCCGATCGACCACTATGGGAGCCCTCGGCACATGCGTCAGCCCGCCAACGACCGCTCACCGACGCTCTTGATCGCCGTCCTGCTCGTCGTCGTTGCTGCGGCCATCATCGGCACGTGGTACGGGACGGTCCGATCGTTGCAGATGGCTGCCGAAGTGCGGAGCCGCGAAGTGAGCGCCGTCCCTCCACCGCAGTCCGGTCCGACCGATCGCGCGGGGCCGACTCCGATCACGCCCGCCACAGAAGTGGATCGATGATGTCCCGCCCACACCACGCTCGGACGCACGCTCCCAGTACGATTGCACGCGCATGCAACTCGCCGCCGACGCACCGAGCTCTCGATCGCCCACGTGGATGCGGTCATGGCTCATCGCTGCAGCCGTCTACAACATCGTCTGGGGTGCCGCGGTGATCGTCGCGCCGGCTACAACACTGCGACTGCTCGGCGTCACGCCCAACTCGACGGACGTGTGGCCAGCGCTGTGGGGGTGCATCGGCATGATGGTGGCCGTGTACGGCGTCGGGTATGCAATCGCGTCGCGTGACCCGTTCTCGCATTGGCCGATCGTGCTCGTCGGGCTGCTTGGGAAGATCTTGGGTCCGATCGGGTTTGTCATCGCGGCGTCGCGGGGGGAGCTGCCCTGGTCGATGGGATGGACGCTCCTGTCGAACGATGTCGTGTGGTGGGTGCCGTTCGGGATGATGCTGTGGCGCGTGGCGAAGCTGCATGGCGCATCCGGACGCGCGTGATCATCCTGATCATGCATCTTGATCATGAACACGCCGCGACGGTCGCGGCCGGTCCGCGAGCGGCATCACCACGATCGCATTCTGCGGCGCGGGACAGACGGAACTGCACACCCCGCAGCCTGTGCACACGTTCTCGCGGATGCGCGGTTTACCAGCTTCGACGGCAATCGCATCCGGCACCGGACAGCGTTCCGAACACACCGAGCAGAACGATCCGTTGTGCGCCAGACACGCCATCGTCTGAATCCATGCAACGCCCATGCGCATCGGCTGACTCGCGCGCAGCACCTCCGGTTCGCAGGCAGTGATGCACGGCGTGTCCGCACACATCACGCACGGCGATGACTCAAGGTCGATCATCGGCGTGCCCGCCGCCTCGCGGAAACGTTCCGGCGCATGCACGATCGCGCCGACCGGACACGCAGTGATGCACGCGTTGCATCGGGTACAGCCAGAGAGGAACGCGACTTCATCGACGGCGCCAGGCGGCCGATGAATCGGCAGCGCGTAGCGCCGGCCGAGCGTCGGTGTGTTGAGCTGCGGCGATGATGCGTCGGCGTCCGTCAGACGTGCCGCGCCGATCGCATTGGTGACCGCATCGATGGCGCGGCCGAAGATGCGGCCGCGCAGCAGATCGCGACGTGACAGCGGCTCGTCATCGCTCATGGGAGAGGGACGCTCAGACCGTCCGGCAGATCGGCCTTCCCGAATGTCGGTGCGAGTTGATCGAACTCGGCAGCCGGTGCATGACACTGCACGCAGTTGGAGCGCGAGAGATGATCGGGACGCCAGCCGTCATATCCAAACTCGCCATGACAGCTGATGCAGTTGGTGCGCATGAACGTCGTGTGCGGCATGACCGGCGGTGCGCCCGTCCATGCACGCGTTCCGCCGTGTCCCCCCGCTCGGAACCCGACAAAGGTGTTGATCGGCTTCGGAGGATCGCCAGGCGCTGCGAGCGAGGCCAATCCGTCGGCTTCGACATGACACTGCGTGCAGTTCTGCAGATACGTGTGTGACGCCATGCGTGCAACCTTGTCGCCGGCAGTCAGCCCTTGCGCGTGACACGCGCGGCAGGTCTGCACGTTCATGTCGACAGTGGCGTGCGGAATCACCGGCGGCGCGCCTTCATACGCGCGAAGCTGCGCCCTCGCTTCGACGGATCGGGCGCGGGCGCCGAATTTGTCGGCGACCGCCGCAGGGAGCGCCTTCGACTCCGGGACGATCAAGGCCGCCGGCGTATTCAACCGCCACCGAAGCGGTGTCGAGACGGCCGGGGCTTGCGGTGCGGCGCGATCGACGGACGCAAACGCGGCCGCTGCACCGGCTCCCATCAAGGTGATCCAGAGTGCAGGCCGCGCGGCACGATTCCAGCGGTGCATTGCCATAGTTCACACCTTGCGCCGCACGCTCACGGCGCACTTCTTGTAATCGGGCTGCTTCGAGTACGGGTCGTACGCGTCGAGCGTGACCATGTTGATGAACTGCGTCTCATCAAAGAACGGTACGAAGACGTGACCCTTCTGCGGATCGCCGCGTCCACCGATCCACGCCGCCAGATCAACCGCGCCGCGGCGGCTGGCAACGGTCACCATGTCGCCGCTGAGCACGCCGATCGCCGCAGCGTCGTCGCGATGGAGTTCGACGTAGGCCTTGGGCATTGCGCGATGCAGCTGAGGAATCCGTCGGGTCATCGTGCCGCTGTGCCAATGCTCGAGCACACGTCCCGTGCAGAGCCAGAACGGATACTCGGCATCGGGCCGTTCCGGAGGATGCTCGTGCGGGCGGAACCACACGAGCGCCTTGTCATCCTTCGTGACCGAGTGATAGAACTGAAAGTCCTTTCCCTTGTCGACGTATGGATCGTCAAAGCCGGAGAACCGCCACCGTGTCTCGCGCCACGCTCCATCCGGTTGCTGCACGACGGGCCAGCGCAGCCCGCGTGATTTCACGTATTCCGCGTACGGCGCGAGATCCTTGTGCTTGTGCCGGCTGAACTGCCGGTACTCATCAAAGAGGCGTTCGTCGACGTTGATGTCGTAATAGTGCGCCCAGTCCCAGATCGGGATCGCCTGCTCATCGCGACCTTGCGTATGAAAGATCCACGTCCCGTCCTTGTCCTTCATCCCGGCGCCGCGATCGAACAGTGCCTTGGACACCGCGATGGTCTGCCACGCGTCGTCGCGCGCTTCGCCTGGCGGCTCGACCATCTTGAACCATTGCTGCGTGCGCCGTTCGCTGTTGCCGTACATGCCGTTCTTCTCGACCCACATGGCGCTTGGAAGAATCAGATCAGCGAGCGATGTCGTCGCGGTGGGATAGACATCGGACACAATCAGGAATTTGTCGGCGAGATCCTTCTTGCGGAGGAAGTTCCGTTCGAGATTCGGAAGCGTGTGTCCGGGGTTGGTCACCTGCACCCAGATCGTCGTGACATCACCGCCCTGATCGGTCGGCGTGTTGAACCGCTTGAACATCTCGATGGCGTGATAGCCGATCTTCGCACTGATGCTGCCTGCTGCAAGATTCCAGTGATCTTCGGCGTGGGCGCGATGCTCCGGATTCGCGACCGCAAGGCCGCCCGGCAGCAGGTGACACAGCGTGCCGACTTCGCGCGCCGTGCCGCACGCAGACGGCTGGCCGGTGAGGCTCGTCGCCGCGTCACCGGGTTTTCCGAAGTGGCCCGACAGCAGATGGATGCCGTGCACGATGCAGTTGATCGCGGTGCCGCGCGTGTGCTGGTTGAATCCCATGCACCACAGACTGTTGATGCGGAGATCGCGCCGCGCGAACAGTTCGCCGAGCAGCCGGATCTTTTCAGCGGGAACGCCGGAGAGCTCTTCGACTTTCTCCGGTGTGTACGGCTCGACCGCCTTCGCGAACTCTTCAAACGTCATCGGAACGCCGAGCATGTCAGGCGCGGTGTTCGCGTCGACGGCGGCGCCGAGCTGACGGAAGTTGCAGTGCCGCTTCACAAAATCCGAGTCGACACCGTTGAGCTTGATGATGAGATGCGCGATGCCGTTGGCGATCGCGAGGTCGCCGTGCGGCTGAAAGTATAGCACGTGATCCGCAAGTTCGCTGGTGCGCGTCCGGCGCGTGGTCATGTCGATGATCGTGACCTTTTCGCCGCGGGCCCTCCGATCGACAAGGCGCGAAAACAGGACGGGATGCATCTCCGCCATGTTGTTGCCCCACATGATGGCGACGTCGCACTGGTCGAGGTCGTCGTACACGCCCGGCGGTTCGTCAACGCCGAATGTCGACAGGAATCCGGTCACAGCCGACGACATGCAGAGACGCGGATTGGCGTCAATGAGATTGGTGCCGAGACCCGCCTTCACAAACTTGTTGGCGGCATAGCCCTCCGGAATCGTCCATTGCCCCGATCCGTAGAACGAGAAGCCCTGTGGGTTGGCAGCAATGCGCGCGGCGATTGTTTCAATGGCCTCGTCCCAGGAGATCGGCACCATCGCGCCGTTGCGGCGGAGCATCGGCGTGGTGAGCCGATCCTTTCCGTACATCGCGAGTCCGACGTGATAGCCCTTCACGCAGAGGAGGCCCTTGTTGACCTCAGCTTTCTGATCGCCCTGAATCGCGACGACCCGGCCGTTCTCGGTGCCGACCATGACATGGCATCCGGTGCCGCAGAAACGGCAGGGGGCCTTGTTCCAAGCCAGCGACGAGGGCGCCTGCTCGAGCAGCGGCAGCGCATAGCCGCGCGCGTCGCGCGAAGCCATCGCAGTGGCTGCCGCCATCGCTGCGGTCTTGACAAAGCTGCGCCGGTCCACGGTCAACAACTGGTCCACGGTCATCAGGGAACTGGTCATGGAAGTCCACCGCTTTCAACGGTCGGAGGATCGAGCGCGACGTACGCAACATCGAGATGTTCAACGCCAGGAATCGCCAGGAGCGCATCCCACAGGTCTCGGTCCTCGGCGACAGAACCCGTCTCGGCAACGATGGCAACGCGGCGGCCGAAGCGCTCGCCCACGGAGACGCGCCCATCGTCGCTGAGCGCACTGACGGCGGCGTCAGCCGCGGCGCTGTCCTCATGAAGGGTGACCACGAGTCCGCTGATAGCCATATGGTGAGCGCTCCCGTGTGACGTCGCGAACTGTACGCGAAATGGATCTCGACATATGGTGGGTGGTGCCGCTGGTGCATTGTCGGGGTACACATCACGATGCGCGACGACGACGCTGCTCCTGTGATTCCGTTGCATCAGCCCTCTGTTGATGCGCCTGCTAATGCGCAAGGAGCCCCCCCACCGCGACGAGCGCGCGGCGCAGGCTTCGTCCTCCCGATCGGCTTTCTGCTTCTCGCCGTCGCTCTGCTGATGAGTCCTAGACTCGTCACGATTCCGCTTGTACCCGCGGCAAAAGTCGATTCTTCGGCCTTGATCGTCGGCCCTCGCCGTGTGGCGATGACCGATCCTCCGCAGCTGTTGGTCGAGGGGCGCAGCGAGAACTGCAACGCGTGTCATCAGGTGTTCCGCTCGTCCAGTGTCACGCGCGCGGCGCTCAGCTATCACCAGGAGATCGTCCTCATGCACGGGCTGAACGACCGGTGTGTGAACTGCCACGACGCGGAGAACCGTGAGCGGTTGACACTGCGCGATGGAGAAACTGTCCCATTCGCGGACGCACCGCGCCTCTGCGCTCAGTGTCACGGAACAGTCTTCCGGGATTGGGAGCGAGGTACCCACGGGTTGACACTCGGCTCGTGGATCACGGACTCGGATCAGCAGCGACGCCTTGGATGCAACGAGTGCCATGACCCGCATTCACCCCGGTATCCCGCCTATGTACCGTTGCCCGGTCCGCAGACGCTGCGCATGGGCGAGCAGGACACCGACAGCGCGGCCGCTCACGGTCATGGCAAGCTGAGCCCGCTGCGGCCGCGTATGGGGAAGGAAAGTTCGCATTGAGCGGCAAACCGGACATCCGTATTTGGGACGGCCCGACAGCAGCCCGCGTCGGCATGGAGCCGGAGCTGACGCGGCGAAGTTTCTTGCGCACGGGCGCGGCCGCGCTCGGCGCCATGGCTGCGCTCGCGGCCGCGCTGGCACCGCTGCGCGAGCTGGGCGGCGACGACATGCCCAGTCTCGGCCAATTCCTTCAGAAGCATTACAAGGAGATGACGTCGGACGAGATGGAAGAGGCGCTCGAACGGATTCGCATAAAGGTTGAAGCCCGGTTCGACGTGCGTCCGCATCTGCGCGACATCAAGCCGATGGAGGGCGTCGAGTTTGTCTACGCCCTGAATCTCTCGCGCTGCATCGGCTGCCGCAAGTGTGTGCATGCGTGCGTCGCCGAGAACAACCAGTCGCGCAGTCCCGAGATTCAGTACATCCGTGTCATCGAGATGCCGCGCGGAACGCTCGATGTCGAGCAGGGAAATCATCATTATGACCATCCGACGGTGCCGGATGAAAGTCACTTCTACATGCCCGTGCAGTGTCATCAGTGCGCCAATCCGCCGTGCGTGAAAGTGTGCCCGGTCGAAGCGACGTGGCAGGAGGCGGACGGGATCACGGTCGTCGATTACGACTGGTGCATCGGCTGCCGATATTGCGAAGCGGCGTGTCCGTACTGGGCGCGCCGGTTCAACTTCGCGAAGCCGGTCCTTCCCAAGGAGCAGCTCAACCCGAACATGAGCTATCTCTCGAATCGCCCGCGCGAAAAGGGCGTGATGGAGAAGTGTCACTTCTGCCTGCATCGGACGCGCGAAGGACGCATGCCTGCGTGTGTCGAGATCTGTCCGACCGGCGCCCGCAAGTTCGGCAATGTCCTCGATCCGCGATCGGAAGTGTCGGAAATCCTGCGCACGAAGCGAGTGTTTGTGCTGAAGGAAGAAGTGGGGACGCTGCCACGGTTCTTCTATTACTTCGATGAGCGCTATCCAAACACGCTCGATCCCGAAGCGCTCGCGATCGCCGAGCGGCTGCGCCGTGAGGAAGGCGATGCGTACGGCGCGCTGCCGGGCGCGGATGGTCCGTCGCGAGCAGTTGTCGCTGCGGCGCAGCCGGCCGATTGGCTGGCGCCCGCAGCCATGCCCGTCACCGGAGCGCGCGCATGAGGATGTACCTGCAGTTCCTCGCGCGATGCTTCCGGCTCAGCTTCGTCGGCGACCGGCGCTACTACGCGTGGATGTTCTTCCTCACCGTGTTCGTGCTGCTTGGCATCAACGCGTACTGCAAGCAGCTCGTGCAGGGGATGGCGACGACCGGCATGACGGATCAGGTCTCGTGGGGCTTCTACATCGCTAACTTCACGTTCCTCGTCGGCATGGCCGCGGCGGCGGTGATGCTCGTGATTCCGGTGTACATCTACCGCAACCGCGAGCTGCATGATCTCGTGATCTTCGGCGAACTGTTTGCCGTCGCCGCGATCGTCATGGCCATGCTCTTTGTGACGGTCGACCTCGGCCGGCCCGACCGATTTCATCACCTGCTGATGCGGTTCAACTTTCCCGACTCGATGCTGACGTGGGACATCCTGGTGCTCAACGGGTATCTCCTGCTCAATCTGCACATCTGCGGCTACCTCGTGTATTGCGCGTATCGCCGGCGCGAACCGAGCAAGATTTTCTATATCCCGTTCGTGTTCATAGCGATCTTCTGGGCGATCACCATTCACACGGTGACGGCATTTCTCTACAGCGGCCTCGGTGGCCGGCCGTTCTGGAATTCCGCTGTCGTGGCTCCGCGTTTTCTCGCGTCGGCTTTTGCAGCCGGTCCCGCATTTCTGATCCTGACACTTGCGGTGCTCGCGCGCTTCACCACGTACCGTGTCGTGCCGAAGGCGTTCATGACGCTGCGTAACGTCGTGACTGTCGCATTGACGGTGAGCATGTTTCTGCTGGGCTCCGAGATGTTCACCGAGCTGTACACCGGCTCGGCGCACGGCGCATCGGCGCGCTACCTCTTCTTCGGGATGCACGGCCGGACGGCGCTGGTACCGTGGATCTGGTCGGCAATCGGGCTGAATCTTTGCGCGATGTTCCTGCTCTATCTGCCGATCAGTCGCCGTTTGCCGGTCCTGCAGATCGCGTGCGTCATGCTCATCGTCGGTATCTGGATCGAGAAGGGGATGGGCATGATCGTTCCGGCATTCATTCCGACGCCGCTCGGCGAACTCGTCGAGTACGTGCCGACGCTAAATGAACTGCTGGTCACGATCGGCATCTGGGCGGGGGGGCTGCTGCTGTACACGGTGCTCGTGCGCGTGACCATCCCGGTGCTTTCGGGACGCTTGACCTTTGATCGGCCGTATCAGCTGCCTGACGAGATCACGAGAGCGCCCGACCATGTTCAAACCGTCGGCTGAAGATGCACAGCAGTCCCTCCGCGACCATGTTGTCGCGAAAGCGCGCGAAGCACGGCTCGCTTGCGCGCAGTGCGTCGATCGCGCTGCACTGATGGGTCTGCTGGAGAATCGCGCAGTGGTTCGCTATCCGCTCGGAGTTCGTTTTGACGCCGAACCGCTGCAGCCCGGCGAGTTTGCCTGTCTCGAGCCCCTCGGCGCACATCCCGCAGACGGGTTCTGTCTGTATGTCGATCCGCTCTTTGAAAATGTCGACGAGATGATCCCGCTCCTCGTCGCGTACTACATTCCTTCCGTCAACTACGGTGAAGTAGCCTCGCATGTCGAGGCAGAGCTGTACGGCGCCACGCTGCTTGGCATGGACGTCGAGGAGTACTACGAGCTTCTGTGTTCCGCAGCGGACTCGGCGACGGAAGAGCGCGGCGCGTAGCGGTTCGTACCGTGTGATAGTTGGACGGGGGAAATCCCATGGAAAGGCTGCCGTCACCGGCGGTCGCGGGCGCACGCCACGGAGCGATGCTTTCCCCCGCCGTCCACCACGTGGCCCGCATCATGAGACCGTCAAAATTGGATAAGCGGTTTGATCATGCCGTCCTCTTTGGACTGCATCATGCGAAATGCGCGTTCGACTTCAGTGAAATGAAATCGGTGGGTCGTCAACGGGAGCGGGTCGATCCGGCCCCGCCCGATGAGCGCCATAAGTCGGCCCATCCGCTCGGATCCGCCAGGACACAACGCCGTGCGGATCGTTTTGTCGCTCATTCCGACGCCCCATCCGAGGCGTGGAATCGGAACGGTGTCACCGTCGCCGTGATAGCCGACGTTCGAAATCGTTCCACCGGGGCGCGTGGCGTTCACGCACGCGGCGAACGTGGTGGCCGAGCCGAGCGCTTCGATTGCGGTGTCGACGCCTTTGCCCGAGGTCAGCCGCATGATTGCGTCCACCGGATCGTCGCGCGTGAAGTCCACGGCCTCGTCAGCGCCAAAGCGCCGCGCTAGTGCGACGCGATCCGGATTGGATTCGATGACAATGACAAGTCCCGCGCCGAGCAGCCGCGCGCCGGCAGTCGCCATCAGGCCGATCGGTCCCTGGCCGAACACCGCGACGCTGCCGCCGATCGGAATGTTGCCGTGCTCAGCAGCCACGAACCCGGTTGAAAGCATGTCGCAGCAGTAGGCGGCCTGCTCATCGCTCAGTCCGTTCGGAATCGGCGCGAGGTTCGCGACGGCATTATTTACATGAAAGTACTCCGCCATGCTGCCGTCCTTCACGTTCGCGAACTTCCACCCGCCCAGCATGCCGCCGCATTGCGAGGAAAATCCGCGCTGGCAGTTGTCGCAGGAGTAACACGGCGTGATCGCGTTGACTGCGACGCGCTGGCCGATCGTGAACAGGCCCGTTGCAGCGACTGTGTCGCCGAGCTCGTGCACGACGCCCACCGCCTCATGACCGAGCGTCAGATTGGAGCGCGGGCCGATGGCTCCAGCGACGGTGTGCGTGTCCGAGGTGCAGATAAGCGCCACAGACGTGCGCACAATCGCGTCGTGGGGACCGGGACGTGGAATCGGCTTGTCCACCATCCCGACCTTGCCGATCTCGTGCATGACAAATGCTTTCATGACCGGAATCTTCGCAGATTGAGCCGTCGTCGGAACTGAACTCAGCTGTGACGCCGCGCGGCGGCGCGAAGCATGACGAGCTCGGTCAGGTTCTCGGGGGTGATCAGGCCGACAATGCGGGACCGAACCGCGCCTGACGATGCCGCTCGCTCGCGTCGTACGACCGCAATCACCGGACAGCCTTCAGGCGCGGCGTCGCCATCGCTCGGCGCGGGGGCGCTGCGTACGCGCTCGAGCGCCGTTGCCAGATCGTCGTCCTCGCTCACGTTCGTGCAGGGAGCGCGCATGATCGTCGCCACCTGCGCCTCCATGTGTCCCGCCGCCAGCGCCCGCAGGAGATCCGCGCGGGTCAGCACGCCGACAAGGGCATCGGCGTCATCGTCGGCGCCGGCGCCGTCGGCCAGTACAGGGAAGTCCTGCTGAGTGCCCGCGAGGAGTTCGGCGGAGGCGTGGCGCAGCGTGTGTCCAGCGCGCAGTGTGCGGAAGCGGGTGAGCATTGCGGCACGCACAGTCAGCCCATCAAGCGCGGATCGAACCTTCGCTGCCTGCGCTTCCGCGCCCGCACCCATGAACACGAAGACGCCGATGAGCATGAGGAAGATGCGCCCGGTGAACAGGCCGAGGACCACGAATCCGACCGCGACGACACGGCCGACAGCGGCAGCGATTGCGGTGGCGCGGGCGCGGTCGGTCGCCATCGCGAGCAGGGCGCGAAAGACGCGGCCACCGTCCATCGGCAGAGCCGGAATCATGTTGAACAGGACGAGAAAGATATTGACCGCGCCGAGTGATGCAAGGAAATGCGTGCGGTGCAGCGTGACCGCGCCGCGTCCGCCGACGCCGTCAGCGGCGCCCGTGAACGCGGCCGTCCCATCGAGGAAGAGCACGGCGGGGATGATGATTGCCGCAATCAGGACATTGACCGCAGGCCCGGCCAGTGCGACCACGAGTTCCTGTTTCGGGTTCTCAGGCATGCGCACGAGATTGGCGACACCGCCGATCGGCAGAAGCGTGATGTTGCGTGTCGCGATGCCGTAGCGCCGGGCCGCGAGCGCATGACCCAGCTCGTGCAAGACGACGCACCCGAAAATGGCGAGGATGAACCCGGCGGTTCGCAGTCCCGCCGCCATCGCGTCTGGCGACCTCGCCATAAACGGTCCTGCCATCAGCCATGCCATCAAAAGCAGAAACGACCAGTGCAGGTACAGCGGAACGCCAAGGAGTGAACCGATTCGCAGGGACCAGCTGAGCATGAACGGCCTCTCGGTCAGTGCGCGGTGATTGAGGAGTCCGTCCGACGGCACGTCAAGAGCACCGCAGCGCCGAGCACGGCGGCGAGCGCCGAACCGCAAAGCACCGCCAACTTCGCAATCTCCAGCCGCTCAGGAGTCGGATCCTGACCGAACGCGAGGTGCGCGATGAACAACGACATCGTGAATCCGATTCCGCCGAGCATGGCAGCGCCGACCATGTGACGCCATGTCACTCCCGAGGGCAGCACGCTGAGCCCCGTCTTCACCGCCAGCCACGCGAATCCAGTGATGCCCACTGTCTTGCCCACAATGAGCCCAAGAGCGATGCCCCACGCCTCGGGATCACGCAGCGCACGCTCGCCCACGCTGCCCACCGACACGCCGGCGTTCGCCAGCGCGAAGATCGGTACGACGACGAACGCGGCGAACGGCACCATGCCCTTCTCCAGACGTTGCAGCGGCGTCTGAGCTGCCTCCGTCAGCCGCTCCATCGCGATCAGAACTCCCTGCTGGTTTCGGCTCGTCACGACTCTGCCTCCCGCTGCACGATCGCGATCAAATTCGTCCGCGAGTCGCCGAGCGTGGTGTGTGAACTGGTCGCCGTCGATGCGCGTGCGGACCGGGAGCGTCAGCGCACCGAGCACCCCGGCGATCGTCGGGTGGACGCCGGATTCAAGCACGCAGTACCAGAGCATGAGTCCGACGATTCCGTACAGCCACCATCGGCGCACACCCAGCAGATTCATCGCGAGCATTACGCCCATGGCTGCGAACCCCATTCCCAGGTAGTTCATGCTGAGGTGCTCGGGGCTCGTATAGAAAAATGCGATGATGAGCAGAGCGCCGAGATCGTCAGCGATCGCGAGTGTCACGAGGAACACGCGCAGACCGGACGGCACGCGCCGGCCCAAGAGCGCCAGCACGCCCAGCGCGAACGCGATGTCCGTGGCCGTCGGGATCGCCCAGCCGCGCATCGTGTCGCCCCCCCAATTGCATGCGGCGTAGATCAACCCCGGCACCACCATGCCGCCGACTGCGGCGATGAGCGGCAGCGCTGCCTTCCGCGGATCGCGCAGTTCGCCGACCAGAAACTCCCGCTTGATCTCCAAGCCGATCACGAAAAAGAAGACTGCCATCAGCGCATCGTTCACCCACCACTCAAAGTGCCCAGGATGCTTCCCGGCCGGGAAAATCCACGAGCCGATCGTCACCGTGAGCGGCGTCCCGGTCCAGAACTCATGGAACGCATGCGCGATGTCGGCGTTGCTGTTGGCAAGCGCCAGCGCGATGACCGTGCTCACCATCAGCACGATGCCTCCGGCGGACTCCTTCTTGATGAAGTTGGCGAAGGGGGCAACCGCCGTGTCGATCGGGCGGCGCCGCGTGCTGACCTCCTCGAAGAAGTCCGGACTGGAGTGCGACAATCGAGTGCTCCCTGATGTGCTGACGGTGCGCTGACGGTGCGCTGACGGTGCTGGCGGCTGGAACGGGACGGTGCGACAGAATAAGCGCGAGGAGGGATTCTTGTGCGCGTCCCGGAACGCAACGGAACAGCGCGCCGCGCCTGGTGCGTCGGAGTGGTTAGAGGCAGATGCTCGATAAGCTCCAACGAACGCTCAAACGAGCGCTGACACGGCCCCCATGCTCCGAGGAGCGCCGCGAGGTCCACGGCGTTCACCATTCTGTTCCCATCAAGATCAGCAGGACAGGACGATGAACACGCTGGCAGATACGTGGCGATGACGAACTGGGTGCCGCCGACACGAGGACGTTGCCGCCGGCATGGACGTAGCTGATCAGGACCTGCGCATTGGCCGCGCCGCTTCCAGAAGTTCCTGCAAGCCAGACGCTGTCGTTCTGCATGAGTGTCTCGAGCGTGAACGGCGGCGCGGTGGTCGGCGTGAAGGTGGAGCCCTCCGAGGTGAGCAGTGCCGACAGCGAGGTGCCCGTGAGCGCGACGTTGTTGGAGTACGCGAGGATCGAACCCGACGATCCTACCAGTCCGTGGCGAAACCTCGAAACTGGCGCAACCTCTCCGCCTGACGCCTGTACAACTCGCACCGTCAAGGAGGACGCGCGATGTCAATGGGACGACGAAAGCGGGAAAGTCAGAAGGATCTGTGGA
>Ga0163153_10004495_pt1 | contig 17452 bp, 15 predicted proteins | sample OliLakLV19MP6IB1_FD_148629 | JGI IMG/M metagenome (GOLD analysis project Ga0163153, IMG submission 148629) | Freshwater microbial mat bacterial communities from Lake Vanda, McMurdo Dry Valleys, Antarctica - Oligotrophic Lake LV.19.MP6.IB-1 | ecosystem: Environmental > Aquatic > Freshwater >... | reverse complement strand
AAGGCATCGACCTTTCGCCAGCAACACAGTCGTACTTGAACGACATCGCGATGTCGCTGAACACGCGGCCAAGAAAAGCGCTTGGCTTCAGAACACCGCTTGAAAAATACAACGAGCTACTTCAAGCTCACAAACTCACACTCGGTGTTGCACTTCAGACTTGAAACCGCCGATTGCTTTCCAATCCTTCGCGTCGAACTTCGACCCGAAGGACACCAACGGCAACTGGGATGTGTACACCCATACCCCGTCAAACAGCAAAACCACACTGATTTCGCGAACGGCTTTTTCTGGCTTTGCGGGCAATGGCGAAAGCGTTTCACCGGCCATGTCGGCAAACGGAAATATCATCACATTTAGTTCATTCGCCGACGATCTGGTTGCCGGAGACACGAATGGCACCACCGACGTGTTCCTAGCAACCGGTGCCATCATCGAGCTTGTGAGTATTGCGACTGGCGGCGCACAAGGGACGAGTTTTAGCGTTAGTTCGGATATTTCCGACGACGGCAACCTGATCGTCTTTCAATCGCGGGCCAGCAATCTGGTCGCGGGTGACAGCAACCTCCGCACTGATATCTTTGTACGCAACAAATCATCGGGCACCACCACGATGGTGAGCACTTCCGCTGCCGGGGTCTACGCCAATAGTCCCAGTGGTACTGCATCGATTTCCGGAGACGGCAGCCGGGTTGCGTTTGTTTCGAGCGACCCCAACCTGATTCCGATCGACACGACACCGAACCAGTCCGACACCTACTTGAAGAACCTTGGCACCGGCGCCATCAGCGCAGTCAGCGTCAGCAGCGGCGGCGTGCAAGGAAATTTCAATAATGGGGTCGCCTCACTGTCTGCGAACGGCAATATCGTTGTGTTCGCATCCGGCGCCACCAACCTGGTTCCGAGTGACAGCAATGGCGTCACCGACGTATTCCTCAGAAACGTTTCCGACGGCATCACGCGACGCATCAGCCTGCCCAGCGACGGCAATAGCGATGCGTTGAGTTCAGTGAGCGGAACGTGCTGCTCGCGGCAGTTGACGGGAGATGGCCGCTTCGCAGTCTACGTGTCCAATGCCAGCAATCTAGTGCCTGCAGATACCAATGGCGTGGCAGATATTTTTGTCTATGATCGATTGCAGGGAACCACCCGGCGGGTGAGCGTTTCCTCGGCCGGCGTGCAAGCCAACGCGGCCAGCGGTTCTCCGACGATCGCGCGCGACGGTCGCTATATCGCGTTTCGTTCGCCCGCCACCAATCTGCTGGCATCGCCCGGCACCAATGGCCTGAGTCATGTCTTTGTCCACGACCTGCAGACGGCGCAGACCAGTCTGGTCAGCCTCACCAGTACCGGCACTCAGCCGATACAGGGTTCAGGCGTGCCAACGATCTCGGCAAATGGCCGCTATGTGGCCTTCTCCAACATCGATGATCTGGTTGGTGCGACAGCGCTCGGCTATTCGCAGGTTTATCTGCGCGATACCGTCAGTGGTATCACCACGCTTGAAAGCCGGCGCAACACTGGTGTGCCGGGCGAAAACAACAGCGATGCGCCGTCGATCTCGGCGGATGGCCTTTATCTTGCGTTTGCTTCCCGCGATAACACCATGGTGCTAGGGGACTCCAATTTGAAATGGGATATCTTTATCCGCGATCGTCAGACCGGTTTGAACACCCTCGCCTGCATCAATGGCGTGCCTCTGCCTCAGGGCAATATGGATTCAAGGTATCCATCGATTTCCGATAGCGGTCAGCTGGTGGCCTTCGAGACGACGGCGACCAACATCAATGGCGTTCTCGGCGATAGCAACGGCGTTTCCGATATCTACGTGTGCAATATGGCGGTATCGGGCTTGAAGCGTGCCAGCGTATCGAGCAGCGGCACCCAAGCGAACGCGGCAAGTACGCGTGCCGCGCTCTCCGGCGATGGCCGATTTGTCGCGTACAACTCGGTTGCCACCAACCTGGTCACGGGCGACAGCAATGGCTTGGGCGACGTGTTCATCACCGATCTCAATGCCTCACCGTTGGTGACGCAACGGTTGAGTATCGACGCACTCGGCCAGCAGGGCACCGGGACCAGCGCCGGAGCTTCTTTGTCGACTGACGGCAGCAAAGCGATTTTCGAATCTACGGTCGAGACGCCGTGGATCTTGGATGCCGGCCGCAATGGTTCGTTCAAGGATGTTTTCTGGGTGCTGAGAACGTTCACTCCCTGAGTTTGTTGAAGGTCGAGATGATCGATCCGTAGATGGATGGGCCACCCGGTGACGGGTGGCCCTTTTTTTTGCTGGAGCAACCGCTTGCGCAACCATTGGGCCACGGGGTCAGGCGCACAAGGTCCGGTCACGATACAGTTCGTTTAGACAAATTTCGCTCAGAGTCCGATCACGGCAAAAGCCAGCGGATCATGGCGCGAACGAAGGCAGTGTTGGGGCGGGTGCGCGACTCAGTGACTACTTTAGTAACCGCTTGTTGGTGCGGGTTTTTCCGAAACCGATCAATCGCGTCGCCAACTTCTCGCCAGGATTACTTGGGCCGCTACCGATCTCGATTCGAAGAAAGTGCCCAGGCAAATAGTCCAAACGAACCGGGCGTGTGGATGACTTATTCGTAGCTAAGCTCCGAGCTGCGCCCGCAGAACACGCGATACGAAAAAACCGTATAGCCGATGATCGCTGGCAACGTCACCAGCACACCGATCAGCATGAAGCGCAGTGAGGCGGGTGCCGGGTCGGTAGGCCGCGCGTTTGACCATTGCTTCGACAGTGATCTGACCAGCGCCAGCAAAATTACCGCCCTCACCACCGCCGACAATGCGCGAATGCACTCGAACGATCGCAGTCTGTCCGGCGGCAAAGAGCATCTGTTCAGTCCACTCCCACCTACAATATCGTCCTGAGACGCTTAGAAAGGATTTCCGATGGGCCTGGAACTTGTACCTACGGGACGCGACGTGCCGCACGACGTCAACGTGATCATCGAAATACCGATGAACTCCGAACCGGTGAAATACGAAGTCGACAAGGTGTCGGGGGCAATTTTCGTTGATCGTGTTCTGACCACCCCAATGCGCTATCCCTGCAACTATGGGTATATTCCGCACACGTTGTCCGGCGATGGCGATCCGGCGGACGTGCTGGTGGTGATGCCGGTGCCGCTGATTCCCGGTTGCGTGATCCGGGTGCGGGCCATTGGCCAGCTCAACATGACTGACGAAGCGGGCGAGGACACCAAGATCATCGCAGTGCCGGTCAGCAAGGTATTTTCCGCTTACGACAATATCCGCACGCTCGACGAACTGCCGGAGCTGACCCGCGATCGCATCGAACATTTTTTCGCACACTACAAAGATCTCGAGAAGGGCAAGTGGGTAAAAATTTCCGGCTGGAGCGGTCCCGAAGCCGCCATGGCTGAAATTCTACGCTCGGTCGAGCGCTATCAAAACGCGCCGCACAAGCCGAATTTCTGAGCGGCGGCCCAGTGCAATACGAACAGGTGCATTGTGCGCGTACACGCAGATGCCAACACTCGCGCAGGCTTGTCGATCTGGTTTTTACTCGACGAAGACTTCATGCGGGTCCCCACACCTGCCGTGGGTGCTGCGTAGAAATAGTCTGGACGGCTCACATTCGGCGCGCGCCCAAGTGCTTCGCAGCTGGTACATGACGTCGCAGCTGGTAACCTGTTGCAATGCCAGCCGGCGCGCACCAAGATAACCCGAATCCGCGTGTGCCAGCCGACGATCGTGACGCTGCCCACTTTGCCGCGCTGCGCGAACAGTTTCACCGTCTGGCGGCTCTTGACGTCAGCGCGCATGAGCAGGCTTTGCAGCAGCTTGAACTGGACGACCCAGCGTTGGCGATCACCCTGCGCGCGCTGCTGCAGCGCTTCGATGCCCGCGATCTGAATGCGCCATCCGCAGTCGACGCCCCGACACGCCTTGGGCCGTTCCGCGCGTTGCATCTGCTAGGGCGAGGCGGCATGGGTGAAGTTTTTTACGGTGAACGCGCGGATGGCGCCTTCGATCAGCAGGTCGCCCTGAAAGTGATCCGTCGAGACTTCGCTGGATTCGGGCTGGACCAGCGCTTTGTGCATGAACGGCACCTGCTCTCGCGGCTACAACACCCCCATATCGCACGATTGATAGACGGCGGCATCAGCGCATCAGGGCAGCCTTGGCTTGCTATGGAGTACGTTGACGGTGTCGACCTGTCGACTTGGCTCACCAATACGCGCGCGAACCTGCGACGACGCATCACTTTGTATATCAAGATCTGCGAAGCGGTCGCGTTTGCGCACCGGGCGCTGATCGTGCATCGTGATTTGAAGCCGGCAAATATATTGATTGATCGCAACGACCAGCCAAAGCTGCTCGATTTTGGCATCGCGAAACTCATTGACGACGACGCCGAGGCGCAGCCGCGCACCATGTTCCCGGCTCTGACGCTACGCTACGCGGCACCCGAGCAGGTGCTCGGCGATCGCACTACAACGGCAACCGATGTGTACGCACTCGGCGTACTGCTGTTCGAATTGATTTCCTGCCGCTCACCCTATTGCTCCGACGACGACGGAATTACGCAGTGGAGCGAAGCCATTGTGCGCGGCAAAGTGCGTCCACTCGGCAGCGCGATTGGTGCACAGTCTGCGCTGACTGCAAGCGAGCAACGTCAGGCGACACGCGATCTCGCCTGTGTCATCGACAAGGCCATGGCAACAGCACCGAGCCAACGATACGCGGCAGCGTCCTTGATTGCTGATGACCTGACGGACTGGCTCGCCCAACGGCCATTGCGCAGTGGTGTGGGCACGCTGGGCAAACGCGCATTGCAGTTTGTGCGCCAACACCGATGGCTGCTGTTGACCGCGGCAACCACCGCGCTGGTATTGCTCATCAGTACAATCGTCGCGGTTCGCGAAGCGCGCCAGGCCCGGCAACAGACAGCGATTGCCCGCGCCAATGTCGACGCCCTGCTGGGCGTGTTGTCGGCGGCGAACCCGATGCGCTACACCGGTCGCGATCCAGCAGCGAGCGAATTCCTCGTCACTGCCGCAATGCGAATTCAGCGCGACCACGGGCACGATCCGGTACTCGTGTTTCGCGCCCTGTGCGAGGTTGGCCACGGACTGATCAACCTGGGACAAAGTGCCGCTGCCGAAAAGATCCTCACCGATGCAATGACCGCGGCATCGCGCGCAACGTTGATCGACGCTGTCGCCCGGCTTGGCTGTCTCAAACTGCTGGCAATCGCGCACGAGGGCGAGGATCCGGCAGCACTGAGTCGAATACAGGCAACCGCTGCGCGGATCGAAGCGCTGGCAATCACCGTTCCCACAGCTCCGATTGCAGCCGATGCGCTGGCGACCATTGCCGGAGCGTTGGCACGACGCAGCAAGTTTGACGAGGCCGGACGGCTGTTCGCAATCAGCGTCAGACAATTGGCGCAAACCGAACTGCCGCCGCATACACGAGAGAATATTCTGCGTCAGAAGGGTTGGTCCGCTTTGCGTGCCGGCGAACCCGAAATCGCCGCCCAAGACCTGCGCGCTGCGCGGGCCGTGATTGACGCCAACCCGGGTGCGTTTTCATCGATGCGCGTCGCCGAGGCCAATGTACTGCTCGCCGAAGCCGCGATCGATCGCGGCCACGGGGTCGACGCAAAAACCTATTTTGCGCTGGCTGAACCCGTTTTGCTCGCGGAGTATCAGGGTACGCACCCGGAGCGGCGTAGCTTGCTGGTCATCAAAGCCGCAACCCGATTGGTCGCGCACGATTACGCAACTGCGCTGAGCGTGCTCGACCAAATCAACACTATTGCGTTCGTACCCGCGGATGCAGGTGAGCGTACGACGATGGCACTACTGCGTGCGCAGGGGTTGGCCGGATTGGGTCGTTGCGACGAAGCGCGGATTGCTCTGGCGACCGCGGTCAAGGGCGAGGCACCACGGATTCCGCGTTTTTTGCGCCGCTGGGCAATCGCAAAGACGAACGTGTCACGCAGTTGTAATTGAGTCGCGTACGCCGCTATTCCCGTGGCCCGCGCCCCGGCTTGCAGTTGGTTACGTTTGTCGACTTCCCAGCAACGGCAAAGATGAACCACAATGCCGCTCTCGCCCATCGTCAGCGCCAATTTGGAGCCATCAGTATGAGCAACCCGTCACCTCCGAGCATCTTGAACGCCGCTTCGGTCGGCACCAATCATCGCCGGCGCGCGCTCTTTACCGCGCTCAGCGAGGTGTTTCAGAATTCCGACCGTATCAACAATATGTTCAAGTTTTGCGAGGAGTTCTGCAAGACCGAACCCAAGTTTCTGGTCAATCGTTTCCTGATGCGCGCCGAACAAAAGGCGATGATCAATGAGCGCGAACGACAAGCACTGGCCAAGTCGCTGTACCTGTCGCTGGCCAAACCCTACGACGCCCTGTCGCGCTATCCCGCGCAGTTGGTCGATGAGGAGCCAGCCGAGGAAATTGCATTGCATCCGAGTGAGGCCGGTGCGTTCGCCGGGCTCGCCACCAGCAAGCGCGCTACCAAATCAACCCATACCGCAGCGTTCGATGCAAAGTCAGCGCACAAGGTGTTCCAAACCGTACTCGCACACATGGCCAACCGCCTCTACTACGCTTACGGACGACGTCCGGCACGCATTGGTCTGGCCCTCGCGGGCGCAACAGCGCAAAGTCAGGCCGAAACCCACACGCTGTCGATGCTGATCGACTGGATTGATGGCGACCTTGAGGTAGACGCCATCCCGGACAATCTACCGCTCGATGAAATGCGCAGTGCCCTGCGCGTGCTTTATCTTGCGGCCTGCAGCTTATCCGGTCGCGATTCTGCGGCACAGGCCCTCGCTCAGGGCATGCGACTGGCGAGCACATTGCGTGAGTCGCAGGTTTTTTCGCCCAGGCTGCTGGTGTAACCGCGCAATCGGTATTTTGCCACGGGCCGACTGCGCTGTTTCCGGCCCGAGGTTGGATGCTTTAGCCGCGCGCCAGGCGCGCGCGCAACTCGATCACTGCAGCATTAGCGCGGGAAATGTAATTGGCCATCACCAGCGAATGGTTGGCAAAAAAACCAAACGGACTGCCGTTGAGGATCATCGGACTGTGAACGGGTCTCTGTGCATCCTCCAGCTCGCGAATAATCTGGCGCAGGCTGTCGCGGGCATTCTTGTCTTCCAGCACCTTGGCAAAATCGTGGTCGATCGCCTTGAGGAACTGCGCCAGCGCAAACGCCGAACCGCGCGCCTGATAGAAAGCGTCGTCAATCTCGGCAAATGGTGTGCCCAACAGCTGCTGCTTCGCGGCGGGATTTGCTGGCGCCGGTTTGCCCTGCGTAGTTTGCCCCTGGATAGGGATATTCGTAGTGATACGGCTTTGGCCCACACTCGCCGACAAACGCTGCGACAGACTACCCAGCCTGCTCTCGACCAGAGCCAGATAGTCAGCCAGATTGTCAGCACGCGCAAAAAATTGCGCGTCCGCGCTGTCGTCGTCCTGGAGCCGCGTCCGGTATCGTTCGATATGCCTGATGGCATCTGCGTATTCGCCTTCGCTGCGCGGAAACATCCAGCGATCGTTGGTGAATGAAAACAGCGGATCAGCTTCCTGCAGGTCCTTGTCTTCCACCGATTGCGACTGCGAACGAGAAAAGTTATTGCGCAGCGCGCGTGCCAGATCGCGGCACTGCTCCAGCACGCCGAATTCCCAGTTCGGCACATTGTCCATGAACGCACCGGGCGGAAGTACGTCGTTGGACAGGTATCCGCCGCGTTTGTCCAACATGGAACGCGCGACCTGCGCCAGCGCATCGCTGGTCACCGAACCGACGACCACCCGCTCACCGCGGTTCCTGGAACCGGCCTGGACCGCGGCCACGACATCGTAGGGCTCCGGCTCGACATCCCACCACCACATCAGCGATAGCAACGCGCCAACGCTCAATAGCAGAAACCAGACCAATGCGCGCCAAAACCACAGCCGCGAACCACTGGTTTTCACATCACTGATTAGCGGCGCATCGGGTTCCATCGTTTACTCCAGCACGCTGGCGTCAAGGTTGTGACGCGGGTCCCGGTGAGTTTGCCGGGAATGCTCGAGCCCCGCCAGATCTACAATCAGGCAGCGCGTTGCACCGGTTTTCCCAGTTGCCACAGGGTGCGCATGACGTATCCCGCAAGACTGGCAAAAAGCAGTGGCAACAACACACTTTGCATCAGAAAAACCACCGACAGAGTGACGATGTGTTCCGTTATTGCACCCAGCCGCATAAGCAGATTTTGTACTCTGGCGCGGATATCCAGCGTCTCACCCGCGTCGCGAAACCAACCTGCCACGCGCTCGCCCAAACCCGCTTCCACCGGAGGCACCGGGTCATGTTCTGCGCTCGCGGCCTGGGCCTCACTGCGACTCAAATTAAGCGCTGCACTGGCCTTTTCGAAGCGCGGTTCGAGAAAAGTGCGGTCCAGTGTTTGCGTAGCAAGCGCATAGACCGGCACAAAAAATCGCACCAAGAGCAGGACCGATGCGGCACGCAGCAACAGCGTGCGCCATGGCCTGGCGGATGGTCGCCAATGCGCCAGCAAGGCGAGTGGCAGGAGAATACTCAGCAACGCCGAGACAGCCGCCGCACCGCTGATGCTGAGCAATATCTTCTGTGCACCCAGCGAGATCGACGCGAGTAACAGGATCGACGAAAACTGCTCGATCAAATCGTTGATCGGGTCGAGCAACTCGCCCGGGCTCAGGGTGACGCCAACCCCGACTGGCGACACCGATAGGTCGGCGTCCTGCAGCATCGAGATCGAGCCGTTCAGCGCGCGCGCTATCGCAAAGGTAACCAATGTGCGTTTTAGGGCAGTATCCAGATAGGAAGCGGCTGGCTGGTCCAGTACATGGGTCCAGGACAGCAGCAGCACGCTCAATAGCAGCGCCGTCAGGAATGGCCTGCGAACCTGCGGTGCCGTAGGTGAAGCGGGACCCTCAGTCATCTTCTGACCTCTTTGCGGATGCCATCGGCAGCTGCGATCGCCATGTCCAGTTTGACGCAATACCGGCACAGTGTGTGCCGAAGCTGATCTTTGCCATCCAAGGTTCCCGCCCGCTGGATCGACTCGCTGTCGGCGACAACATCCCGGTTGGTAACTGGACCAGCGAAGACCCGACTGCGATACCCATTGTGCACAGCAAGCGCCAAACCCCTGCTTCGCATAAAATGGACAACATCCAAAGCGGGAAACAGAACATGGAACAATCCAAGGGCGCGGGCGGCACAACCGGTGGTATTCCGATGTTTTTCATCGGCCTGGCGCTGGCAATAGCCGGCGGCTACATGCTCACCAGCAAGGTCACGGTCACCAGCGGAGTCTGGGCGTTGTGGGGCTACAACTCGTTCGGGTTGTCGCTGCTGCCTTTCCTGATCGGTACCGGCCTGCTGTTTTTCAACGGACGTTCGCTGCTCGGCTGGCTGCTGACGCTGGCTGGGGTGATCATCATCCTGTCCGGCATTCTGATGAACATGAGCATCTACTTCCAGCCCACCAGCCTGTTCGACACGCTGATGATGTTGGGGATGCTCGCCGCAGACGTCGGACTGGTGCTGCGCTCCTTGCGCAGCATCGGTTGATTTCCCAGGACGTTGCCCTGGGCTGAGTCGATTTGCCCCCTTGGGGCGCTCAACCACTGCTGACGGCTCCAACCCTTCGCCGCGTTTCCCGTTAAGTCCGCGGCTGTCATTCACGTTAACATTGCCCTCTGCAGCAGAAAAGCGCGCAATGGCCAACGCCCGTACCAAGTTTGACTTCATCGCCAGCTACATGGCACGCGCCCACGATGCGGTGCAGGCGCCCTTGTTCGGCAAGCCGGCGCTGATGTTGAACAGCGAGCCGTTCATGGTGTTTCATATTGATGGCATGGCGTTTCGATTGAGCGGCCGTCAGCGTTTGCAGGCCTCCGCTTTGGCCGGGGCCAAATACTGGAGCCCGCTTAATCCGGATATTCCCAATATGGACTGGGTGTCGGTACCCATTGCGCACTTCAATCGCTGGGATCGGTTAGCCGTTGACGCCCTGCACCAGCGGCAGAAGCAAGTTGGGTCGCACCCGCAGGCTGAGCCGGTCAAAGGCCCGCCACCCGCACCGCCCGCGGCGCTGCGCTGGGCTGACAACATCAAGTCGCTGTTGCTCAAGATCCAGAACCTGACTCTGACACCGCACGAAACACCCGCGCCCAAGCGCAACCCATTTATTTAGTCGCGGGACCAGTGGTCTGCAGGGAGCGGGGTCCGCAGCACGCCGCCAGATCACCTAGACTGTTGCGTCCCTTGCCACCAAGCCAGCCGATGACCGACCCCAAACGTGACAAAGCGCTGCTGCAGTGGGTGCGTAACGCCCTGAACGATTCCGAGCTGAAGCTACGGGCTGCCTCCAGCGACGCGAGCTTTCGCAGCTATTTGCGTACGGAATGCCGCGGCACTGCATTTGTCATCATGGATGCACCACCAGACAAAGAGGACATCGGGCCCTGGCTGGATGTGAGCGCGCGCCTGCGCGGCGCATCGTTGTCGGCGCCGGAAGTGATGTGGGTCAACCGCGAGGAAGGGTTCATCCTGATGAGCGATCTGGGTGACACGCTTTATCTGGACGTGCTCAATAACGATACGGTTGACGAACTGTATCGCACCGCAATCAATGCCATTTTTGGTATGCAATCACGCATTAAAACGCGCGGATTGCCGGACTACGACGCGGACCGATTGCAGGCCGAGCTGGAACTGTTTCCCGTGTGGTTTCTGGAACGTCACCTGGGCCTTGTGATCAGCGGCAGCGAAAAACTGATCCTCAGCCGCGTATTCAAGAAACTGGTCGATTCCGCGCTTGAGCAACCACAGGTGTTTGTGCATCGCGATTTTCACAGTCGCAATCTGATGCAGATACGCAATGGCAATCCCGGCATCATCGATTTTCAGGACGCCGTGCGCGGGCCGATCACTTACGACCTGGTGTCGCTGGTGCGCGACTGCTACATCGAATGGCCGCAGGAGCGCGTCATGGCCTGGGTCAACGAGTATCGCGACCGCCTCGCCAAGGCCAGCCTGATCGAAGATCGAGAGCTGCGCTTCAAGCGCTGGTTCGACTGGATGGGGCTACAACGTCATCTCAAAGTGCTCGGTATTTTCTGCCGGCTGTGTTACCGCGACGGCAAGGAGGGCTATCTGAAGAACCTGCCGCTGACACTTAAATACGTGCTCGACGTCGCCGGCCGCAACAAGGACCTCGGTCCGTTCGCCGAATGGCTGCGCGACAAGGTCGGCAGCACAGACATCGCCGTGCCGCGCCCGATCTAGCGCAGACCGTCTTTGCCGCGATGCTGCGGCAATGAACTTGCGACGCCGGTTCGGGTCTGTTTAGAGTCAAATCTGGCCCACTGCGCGTTGGCCATGGGGCCTGGCACGATCTGGGAGTGAATGATGAATCAAGCGGAACAAAGGCACGCGGCGTGATTGCTCTCGAAGGGATTCGCAAAACCTACAAGCAGGGCGGCAATGAAATTCGCGCGCTCGATGGCATCGATCTGTGCATCGGCCGCGGTGACAGCATTGCCATCATGGGACCGTCGGGCTCTGGAAAATCAACACTTTTGAACGTGTTGGGAGCTCTGGACAAACCCGATTCTGGGCGCTATCGCTTCGAACACGACGACGTAGCGCTGCTCGACGATGATGGCGCCTCGCGACTGCGCAATCGCCGCATTGGCTTCGTCTTCCAAAGCTTTCATTTGTTGCCGCGATTGACCGTGCTGGAAAACGTGTTGCTGCCGCTGCGCTATGCCGATTCGCTGGATGCCAGCGCAGACGCGCGTGCGCGGCAACTGCTCGGGCGAGTCGGCCTTGCTGACCGCATCGAGCACCGCCCCGGCGAACTGTCCGGCGGGCAAATGCAACGCGCCGCGATCGCGCGCGCACTGGTCATGCAACCGCCGCTGCTGCTCGCCGACGAACCCACCGGCAATCTTGACTCGAAGAGCGCCGCCGATGTGTTGGCTTTGCTCGATGAACTCAATTCAGAAGGACAAACCTTGGTGATTGTGACGCATGATCCGGATATTGCCGCACATGCTCAGCGCACTGTGCATTTGCGCGACGGCCGTATCGCCGAGGTGCGTTCGTGATGCGCCCGTTCGCCATTGCGCTGTTTTGCGCTGTGGCGGTGCTGACGACCAAGTCCATGCCCGCTTTAGCGGCGCCGACTCAGGACGCGGCGACACCGAACAGGTCTGCGCGCCCTTTGCTGCTGACGGGGGAAGTGGTGGCACTGGATGCGCAGGAAATCATCGTGCCGCAGTCGAACTCCTGGCCGACGGTGCTGCGCCGTTACATTCCTGATGGCACCTTGGTAAAGAAAGGCGATGTCGTTCTGGCCATCGACCCGGGCGGCCAGGGTAGTCAGATCACCACATTGACCACGCAGATCGAACAGGCGCATGCGCGTGTTGAACGCGAAACCGCCGATCTCGAAGTCAAAGCCGTGGAAGCCGCTCAGGCGCTTGCAACAAGCGAGGCGGCACTGGCCAAAGCCAAAGTGGATGCTGCGTTGCCGAAGAGCTTTGTCTCGGCTCTGGACTACGACCGTTACCAAGGTGAGGGCGAGCGATCCCGTCGCGACCTGGAGGTGAAGCAGAGTCAGCTGGCGAACGCACTGACCGCGGTGACGCGTCGCATCGAAGACGGGCGGTTGGAGATCCGCAAGCTGGACATGGGCCTTGCTTTCGCGCAGGCGCAAATTACCGCGTCAAGCGTGACCGCCAAGGCCAATGGTGTGGTCGTACACGGGTTCAATCCGTGGCGCGGTCGGCGTTTCGATGAGGGTGAATCCGCGCAGCCGGGAAGTTCCGTCGGCCAAGTCATTGGCAACTCTGCGCTCAGCGTTCGCACCTGGATTCTGGAGGCTGATCGTCACCACCTCAAGGCGGGCGATGAGGTGCGCATTCGTTTTGACGCCGTACCCGGCGCTGAGGTGAAAAGCCGCATCGGAACCATCGCTCAAGCGCCGGAATCGCGTGCCGTTTGGGGCGATGGCAAGTACTTCAAAACCGATCTGGTACTGCCGGAAAATCTCACCGTGGCGCTCGCGCCAGGCATGAGTGCGCTGGTGCAACCCATCAACCAGAAGGATGTGGCGCCATCGACAACCAGGCCCGGCAATATTCTGAAACTCGACGGCGAACTGGTAGCACTCGAAGTCTCTGCTGTGATGCCGCCTTCGATTCGCGACATTTGGAGTTACAACCTGGTGATGCTGATCCCTGAGGGCAGCGTGGTGAAGTCAGGGCAGACAGTGGCGGTCTTCGACGCATCCGATCTGGGTACGCGTTTGCCACAGAAGCAGAGCCAGCTGAAAGAAAAGTCCACCCAGCGCGACAAGTTGTTGCTCGACCAGGCCGAGGCTGCCAAGGCCGCCGAACTTGCGGTGAGCGAGGCGTCCAGCGGATTGGAAAAGGCGAACCGCAAAGCGGAACAACCAGCGGAGACAATACGCCGAGTCGACTACGACAAGCTGGTGATCGAGAAGCAACTCGCTGAGCGCAATGCCAAGTTGGCGATCGCCAAGGGCGATGCCCAGACGCGGGCGCGTCGAGCCGAGCTGGCTCAGGTCGATGCCGACGTCACCTTGCTCAAAGACGAAGTCGTCCAGCTGGAAAAAGCGCGAGACACACTGACGGTCACCGCGGCACGCCCTGGCGTGGTTTCACATCGGGCCCAATTCAACGGCGAGAAATTTTCCGTTGGCACTTCGGTATTCATGGGCCAACCCGTCGCTGAAGTGGCCGATCCCGAGACCATTGTCGTGCAGGCCATGGTCGCCGAGCCCGAGGCGGATCGCGTTCGGATTGGCCAGGTCGGTCGTGTCGCCATTGCCGGCGGCAACACCGTGCTGGACGCAAGAGTGATTAATCTTGGCAGGGTATACCGCACCAAATCGCGTAGTCAGCCGGTGATCGTGCGCGACGTACGACTGGTGTTCGAAGGCACCACAGAGCAGCTCAAACCCGGTGCAACGGTCAGCGTTACTCTGGATCTCAGCAACGCCGATACATCGGTCGCGGCGCAGCCATGAAAACCAAATCCACGCTGCGCCGGTTCGGGTTGACGCTGTTGCTGACACTCGCTGCCTGTGCGGGAAGCGACACCGAACAGGTTCCGCTGGAGACGATGGCGCAGCGCGAATGGCACGAAACGCTGATGGCCAACGGCGAACTACGCGCACAGAAAAATACGCCGCTGCTGGTTCCCGGTAGTCAGTTCGAAGGTCGCCAGCTGATCGAGCTGATTACCGAGGGCAGCCTGGTCGAGAAGGATCAAATCGTTGCGCGTTTCGATGCGCCGCAAACGCGTGTCGACCTGAGCCAGAACGAACTGGAGTTGATGCGCAATACGTTGACGCGTGCTGCTCAATCGGACACCGGCGGGCTGACTGCGCAGCAACTCGCTACCGATCTGGCCCAGGTCGACACCGACCTGACACTAAGCCAGCGCTATGCCAACGCGGACTTCAGCGTGTTTGCGCGCAACCAGATTCTGGATGCACTGCAAGACACCGGATTTTTGACCGAAAAAAAGGGCTATCTGGGTTGGCGGCGTGGTCAAACCGATCAGCGCACAGCAGTCGACCTGGCAGTCATCGACTCGGCACGCGCCACGGTCTCGGTCACCGTCGACCAGAAGCGCGCCAGCCTCAATTCCATGGAAGTGCGCGCACCGCATGCTGGCGTGTTTCTGCTCAAGTCCAGCTGGGATGGGGTCAAGGCGCAGCCCGGTTCCAATCTTTGGCCTGGTGATGATTTCGCAGAAATACCCGATCTGAGCGGATTGATCGCACGCTTTACGCTGCCGCAGAGCCAGACGCAATTGCTCAAGGCGGGCCAGGCGGTGCGCGTGCGCCTCGCCGGCACCGGCATCGAAATCGATGCCAAGATCAGTCAGGTGAGCAATTCGGCCTCGGTCAAGAATCGCGAGTCGCCGGTCAAATACAGCGACTTCGATGTCGCTATTCCGGAAAGCGCCGCGCGCGAGCATGCGCTGCGTCCCGGCCAGGCAGTGAGCGGAACGGTTACCCTGGTCAGATCGAGCAAAGCGCTGACTGTGCCCAATGTTGCGCTGATCCAGGAAGGGGGCCGCTTCTTCGTGATGCGCCAGCGCGGGGGCAAGCGCGAGCGCGTTGCGATCGATCTGGGCACGCGCGGGCCGATCCGCAGCCAAGTCAGCAAGGGCCTGCAAGACGGCGATCGCATCGTGCTCACTCCCAACCCGACCGGAGGCGAAAAGACGGCCGCACCCGTGGCAGGATCACGACCGCGCGGGCAGCGCAGGGAGCGCGCATGAAGCGCATCCTGCAAACCATTTCGCGTATCAATCGCGCTTTACTGATGGAGGCAGTCGAAGAATTGCAACGCCGCAAGCTACGCACTTTGTTGACGTTGCTCGGCATGATTTTCGGCGTCGGCGCCATCGTTGCGATGCTCGCAGTTGGCGAAGGCAGTCGTCGCGAAGCACTGCGCCTGGTCACCGAACTCGGACTCAACAACTTGATCGTGCGCACCAAGACCCTCGATCCGGATACGCTGAAGGAAGTGCGCAAACGATCGCTGGGGCTTTCGTCAGGCGATGCGGACGCGCTGCTCTCGGTCGTGCCGGGTGCGCAGTCGGTGGCCCTGGAGAAAGAGATCAAGGTCGACCAACTGGCGAGTTTCGGGCGCATTGTCAGCGCGCAGGCGTTGGCCGTTTCGATCGCCTATGCCGAGCACGCCGCCTTGAGCCTGCGTGCAGGCCGCTGGCTCGATGCTGAAGACGCCGCTACCGCAGCACCCGTGGCAGTGCTCGGCGAACGCCTCGCGAGCAATCTCTTCCCCAACGGGGATGCGCTCGGCCAGCGTATAAAACTCAATCACGTCTGGCTGGAAATCGTCGGCGTGCTGAAGAGTCGGGCACTGTCGAAGAGCGAATTCGAAGGCGTGAAGCTCGGCCTCGACGATGAGCGCCTGTTCGTGCCGTGGGAAACCGGACGCGCGCGATTTCGTTTCAAGATCATCGAGGACGAAGTCGATGGCATCAGCCTGCGCATCGCCGATGCAGCGCTGGCCACCGATGCAGCGCGCGTGCTGCAGGCGGTGATCGATCAGCGCCACTCCGGCGCCGAAGACACAGTGCTGATCGTGCCCGCTGGTCTGTATCGCCAGCACCAGCAGACGCAGCGCATCTTTACCGTCGTGATGAGTTCAATCGCCGCGGTCAGCTTGTTGGTCGGCGGTATTGGCATCATGAACATCATGTTGGCCAACGTGCTCGAACGTCGACGCGAGATCGGCCTCAAGCGCGCCCTCGGCGCACGTCGTCGCGATGTGGTCGATCAGTTTCTCGCCGAAGCGCTGGTCATCGCCATCGCCGGTGCACTGCTTGGACTGGCACTGGGCGTGTTGGCTGCTTATGCCATTGCCGCGTTGGCCGGATGGAGCGTGGCGTGGTCGCCAATTGCGATGCTGTTGGCGATCGTCGCCTGTGTCGGCGTCGGCGTAGCATTCGGTGTGTTTCCGGCACAGAAAGCGGCCGAGCTTGATCCGATCGCCGCGTTGCGTAGCGAGTAGCGCTGCATGCGCGCATTGATTTTTGCGGCCGGCAAGGGTGAGCGTATGCGGCCGCTCACCTTGCATACGCCCAAGCCATTGCTGCAAGTCGGCGGCAAGCCGCTGATCGTTTGGCATATCGAAAAGCTGGCCGCGGTCGGCGTCAGCGATATCGTAATCAATACCGCCTGGTTGGCGCCGCGCTTTCCGGAAGTACTCGGTGATGGCTCACGCTGGGGCGCGCGTTTGCACTTCAGCTATGAGGGCGACGAACCTTTGGAAACTGGCGGCGGCATGCTGCATGCGCTGCCCTTGCTCGGCGACGCCCCGTTCATCGCGGTCAATGGCGATATCTGGACCGACTACGACTTCGCGCTACTGCCGAACACCCCTCGTGGCCGCGTGCATGTGGTGATGATAGCGATGCCCGCGTTCCGTGAACCGGGTGATTTCGAGCGGTTGGTGTCGCCGTTGTTACCCAATCACGATGGCGCGCTGTTTACTTTCTCCGGAATCGCGTTGTATCGCCCCGAATTCATCGCGCACCGCAGTCCCGGCAGATTTTCGCTGCTCCCCGAATTGATCGAATGCGCGCACCGTGGTTTGCTCAGTGCCGAGCGCTTGCACGGTGCATGGCACGACGTCGGGACGCCGGAACGATTGGTACAACTCGATACGCATCTGTCCGGGCGTGACTCTGGTTAATCTGAAGTTCCCCACCCCAGAAGCCAAGAATACTCAATCCTCACGCGGGTTTCCGGCGGATCGAGGGTTCGTGTTTCTGTCTACGTATTGATTTTAGCCAGCAGGTCGAACGCGCGTTGTTGGGCGGG
>Ga0163153_10004494_pt1 | contig 17456 bp, 9 predicted proteins | sample OliLakLV19MP6IB1_FD_148629 | JGI IMG/M metagenome (GOLD analysis project Ga0163153, IMG submission 148629) | Freshwater microbial mat bacterial communities from Lake Vanda, McMurdo Dry Valleys, Antarctica - Oligotrophic Lake LV.19.MP6.IB-1 | ecosystem: Environmental > Aquatic > Freshwater > Lake... | reverse complement strand
GGCCGTTGGAAACATCGAGCAGGCATGGCAGGTGCTTTCTGCTCCCGGCCGGGCCGGACAAGGCGGGATTGCGCAAGCACGCCATCACGCGCGTGAGCGCCACCGGGAACGCACTCGCCGCCGGCGGACGGAATTTACGATACTAACTTTGGCGGCCGCAGCATTGTTGGTATTTGCCTTGTTCCCTTTGCGGTGGCCCAGCTCCGAGCTGGCGCCTCCAAGCCGGATCGTACAGCGGCCCGACTTACAGACGTTATCTGATGGATCAACCGTGGAGTTGAACGCCGGCGCCGAAATCGAGGCCACTTTCACCGCTGAAAGGCGCTTGGTCACACTCGTACGGGGTGAAACACTCTTTACGGTCGCGAAAGATGTAGCGCGACCTTTCGTGGTCTCCGCCGGCGGGGTTGAAGTGACGGCCGTCGGAACGGCGTTCACCGTCAGCTACGGTTTAAAGCAAGTGGACGTGCTCGTGACTGAGGGCACGGTCTCAGTCGAGCGACGGGCAAATATACAAACGTCTCAGGCAACAGGCACGCCCACCGACCCGACAAATATGCCGGTCATTCTGATGGCGGGCAATCGGTCGGTGGTTCCGCTGGTCCCCGAGATCATTCCCACTATAGCACCGATGACGCCGGCGCAAATCTCGGCCGCGCTTGCCTGGCGCGAGCGTCGGATTGAATTCACGCGCACCCCGCTGACGGAAGCGGTCGATCTTTTCAATCGGCAAAACGATATTCAACTCGCCGTCGCCGACCCCCGGACGGGGGCCTTCGAGATCAGCGGTACGTTTTGGGCGAACGATCCGGATAGCTTCGTGCGTTTGCTCGAAAGCGCCTTTGGGATGTCGGTGGATCGCTCCGATCACAAGGTGCTAGTGCGAATAAAGTAGTCCACGTCCCTTCGAATGGCTTGGCGACGTGGAATCGCTCAATTTCGAAGAATAGTTCATATTGGCGTAAAGAATCCGACACCGTCGTGCATGGATAGATGTGTAGAGTACCCGCGAACCCTTCCGACGGGGAGTACCTGAATCGCCATGCAATCCATTCGTTCTGTCTCTCCGAGCAACTCTTGGCGAACCCTGCTGGCGATCCTGTGTAACGCCATATTTTTCTTGCCGCTCGGGTCCCAAGGCCAGGAAGCCGGAAAACGTGTCTTCGACTTGCCTGCGAATACGGCAGAAAAGACACTCAAGCTCTACTCCCAGCAATCTGGCCGTGCGCTGATCATGAGCGCGACGGCAGTGCGGGGCATCCGCACCAACCCGGTGCACGGAGAATTCACTCCCCGTGAGGCGCTTGATCGCGTGCTGGCAAACACCGGGCTCGACGCCGTAGAGGACAGCGAGAGCGGCTCTTTGGCGGTTCGGAAACAGAGGAACGACGAAAAAGAAGACGGCCAGGCGGCGACAAAAGCGGCATCAGCCGACCGCACAGGCGATTTTAAAAAAAAAACGAGATCAAGGCACCCCAAATCCAAGAATCGATGAAAAGAAATAATCTGCTCCTTAGGCTGGCCGCGATGATAGCATTCGTCGCGTACCCCTCTGCCAATATGCATGGCGCCGACTCATCCTACGGCACGATTGAAGGCCGCGTTTTCAATGCCCGCAGTGGTGAATACATGGAAAAGGCTCGGGTCACTGCCGAAGGTACCGGCATTGAAGTGCTCACGGATTCAACCGGCTTTTATCGTCTGACCGCTGTTCCCGTCGGAAGCCTGCGAGTGAAGGCATTCTTCACGGGCTTCGATCCGCTTACCGAGACGGTGGGCGTAATTGGCGGCGGGGTGGCGCAACGCGATTTCAAATTCGGCGATCCAAGGCGAGATGGAGTCGTGAAGCTCGAGGAGTTCGTGGTCGGGGTCTCACGTGAGATGGATGGCGCCGCGATTGCGATCAACGAACAGCGTTTCGCTCCAAATATAACCCACGTGGTCTCCGCGGGCGAGTTTGGAATTAGCGCCGATGGAAGCGTCGGGGAGTTCCTGAAGTATCTGCCCGGCATCAGCGTCGACTACGTGGGTGGCACCGCAAACACAATCTCGATGGACGGCGTTCCCTCGAATTATGTGCCCGTGACGGTAGGCGGCTTTGACCTGGCGAGCACGTCAAGCGCAAGCACTTCGCGTTCGAGCGAGCTGCTGCAGCTTTCGATTCATAATGCTGCGCGCTTGGAAGTATTGCATTCGCCCACGGCAGAATCGCCAGGATCTGCACTCGCTGGTTCGATTAATATGGTGCCCCGAAGCGCATTCGAGCGTTCGCGGCCGCTCTTCACCAGCAGCGTGTATCTGATGATGCGTGATAACTATCGCAAACTTGAGCGGACTGAGGGCCCATTGAAACGCGACACATATAAGGTGCAGCCGGGGTTCGATTTCTCGTATATCGTACCGGTGAATAAGCGCTTTGGTTTCACGGTCTCGGGGAGCTACAGCAAACAGTTCCTTCCGCAGGATACGGTGCAGACCTCTTGGGCCGGCGTTGTGCAGGCGACCACCGGAATCGTAGCGCCGACCGCGGCAACACAGTGGCCGGACACCACACCTGACCGCCCTTACCTCGCAAGCTACGTGCTCACCGATCAGATCAAGTTCAATACGCGCTCATCGCTCGGGGCGACAGTTGACTACAAGCTGACGGATAACACCACATTGTCCTTTTCATATCAATACGGCTCGTTCGGCTCCGAGTTCAACAATAACAGCCTAACGTTCTTAGTGAATCGCGTGGAAGCGGGTAACTTCAGCCCGACATCGACCCGCGGGTCCACCGGACGAGGGGAAGTGCGCATCACCAACGGCGCTCGCTGGCGCGATGGCGAGACGCACATGCCGACCCTGGTATTTCGACATCGCGGGCCGGTGTGGCATTCCGAGTCGGGAGTCGGCTATTCGTATTCGAACAATCTGCTGCGTGATACGTCCCGCGGCTACTTCGGATCGCTTACCGCACGGCGCACCGGCGTCACGGTGTCGTTTGACGACATCTTTTATCTTCGGCCTCGAGTGATCACAGTGACTGATGGCACGACCGGAGCGCCGGTCGACTTCGGCAATCTCTCTAACTACGCGCTTACGGCCAGCGGCAGTCCGCAGCCGCGAGACTCGACTGATGTCCGACGAAATGTCTATGTGAACACGGCCCGGGACTTCCAGATCGCCAAGATGTCCCTGCGGGTGAAGGCAGGACTCGACGTGCGGCAGGTGATACGCGATATGCGCGGTGCAACAGCAAGCTTCAATTTCGTCGGCCCCGATCGTCGTGCAACGACAAGCCCGGTGGATCCCGCGGGCAGCGATGATAATGCTGCAATTCTGCTAGATCCCTCAAATTCTCAACGCGTGCAACCGTTTGGATTCGGGAAAGTTCAGTGGTTGAGTCCGGAGCGCGGATGGGAACTCTACCAGTCAAACCCATCATATTACGTCAGCGATCCAAATGCCGAGTATCGCAGCACGGTGAGTCTTTCAAAGCGGGCCCAGGAAACCGTGTCGGCGGGCTACGTCCGAACCGATTTCTCGTTCTTCGACCGGCGTCTTAAGTTTATCGCGGGAGTCCGTGCCGAACAGACGAACGTCGAGGCCGAAGGTCCACTCACCGACCCTTTACGTAATTTTCAACGTGATGCCGCGGGAAATTTCATCAGAGGCGCAAATGGCCGGCCGCTACCGGTCGCCGCGGATGCACTCGGGATTTCGCGGCTCACCTTCATCGACCGCGGCATGCGTGCCGAGAAGGAATACTTCCGAGTGTTTCCCAATCTCAACGTTAACTACACCCTGCGTGAGAACTTGGTCGCGCGCGCTGCCTTCTACACCTCGGTCGGGCGCCCTGACTTCAATCAGTATGCCGGAGGTATAACTCTTCCAGATACGGAAAATCCACCCGCGGCAAACAATCGCATTACGGTCAACAATGTTGCGATCAAGGCATGGAGTGCAAACACTGCCAAGTTAAGGCTCGAGTATTATTTCGACCGTGTCGGGCAGATCTCGGTAGGTGCCTTCCGGCGCGACTTCGAGAATTTTTTCGGCAGCACAGTGTTTTTGCCAACGCCGGAGTTCCTCACACTATATAATTTAGATGAAGACATTTACGGCAACTACGAGGTCTCCACGCAGCACAACCTGAGCACGGATGTGCGGATGACGGGGGTGGAGTTCGAGTACAAGCAAGCGCTCACGTTTCTGCCGCAGTGGGCTCGCGGCATGCAGTTATTTGCCAATCTAACGGCATTGCGGACGCAGGGGCCGGCCGCGGCGAACTTCACCGGGTTTGTGCCGCGCACCTACAATTGGGGTGTCAGCCTGAGCCGGCCGAAATTCAGCCTTCGGGCTAATTGGAATTACCAGGGCAAACGACGGCTCGCGGAGGTGGCGACTGCACGCGGGATCGAGCCCGGCACGTTCAACTGGCGGCTAAAGCGATTGAACCTCGACGTGCAGGGCGAGTATTCATTCCTGAAGCGATTCTCGGTTTTTGCCAACCTTCGCAACGTCGGCAACGCCACTGAGGATTTCGAGATCTCCGGTCCCAGCACGCCCCCTCACGCACAGTTTCGCCGCCGCGAGGATTATGGCGCTTCGTGGACGTTCGGCATAAAAGGTACCTTCTAAATTGCGACCCTCGCACCATGAATGCATCACTCGCCTCCAATCGACTCCCCACCGCAGTTCCGGCGCTGTTTGCCCTAATTGCGTTTTCCCTTTTCGGTGCCCCCACGAGTAATGATCCGCTCCGTCCCTGGCAGGCCGGGGTCACGGTCCGTCGAGTATCCGAGATTCCGGGTCGGCATGCACTGCACACCTATTATCTCACGAACCCCGAGAGTCCGGACGGTCGGCGGGTCCTCTTCTTCGCCTCGACCACGCCTGACGCCCATCACGGCGATCTTGTTGTCCGCGATCGCGCCTCCGGGAAGGAGACGGTAATTGCGCGCGGGATTAACACCGAAGACGCCCACCGTGGCGCCTGCCAGCAATGGATCAGCAACGGTCGCCGAGTCGCCTATCACGATGTGAAGGACGGGCGGTGGAGTGTCCACGTTGTGGATATGGAGACCCTGCAAGATCGTAAGCTGGCGGACGATCGACAGCTTTGTTTTGGCCGGGCGATCGACGATCTGCTGCCAATTTACGGCTGCCATTGGAACCCTGGGCCCTACCGCGACCTGGAACTGCTCAATGCGGCCACGGGCGAGGTTCGCACGGTGGTCACGATCGCAGATGTCGAGCGCCACAACGGACCGTGGCTCGCGAAGGAATTCGGCGGCCGGACGACCTCGATCTTCTTTCCGGTGATTTCGCCCGACGGGCAGCGCGTGTTTTTCAAGATGTCCGCCCCGGGTCCGGACGGAGAGAAAAACAACTTCATGTCGAAGAACGCAAGCCATCGGCAAGGCACGGTCGTTTATGACCTCACGACGCGAACTCCGGTTTTCATGCGGGAGAAGTGGGGGCACCCCGGTTGGCATCCCGATTCGCGCCGAATCATCGAGATGGGTAATGTTTTCTTCGACACGTCGGAAAATGGACGCATGGAGAAAATGCCCGATTTGCCAAATATGCGCGGCAATCATCCGTCGGTCAGTCCCGATGGCCGGCTGTTTGTGATGGACGGTCTTCTCGACGAAATCGGTGGGCCGAAGGGGCACTGGGGCGTGACCGTGTGCGACGTTCGGGGGCAGCACTTCCAAGTTCTGCACCGGTTCGACAATGCGCGAGGCGCTAATTCGTGGCGTCGTAATCATCCGCACCCGATTTTCAGCGCGGACAGCCGGCGGATTTATTTCAACGTCAGTGACGGCGAGTGGACTCAACTCTACGTCGCCGAGGCGGCTCATGGCGACAAATGAAGTGGCTCCGCCGAGCGCCGTTGGCGGTCTGCGCACTCCTTGCGTGGGGGCACACCTCGCGGTCTCCGGCCCAAACGCACGAGGAGTTGCTGGTGAAGCATGCTTCGCGGGCGCCGAAGTTCGCGTTTGGCGACACGCTCGCAATTCAGGAAGCAGAGTTGCGGGATAATCCTCTCCTGCGCCGGTACCGTGATGCGCGACGACAGCACGCGGCGGATCGTTTCCGGCCGGTCTATCATTTCAGCAGCCCGCTCGGCCCGTTAAATGATCCCAACGGGCTCTGCTTTTGGCAGGGAAAATGGCATCTGTTTTACCAGGTCAGGCCACCTGAAGATGCGCGCTGGCACTGGGGTCATGCGGTCAGCGACGATCTGATCCGCTGGCGCGATCTGCCACTCGCGCTGCATCCTGCGCCCGAAGAGCAGTGTTATTCCGGTTCGATTCTGATCGAGCCGGACCGCGCACTTGCGATGTATCACGGCCGGTCGCTTGGGAACATGGTGGCAGTCTCGCGCGATCCCCTGCTACTGAATTGGGAAAAGCTCACGGGCACCGCCGTGATTCCGATTCGGAGCGAAGGAAAGGAGCATCACTTCCTTTCGGCTGAGGCGCTGCCGTACCGTATTTACGACCCGTGCATCTTCAAGTCGAACAACATGTACTACTCGCTATCGGGGTCGGTCGATTACAGCGGACCGGGCCGGCAGCCGGTGCTGGCGGAGTTCCTGTTCCGGTCGCGTGATCTCGTGCGGTGGGAGTTCGTTCACTCGTTCGTCGAGAACAATGTTTTCACCCAGATCGGTGACGATGGCGCATGTCCCTATTTTTGGCCGATTGGGAATCGCCACCTATTGCTGTTCTTCAGCCATATGACCGCGGCGCAATATTTCATCGGTGACTTCGACTCCCGCCGCGAGAAGTTCGTCCCGACGGCGCACGGACGATTCAACTTTGGACCGGCGAAGGGGGGAGGCGTGCACGCGCCGTCCGCCGCTCCCGCTGGCGACGGTGGAGTCGTCGCAATTTTCAATATGAACTTGGCCGTCCCGTCACGACGTGACGATGGCATCATGACGCTCCCACGGAAACTTTCGCTAATCGGCCAAAATGAACTTGGGATCGAGCCGGTCGCAGCGGTCGAGACCCTGCGGCAGGAAAATCAACGTGTGGAGCGCACCCGGCTGGTCGCGAATGAAACGCTCATCCTCCCCGCGATCACTGGCGATGTGCTCGAACTTTCACTCGAAATTGACCCGGGTATGGCGCGCACAATCGAGATTGATGTACTTCGTTCACCGGCAGCAGAGGAATTCACCCGGATATCGCTTTATAGGGACGCGGCGGTCAGCAGCCGTTTTATGCCGCCGCAGCGCCAGCTTGTAATGGTGCAGTTGGACACAAGCCGTGCTTCGCTGTCATCCGAGGTAATCGCCCGCGTCCCCGAGATCGCTCCTGTGCCCATGGCAGAAGGAGAGCCGTTCCGAGTGCGCGTGTTCATCGATCGCAGTGTAGTCGAGGTATTCGTGAACGGCCGCCAAAGCGTGGCCCGGCGCGTTTACCCAACTAGGACAGACAGCCTCGGAGTTGCCCTGCGGGCGCAGGGAGGCGAGGCGGAACTGAGATCGCTGGACGCTTGGAGAATGGCGCCGAGCGAGTCCACAGTGGATTGAGAATCCACGAGGCCCGACGTTTTCGGGCGAAGATCAGCAACAGCAATGCCCAGGGCGGCCATGCGTGCCCTGTCGAGGCCGGGATTCGAATGGACGCTCGGTGGATCGCATCTATATAATGGATACAATTTCGAGAAGTCGATCGGCGACAGTGCCTACGGCGGGATCGATCGCACTCAGGTGAGAAGGTCAGACCACCCTAGCGCAAAAGCTGCGCGCCTGCCCTGCTTTGAAATTGCTGATCGCCACCTGAATTTCGAACGTTGCCAATATCGGCTTAGGCAAAATGCTCGCGGTGAGTCTGGACCATGCGTGACCGTAAATAGACCAATTTCCAACGCTCGCAGCGACAGTCTGCTTAAGGCACCTCGTACACTTCGACCAGCGCGGCGCCGCTGGTATTGTTGGCGCCGCTCACCTGGATGGTGTACGGGCCGGGACTTAAGCTGACGAGGATGGCGGCGTCGCGGCCGCCTTCGGCGAGGACGAAGGCTCCGACGGGTGCGGCGGTGGAGCGAATGTCGCTGGCATTGGCGGCGCTGTTCCAGCCGGAATTGCTCACGAATCCCTCGGCGCCAGCAAACAGCGTCACTATGGGCTGTGCGAGAAGTCCGGATACGCCAAACTGCTCCAAGCCCGGGCCGACGGCGCGGATGAGTACAGCTTTCGGGGCTCCTTCGCTGACGACGAGCCCCGGGATCAGGACGTTCGTGCCCGTGCCGACCTGCGCCCGCATCGCGGTGTTGACGAGTCTGCCACCGGACGGAATTGAACGGGGACGGAAACCAGTTCCGTCTTCGTAGATCTCCATCAGCGCGACGCCGGAGCTGCTGTTCGCGCCCGACGTTTGGGAGACATCGTGCGCGACGGGAGCTTTACCAGTGTCGCCGTGCTGATGCCGCCATCAACGCTCACCGCGCCCATTACAACTTGAAGCCCATCACTACACTAGCATGCGCGCGAATTGGCGGCTCTCGCGTCCGACCAACTTCAGCGTAACCGTGCCCATCTCTTGACGTCCGACCCCGGCCTAGCAGGCTCTGCGCACAGCCTTGCCGCAATCCACCGCCTGCCCAATCTTTAACGGGCGCATCGCGTAGCCGCTCTTATCGTGAATCTGCCTTTCCCCGCCGCAACGAACACGCCGGTATCCAAATCTCAGGATAGCGAGTGGCTGATTGCCGAAGCCCGGACGCACGAGCCTGCTTTGCGCGGCTACCTTCAACGCAATTTTTCCTCGATCGACACCGATGACGTCGTTCAGGAATCCTACTTGAAGCTGCTCAAGGCGAAGGCCACAGGGACCATCGCATCGAGCAAGGCGTATTTCTTTTCCATTGCACGCAACACCGCGCTCACAATTTTTCGACGTAACCGCTTCTATTCACAAATACCGATAAACGAACTGCCCGATTCGTATGTCTTGGATCAGAGCCGCGATGCGGCCGAATCGACCAATGCGCAGCAACAACACGATCTCATCGTGCAAGCCATGACCCAGCTTCCTCTGCGCTGCCGTGAGATCCTTGCGATGGCCGCGTTGCAAGGATTGTCCAACGCTGAGATCGCAAGCCGGATGGGTATCACAGAAACCACCGTTCGGGTGCAGATGGCGCGCGGAATCAGCAAATGTGTCGAATACGTGCGGAAGAAAGGAGAGCGGTGATGAATCTTCCGGGCCGAGCACGTGAGCCAGCTCGCGTGATCCGGGATGTCGCTGCCGACTGGGTGGCGCGCTCCAACGGTGAACTCAGCGCAGTCGAGTCCGCAGAACTGCGGACGTGGTTGGCGGCTGACTCGCGTCACGCGGCCGCTTTCTCGGACGCAAATGCGATGTGGCTGACTTTGAATCGCCCGCGTCATGCTGGGACGGCTCGACCGGTGCTGCAGGCACTGGCCAAAGCCCACCGACAACAGGTTCATCAGTTAAAGGTAAGAGCCTTTGCTGCTGCGACACTCACCACCGCCGCAGTGTTCGCTTTTCTGCTTTCCCCGTCTGACTCGGGGCGCGCCGATCGGATCTCCCCGACTGTGGCGGTCAGCCCTGATCGGCAAGTGCTCCCGGACGGTTCGGTTGCGGAGTTGAACGCTGGCGCTGCAATTGCAGTGGCGTACACCGCCGGCGTGCGCGGTATCCACCTCATCCAGGGAGAAGTACTCTTCACCGTTGCCCATGATGCCGCCCACCCTTTCGTGGTGGTTGCGGGGGACATCGAGGTACGTGCGATTGGCACCGCCTTCTCCGTTCGCTCTGAACCCACGCTCATCGACGTGCTGGTAACGGAAGGGCGCGTCGCGGTTGAGCAGGCGGCAGGCACTGCGATGGGACCAAGGGCAGGGCTTCCGCGGAGTTCGCTTGAGCTCACCGCCGGGAGCAATGCCGTGATTCCGCTCGAAACCATCTCGGCATCCGAGTGGAACGTTCGCACCTTGGGCGCGATTGAAATCAAAGCCGCACTCGCATGGCGGGAAAGGCGCTTCGAGTTCACCCAGACGCCTTTGAATGAAGCATTGGAGTTGTTCAACCGACAGAATCGGCTGCAGCTTTCCCTGGGAGACGCCGCGTTGCGGGACCGCCGAATCACCGGCATATTCTGGTCCGACGATCCTGAAGGATTCGCTCGCTCCCTTGCCGCCGGCCTGAATCTGAAAGCCGAACGCTCACTCGACGTGGTGGTTCTGCGCAAATTGTAACGCTCTCCAGAGACGCTGCGTGTCACGTGGAAATTAATCGTCGTCGGCGCCTCACAAGCGTAAACGCGAACGCACGTTCGTCAGTCTTGGTTGTATACCCTGGCGTCTGCTCCACCTGAGCAAGTGCAACAGCCGGACCTTTTATCCCCATGCAAAACCCCCTTAGTTCGCACGTTCGTGTGCTCTCGCAGCGCAGCTTTCTTCCCACGCTAGCGCTGCTGTCGATGCTTCTCACCCTCGTGGTTTCGGCGCAGGAAGTTGCCAGGCGGCAATTTGACATACCCGCCGACTCCGCCGCGAAAACGCTGAAGGTGTTCTCGGCCCAATCGGGACGTGCGCTCCTCGTCGACAGTGATTTAGTCAGAACGGTGAAGACCGCTGCGGTGCAAGGAAGCTTCACGCCCAGGGAAGCGGTTGATCGCATGCTCGCCGGTACTGGACTGGTGGCCGCACAGGATGAAAAGAACGGCGCTTTCACCGTGCAACGGGCGGACAACCGTCCCAGCGGGGACCGACCAGCGGCGAACGACCGGCAACAAACGCCGCCCCGCGGTAACCCACCGAATCCCGGCACAAATAATACGGGCGAAGCCATTGCTTTGCAGGAATTCGTGGTGACGGGCGTCTTTACTGCCACTTCGGTTCAGCAGGCCACCGCTTCCATCTCAACCATCAACGCGCGGGCGCTGGCCGAGCAGGTCCCGGTCAGCGCCGCCGATCTCTTGCTCAATGTCCCCGGAGTGTTCGTCAACTCGTCGCTCGGCGAAATTCGAGGTATGGTCTATTCGCGCGGTGTGTCGGTGAATACCAGCGACGGAGCCAATGGATATTATTACGTGTCGATGCAGGAGGACGGCCTGCCGATAACGAATGTGAATCTCGGCAACTTTGGCCCGGACTATTTTCTCCGCCCGGATGCGACTCTACTCCGAGTTGAAGCCGTGCGTGGGGGCAGCGCTTCGATCACCTCGACAAATGCTCCTGGGGGCGCCTTCAACTATATTAGCAAGACGGGGACCCCGCAGCATGGCGGAGAAATCCGGACGCGTTTCGGGTTGGAGGGAAAAAGTTCCCCCTTCTACCGGGGCGATCTAAATCTCAGCGGACCCATCGCATCCACCGGATGGCTATATAACGTTGGCGGATTCTATCGCCGATCGGATGGTCACCGCCCCCCCTCGGGCTACCCCATGAATGATGGTGGTTCAATTCGCGGGAACGTCTTTAAAGATTACGGCAGGGGCTCAATCAAGTTATACGCCAAGTATTTTGATGATAGTAATCATTGGTTCGAATACCTGCTGGCACTCAACCCGGAGGATCCCAAGCAAGCGCCCGGCTTAAGTCGGTTCAGCAACAATCTGCTCCCGAAGGCACAACATGTCTTTCCCCGGGAGGCCGCCGATCAGTTCGACACTTGGGACAACACCAAGAAGGCACATTCCCAACAGCGTTACGCGGGGGCGGATTGGAGGCATGAATTGAGCGACGGCTGGTCCATTAATAACAACGTCAAGGCCAGTCGAAACTGGATAAACCGGAACACCAGTGCCAATGTTTCGCCGCTTAGCCTGGCTTGGCCCGGTCTATTCAGTACGATGGGCATCCAATTCACGGGAGGCACCCAAAATGGCCGGGTCCCGGCCGGAACGTACCAGTTCCGTGATCGTCACAGCGACGCTCTCATCGCTGAAGTAACTTCAAACGGGAACTATACGGTGAACAGCACCGCGCCATCGAATCCCGGACAAATCGTGAGGTCCTCGCAGGTGCCGAACAGCAACCTCGAGATCGCACCGGGATCGTTCAATCCCGTGTATACCGTCTTAGGCAGTGTGCGGAATGATCGCATGAAGGAAATCATGGAGCAGCTATCCATTACCAAACGGACGGATAAAATGACGTTCACGGCGGGCGGGTACTTCGGTTATGCGGATATCTCCGTTCGCGTGACCACCGGCGGTCGCGCCGCGATGCCGCTGACGGAGCATCCGGATCCCTACTCCATCAGATGGATTCCAGCTACGGCGGGAAACGCACCTGCGGGAACACCAGCCGCAGCCCTCGACGCCGTCGCCGGCTGGAATGGGCAGCCGGTTCAACTCACCAATGAAAATGGATATACCGCGCTGGGGGTCAATTACTCCCGCAATAAAGCCATTGCGAAGACCTTCGCCGGGTTCTTCGGTCACAAGTGGGAAATCACCAAACGGTGGAGTCTCGATTGGGGCGTAAGGGCAGAGAATTATGCCGTCAAGGGAGTCAATCTGGGCGGGGTGCAAAATCCGCGCGGGAACTGGGACCCCACGTATGGCGGCGCCGACGGACTTCCGCACACCATGTACGACAATCGCTTCACGGTTCCAAATCCCGCAAACACTTGGAACTACGACAAGAACGTGGACAGCTTCTCCATGTCGATCGCTACCAACTTTGTAATCGACGACAGGAATTCAGTCTATTTGCGCCACACCGATGGCGAAAAGGCGCCGGATTTCGCTTTCTTCCAGTCCTATAACTCAACGTTCCGCATCAATAATCTCAAGGGGCGACCGCAAACCATCGAGCAATGGGAAGTCGGTTATCGCTATAACCACGGGAAACTAAACCTCAAGGTGACGCCTTTCTGGAGCCGATTGGGGGACATCACGACCAATCCGCAGGCAACGGAAGCGGATGGCGTCACGTTATATTATCCTGACCCCATCTACAATGTGGTCACTTCGTATGGACTTGAGCTTGAGGGAGCGGTGCGGCTGACTGACCGATTCAGTGTTCGTTCGGTTTTTTCCTGGCAGGATTCGGAGGGCACCGTTTGGAAGCAGTTTATCGCGGGGGTCAACGGGAGGGACGACGACCAATACCGCGATTTCTCGGGCAAACGCTCGGACAATAATCCGGATTTCATTTTGCGCACCTCGTTTGATTACCGCACGGAAAAGTTCATGGCTAATCTGGCCTGGAAGCACATGGGAGAACGGGCCGGCAACGTGCACAACGTGATTATTCTTCCCCGCTTCAATCAATTCGATCTGGCTTTGGGGTACAATTTCTCAAACCGCTTCTCGGTGAATCTAAACGTCAACAATCTGACGGATAGCGAAGGCGTGATGACGTGGCGGGGCTGGGGCGTGAATCCCGGAGACCGGCAGAGCTTCACTGAATTGCCGTCCACCGGGGCCAACACCCTGCTGCAATATATTCCCATTCAGCCTCGGGCCTATTTCTTTTCCACGACGTACCGGTTTTAACTACCCGGTTTTTTCCTTCAACTGCGCTCCGCCTCTGGCGAGGGGCGGCCGCTCCAGCGTCAGTTCTTGTGTATGAAACTAGTCACCTTTTGTAGTGTAGCAGTGCTTTTTCTTTTCTCCGGCCCGGCACTTTCCGCGGCGGAGACTGCGTCAGATAGAGCCGTGGCCGTGAGGCCGAACATCGTATTTATCATGTCAGACGATATGGGGTGGGCCCACCCGGGCTTCAACGGCGGCGATCCTCGCCTGACGCCGAATCTCGATCGGCTGGCGAAGGAGGGTCTTCGACTGACCCAGTTTTACGCCCAGTCGGTGTGCTCCCCCACCCGCACCGCCCTGCTGACGGGACGGTACCCATTTCGCACCTGGATGGACTGGCGGTCGGAAGATTTTGGGAAATCGGAATTTCTCGACCGGCTGGGACTCACCTTGCCAAAGACGCCCGCGGGCGAGGACACCCGGCGGATCCACGGACTCGATATAAAGGAGCGGACGCTTGCTACGGCTCTGCGTGAGGTGGGATACTATACCGCGATCACGGGAAAGTGGCACCTTGGCGAGTGGCTCAAGGAGCACCTCCCCCTGCAACGTGGGTTTGATCATCAGTATGGTCACTATGCATGGGGGATCGACTACTCGACCAAGATGATTCTGCATCACACGCCGGCGCACTTTACTGTTTATGACTGGCACCGGAATGAACGGCCCCTGCAGGAGCCGGGCTATGTCACGGATTTGATCACCGCCGAGGCCGAGCGGGTCATCGCGGCTCAGAAACGCGATCGGCCGTTCTTCCTCTATGTCGCTTACAACGCGGTCCACGGCCCCCTTGATCATGCGCCCCGCTATGTGCCGGAGTTCGGCGTGTTCGGCGCGACCTTGAAAATCATGGATGAGGGCGTTGGACGCATCCTGGCCGCGCTCGAAGAACGGGGGTTTTCTAAAAACACCATTGTGGTTTTTGCGAACGATAACGGCGGTCTGACCGAAGAGAGCAATCGCCCCTTGCGTGGAAAAAAGGATACCAACTGGGAAGGCGGGGTTCGAGTGCCCGCAATGGTGCGGTGGCCAGGCGTTATAGGAGCTGGCGGAACCAGTGACGGACTGATGCACATGACCGATTTTTATCCGACACTCGTCAGCTTGGCGGGCGGCCGCTTGGACCAGGAGCGCCCGCTTGACGGACTGGATATGACAAAGATGCTGCTGCAGGGGCAGCCGAGCCCGCGCGACGAAATTGTCTTTGAAGTTAGCGGCAGTGTCAGAGTGCCGGCAATTCGCCAAGGCGACTATAAGCTGGTCGGACATGAGTTGTTCAATATCAACCGGGATCCGGGCGAAACATCCGATATAGCGGCCGTTCATCCTCAGATCGTGGTGCGCCTCAAAAGCCGTCTACGGGAACTGAGTGCAGAGCGGCTACCGCTCGGCGAGATGACGACCCTGATGGTGCCCCCGCTTCCCTATATCTACGGTAAGCTTGAGAATAAGACTCCGCCCGCCTGGTTGGTCGAAGTGGTTGATGCGAGGCGCCGTCAGCAGCCGCAGACGTTGCCACCGGGCGTTACGCCTTGGCCAAAGCCGCCACCGCCTGTCCCTCCTCTGTGGTGAGGTAGCAACGAAAATTCGCGTCGGCTGAGGTAGTTACATGCGTCAGCCATTCATTTTCTATGTTAACGACTCCGGGGCGCTTGTGCTGGGCTTATATTGTGACGGCAGTTCTTTCCTTCACGCCTGGATGCAATCGGCGAAACTCGGATGCGTTTGAATTGCAGGCAGGAGACCGGGTGGTGTTCCTGGGAGACACCCTGATCGAGCGGGAGCAATTTCACGGTTGGATGGAGGTGATGCTCGCCAGCCAGCATCCCAACCGAGAGGTGACTTTTCGTAACTTGGGATGGAGCGGAGATACACCCGCCGGCGTCTCGCGCCTCGGCCTCAGTCATTTCCAAGCCACCAAATCGCCCGCGCATGATGGCAGGACCCATCTGTCGCGGCAGCTGAAAGAGGCTAAGCCGACGATCGTTTTTATTGGCTACGGCATGGCCAGTTCGTTCGAAGGCACGGAGGGACTTGAGGACTTTATCGCCGACTATGAACGCTTGTTAGCGAATCTTCGGGAGCTTACTCCTGCTATCCGGCTCGTCTTGCTGGGTCCGATACCGCACGAAACCCTGGGGCCACCCTGGCCGGATGCCACCGAGCACAATCGGACGCTGCGGGCCTACGATGCCGCCATCCGTCGTTTGGCCGCGACCAACGCTGCGCGCTTTATTTCGTTCTTTGATGGGTTTGAGAAGGCGGCGGTGACGCCTTTCCCGCGCCTCACGTCCAATGGTATTCACTCGAATGGTGGAGGTTATCACCGGCTTGCTACGATGATGGAGGCCGAACTATACGAGCGTCCCGGCGCATGGCGGACCAGCTCTGAGGTGGAGCCACTACGCGAAGCAATCGTGCGTAAAAATGAGTTGTTTTTCGACTACTCCCGGCCGGCGAATATGGCGTATTTATTCGGCTTTCGAAAACACGAGCAGGGTCGAAATGCAGACGAAATTGACCGATTCCATACCCTCATTGCTGACGAGGAAAGGCGCATTGCCGCGTTGCGTCATCTTCGCCCCAACGAAAAAGCGCCGCCACGCAGTGCCGAGCTTCGGGAGAAAAGCGCACAGTCCGTTCAGGTGCTGCCCACGCTGATTACGGCGGAAGGGCTGGAAGCCACGCTCTGGGCAGAGTCCCCTCTACTCACCAAGCCAATCCATATGAACTTCGATCCCCAGGGTCGGCTCTGGGTCGCAACCTCCGAGATCTACCCTCAGATCGAACCTGGACAACAGAAGATCGATAAAGTCATCGTGCTCGAAGATGTCGCGGGACGAGGCCGGGCCGATAAGACTTCAGTGTTTGCCGATGGCCTGCATATACCAACGGGAATCCTGCCCGGGGATGGAGGTGTTTACGTTGCCCAGTCGACGGAATTGCTTCATTATAAGGACACCGACGGGGATGGTAAGGCGGACGTTCGACAGATTGTGCTCAGCGGATTCGGTACAGAGGACACGCACCATAATCTCCATACTTTGCTCTGGGGCCCCGATGGGCGAATGTATCTGAACCAGTCTAATAATATACGGACCCATGTCGAGACTCCCCATGGTGTCTTTCGCCACGAGGCAGGTGGCGTTTTGCGCTTCGATCCGCGCGATCAGAGGATCAATCTGGTCTATCGCGGTTGGATCAACCCGTGGGGCCATCAATTCGATGCCTTTGGACAGTCATTCGTCACCGACGGCGCCGGCAACCGCGGTATCAACTGGGGCGTGCCGGGGGCAACGTACGTCACAGTCGCGCCGGCCCGCCGCATCCTTCAGAGCGTGAGCCCTGGCAGCTACCCGAAATTTTCCGGACTGGAAATCATCCGGAGCCGGCATTTCCAGGAGGACTGGCAAGGTGACATGATCACTTGCGACTTTCGTGCCCACCAGATCGCCCGGTTCAAGATTTCGGAGGAGGGCGCCGGCTTCGTTACACAGCGCATGCCTGACCTGGTGCGGTCCACTTCGTCCTCCTTCCGACCCGTTGACGTGAAGCTGGGGCCCGACGGTGCGTTGTATATTGCAGACTGGTCGAACCCGATTATCCAGCATGGTGAGGTGGATTTTCGCGATCCCAGGCGAGATAAAGCCCACGGACGCATCTGGCGAATAGCGGCGAAAGGGCGGGCGCCACTGACGCGGGTTAACTATACAGAACTTCCCACGCCCGCACTATTGGAAATGCTACTCTCGCCGGATGCCTATACGCAAGCCACTGTCCGGCGGGTCTTACTTGAGAGAGGAAGGGACGCGGTGGTGCCCGAATTGAAGGCGTGGACCTCACGCATCACTGAAGCTCGCTCGCTGCTTGCTGGGATGAACATGTATCAGGGCTTCAATGAGCCCGTCGAGGCGTGGGCAGACAAGCTATACCAGTCC
>Ga0163153_10004490_pt1 | contig 17468 bp, 13 predicted proteins | sample OliLakLV19MP6IB1_FD_148629 | JGI IMG/M metagenome (GOLD analysis project Ga0163153, IMG submission 148629) | Freshwater microbial mat bacterial communities from Lake Vanda, McMurdo Dry Valleys, Antarctica - Oligotrophic Lake LV.19.MP6.IB-1 | ecosystem: Environmental > Aquatic > Freshwater >... | reverse complement strand
GGGAGGAGAAGGCGGAGATGCTGGCGACGCTGAACGCCCCTGGTGTACTGAGGAATCGGGGCGGGCCGGCAGCGATGGCCAAAATGGCAACCGCGGCAATTCGGGTTCGCGAGGAAGTGATGGCGCCGATGGTGGCGACCCAGACTTCCAACAAGTCACGCTCGAGGAATGGGAACGTTACTATACCGCTCCCTACTTGGTGTCGGCCAGTTCGCCAAGCGACGTGCTCGGAGACGACATCGTCACGGTTCAGGGCGGCGAAGTGCTGACGCTCGAAACGCTGAATCTGAGCGGGTCGGCCACACTCTACCTTGACGACGAGTACGACAATTCCGCCGTTGTGCAGGCTTACGCACTCACGGAACTGGGTGGCAATCAATACAGCTGGACCGTGCCGGCAGGATTGGACGCGTCGCGTTTTACCTTGCTCATCAGTCGCAACGACGATGGGGAACTTTCCAACACATATCGCGTCGAGGTCCTTTCAGACATCGAGGAATTGACCTTCGGTACAATCTGCGTCCCTCAGCTGGAAGATCCCACGACCTCCGCTCTGGAACTGGTGACTTGCAGCGCAGGCAACACGGCTGGTGTCACTTACCTGACCGAAGACGCTTTTGAAGCGCGCCTCGGCGGCTGGGCGCATATCATCGGCACGGGGTTGCGAGCCGACTCCGACGTTATCTACGACGGTGAATCACTGGGACTGCCTGTGGCCGGAACACTGGACGACGGCCGCGACATTCTGAGCTTTCAGATTCCGATTCAGTCGGTGCACGACACGTTCTTCGCCGGCGACGAAGGGGACGTCGAGCATTCGGTATTTCTCGATCAGATCGCGCCACTGCAATCCTCAGAGGAAATGGGATTCACGCTGCTGAAGAATTACCGGATGACGTTTGCGCCCAGCGTGAATGGCTTCGAGTTTTCCAATGCCGCCATGACGCCGGTGGCCAAGGCCGACGCTAACGCGAGGATTTGGCAGTCCTTCCGCGAGGTCTACGGCAAAGCGGAAGTCGACGCGGAATTGCTCTGCGCCGGCATCAAACTCACGGCCGGTGTCATTGCGAGTGGCCCCGTGGGGATTCTGGCGGCCATTGTGGACTCGGCCGACTTGTGGGGTTCGTTCCTGATCTTCCCCACGTTCTGGGATCCCACCACCGCGTCGGCCATGTGTACCGGCATGTCGACCCACGCGTTGAACGACTATTTCAATGGTGTCAACAGTCAGATCGGCGTGACGACGACGGATGTGGATCATTCCATCATGCTGGCACAGAGTCGTATCCTTAGTGAGGAGCTGCTCAGCTCTTTCTTGGGGCAAATGGCCACGCCCGCTACGAGCACGCGGGATACCGTCGAAGAATTGGTGACCTTCCTACGCGACGGGAGCGCCGACCCCTCTGCGGAAGCGCCGATGTTCGTCTTTCTGCCAGAGTTGAACAGCCTCGGCTCGTTGGCGAACGCGCATACCGTCGTGCCATATCAAGTGGTCTACGAGGATCCATCCGATCTGCTGCCTAGTCGCGTCTACTTGTACGACAACAATGCGCCCGCCAGTGGACTCTGGTCCGCGGCCGATCCCAGCATTGTCGATCGCGTGTTTCTTGAAATCGAGGAATCCAACGGCGACGTGGAGTTCACGTACGACATGTTGGACGGCTCGTTCAGTAGTCCCTACGACCACAACACTGACGCCGACTGGGTATTGGCCCACGAGACGCCGGACAGCGGCCTGGGCGAGGCCAGCCTGCCACTCGGGTTTCTGGATTTGATTCTGCCGGGATAAGGGTCACGCGAGTGGCTTGGGCGTTGAAAACCTGCATAGACAATCACGGAGCGCGGAGTACATCTAATCCCGAAAGCCCGTGGCCGCCTTAGTTTGCGAAACCCAGCCGAGAGTGAGTGAAAGTCATAGGGAGTCGCAGCCCAATTAGGGATTCCTTTTACCGATTCGTAGGGGGTGAATCTTGACCGCCAAGGGGTGAAACTTGAAGCTGCTTTTTAATCGATATATACCCTGAACGGAGGGGCAAGATTCCCCAAGATTCACCCAAGATTCACCCCCTTAGGGTGAAACTTGAAATGAATGAAAAGTGCTTAAATATAGAGAGAAAGAGACTCTCTCTTCTCAAGTTTCACCCTTTCACCCCTACCCCCTCGCGCGCTGGCTTTTTTGGCTTTTCTGAGCGTGCGCGCGAGGGAGGGGGTGAAAGGGTGAAACATGAAAACAATAGGCACGAAACCCAGCGACTTCTCGAGGAACTTCGCACGGATGTGGCTGAACAGTTCGTCGGCCCGACGGCAATATTGCCCGCGAACGCATTGGCGATTATCGCACGTTGAGTCTACCGCGAGCGCGCGTGCCGTGGGCGAACTCGCCAACAACCGGTTCGCTCGCCATCCCGCGCCAAGCCACCTCCCACATCAATTGATCTAACGCGGTCGGAGCGACGGTCGCCGACTCTTTGTAGTCGCTGTGTGTTCGACCGATAGCTCGGTCGAGTACACTGCTTCCTGTTGGCGCAGAGCAGGTGAACCTGTTCGTGATTCCCGAACTCCCGAAGTTGTTACGGACTGCGTTGAGGTCTTCCAAATCGACGGTTCCATCGCCATTCGCATCCCCGGCAATCACCGAGCTGCCGAAGAAGTTGCGAACGTTGTTCAGATCGCTGACATCAACGCGCTCGTCACCGTTCGTATCACCCGCCACGCGGGAGTAGCCGCGCGCCGGAGTGAAGACATTTGCGCCCAACTCCCCTAAAACGGACCATGTTGTGGCCGCGAGTCCGACCCGCTCCGGAATGCATTGAAAGGGTGTGGTCAGGCACTGATCGACCGCCGCATAAGGCAGATTAATGTCATGCTCGCCATCGAGGGTGCTAGCAACGAGGCCGCGTTCGTCGTGAAAAGGCGCGAGCGTCTGAGCCCGTCGGATCTCCGCCAGATAGTTTACCACTTGTTCGGCGAAGAGTGTTTCCCCATACAGTGAATCGACGAATTGCATGGTCGCGACCGCCTGCGCAGTGAATTCCCAGGCGACGCCAGGAGGGCCGGGATGCTGTCGGAACCTGTCCGGCACCGGTTCCCGCACCAAGCTGAAACCGTCAAAGTGCATTCCGTTCGCTTGGGCAGCTGCTTGAAAACTCCCGAGCATGTATTGCAGCGGCTGACGCCAATCGACTTCGGCGAAGTAACGTGGAGAACCGGCCAGCGCCAACAATGAGAACGAATTCGAATCCAGGAAATCGAACACGTTAACAACATCATTTCCCACGCGCGGCCCCGTCGGATCGATCCCTGGGCCGACAGGAGTGCCCGCCCGAACGGTGCCGGCGTTGAATCGGTGACTCGCACCTTCGTACATGCGCATCACAAAATCGCCGGCATGGTTAGCGCGGGCGCGCCAGAGTGAGGCCGCCGCAGCATTTCCGAGGTCAGACTCCATCGCGGCGATGAGCGAAAACGCTGCGAAGATATCGGCGTTGTTCTCCGTGGACTTGCTGCGGACGAGTGACCGTGCCCCCCCTCCTCGTATCCAAGAAAGTAGCCGCCGAAACCGGGCTTGAGCGGATCATCCGGCGCAGCAGGTGGTGGCGGACAATCCCTATCCGGACTCGAATCCCAAGGCCAAGTACTTCATATGGTGAGGGGCAGGATGAACAACGATGCATCAAGGGAATTGCCGCTCTGTCCGGAACGCTTGCAAGGCGCGGCTCGGGAAGCCTGGGAACGGTTCTCCCAGGAGCTAGCCGACTGCGGCGTCGGGACGCAACTCGATTCCGCAGCGCTCGAACTTCTTTGTGAGTCGTATGCGGCCCATGTCGAAGCGGCCGCGCAGGTTTTGAAACTCGGCGCGGTCTGGGTCGAACGCCAGGAACCAGGGGAACTTCCCAAATTCACGCACTCTCCGTATTGGGTGATCCAGAAGAACGAACACAAGAAGCTGGTGGCACTGTTGACGGAGTTTGGAATGACGCCGTCGAGTCGTTCGCGTGTGCAAGCTGCACCGAAGTCTGACGCACTCGATGAGTTCTTGACTAAGTACACCGGATAGGCCCTTCGTCTCGAGGGGCAATTACTCCGTTGTCCACCAAGCCTAACCGGTCGGTCGAGCGTGTCCACCGACGTCCACAGATGGTCGAATCCGTAATGATTCGACCGGATGCGGCGCCACATCGCCTTGATTCTGGACGCAAGTAAACCTATTTGTCGAGGGCTTGATAATCATTTTCCTGGCCTTCTGTGACCGCGTGATTCGCCAAAACCGCATTTCTTATAGATGCTTCCAATGTTCGGACTAGTTTTTCGGCATTTCATTCGCCATGGCGCTATCCTGTAGGGATTTGCTGCCAAGTTAGTGCCGACGCTTCCGGGATTCGATCCTGTAGGCTGGTGACCGTTCTCTTCGCCTCAGATTAGCGTGCTTTTGCACTCCAATCTCCTTGAACGAAGGCGCGATACTTGCATTAAGGGGAATTCGGAGCAAACAATGCATGTCGGCGTGCACTATTGAATTGTGAAGGAGCCGGCCTTGCAGATCCGCTGCCCTCACTGCCATCATCCGATTGAGATGGTCGACGAACGACTTTTTGACGCGTTGACTTGCCCTTCTTGTGGCAGCAACATCACTCTGGTGAGTCGGGACACGACGTTAGCGCACGAACTCGCATCAGACGGCAGCACCGTGCGGTTCGAGCCACGGCGGCTTGGGCACTTCGAGTTGCTGGAACGCATCGGCATGGGCGGCTTCGGGGCGGTGTGGAAAGCTCGCGACACGGTGCTCGATAGGATCGTCGCCGTGAAGGTGCCCCGCCGCAGTCAACTCACGAACGCGGAAGCCGAGTATTTCTTGCGCGACGCTCGGGCTGCGGCACAGTTACAGCATCCCAACATTGTCAGCGTCTACGAGGTGGGACGCGATGGTGATACGTTCTTCATCGCAAGCGAATTCATCGAAGGCGCGAATCTGCAAGAATGGCTCAAGACGCGCCGGCTGACGGTTCGCGAGGCCGCTTCGCTACTCGCCCAGATTGCCGACGGAGTTCATCACGCCCACGAGCGCAGCGTCGTGCATCGTGACCTGAAGCCCGGCAACATTCTGATGGACAAGGCCAGTCAGCCTCATGTGACTGACTTTGGCCTGGCGAAGCGCGAAAGTGGCGAAATCACGATGACCGTCGATGGCCAGATTCTTGGTACGCCGGCTTATATGAGCCCTGAACAGGCTCGCGGCAAGGCGCATGAAGCGGACGCTCGGAGCGACGTTTATGCGCTAGGCGTCATTCTGTTTCAGTTACTGACTGGCGAACTACCGTTTCGTGGCGAGAAGCGGATGCTGATTTTGCAACTTCTGAACGACGAGCCGCCCAATCCGCGCAAGTTGAACAGCCGCGTTCCGAAGGACTTGGCGACGATTTGCCTAAAATGCCTTGAGAAAGAGCCCTCGAAACGCTTCGTAAGCGCGATCGAACTGGCCGAAGAACTGCGCCGCCAGATTGTCGGGGAGCCGATCCGCGCTCGACCCATCAGCTCGTTCGCCCGGATCTGGCGATGGTGCGGGCGAAATCGGCTGGCGGCGGGACTCGGGGCGGCCGCAATGGCGTTGTTCGCGACAATCGCGATCATCTCCACGGTCGCGGCGTGGCGCATCGCTCGGGCGCGTAATGACGAAGCGTACGCTCGACGCCAAGCGCAAGCGATTTCAATTCGCGAGAAAGCCCAGCGGGACCGGGCGGAAGCCGCTGAGCAAATCGCTCTTGATGAAGCGGCGCGAGCCAGTCAACAGGCCGCCGTCGCCGAACGAGTGGCAGGGGTGCTGGCGGGCATGTATCAGGGGGCCGATCCGATCGGACTTTCGGGCTATTCTCTGGGCACGTCCGCTCAAGTCGATACGAACACTAAGGCCGTCGAGCTCGTCGACGCCGGCGCGAAGCAGGTGCTCGCAGATACCGACGCATTGGAACGCGAACTTCCGAACGGCGACGGCGAGGACGTACCAGAGAAATTGGCGACTCAGGCGGCGGTTCATGCAATGCTGATGGATCGGATCGGGAACGTCTACACGAGCTACATGCGGTTCGACGACGCCGAACCACTGTTGACGAAGTCGTTGGCATTGCGCCGCCGCATATATGGCAATGATCATCTGGCCGTGGCAGAGAGCCTGCATAGCTTGTCTGTGTTTCAGTTCTTTGCAGGAGACTTCGACGCAGCCGAGCGCTGCGCCGTCGCAGCGCTCGAAATCCGCCGCGCACAATTAGGAGAGCGGCATCTCGACGTGGCGCTTAGCGAGTTTGTGCTCGCTTGGGTGGTGTGCTTTAATCAAGGCAACCGCAAAGCAGAGGCCGAGCAATTGCTACGACAGGCGATTGACACGCGCGTCGCACTGTTGAACGCCGAGCACCGCGATATCGCCTATGCACGGTTCGGTCTCGCGGTCGTGCTCATTAAGATCGGCCGAACTTTCGAAGCGACGCAAGAAATGCTTGCGGCCGCGAAGACGCTGGCGAGCACTCATGGCGACCGGCGCCTCGGCGAGGCGATTGGACTGTATGGTCGTAGCCTCTTAGCCAGATCGCGGGGTGATACGAAAGGATCGGAGGAGTCCAACCTTCAAGCGATCGTCAAAGTCGCGGAGGTGTTTGGCGAACGGCATCCCATTGTCGGCTATTTGAAGCGCGAGGCGGCCGACGACCTTGCCAGCAACGGCGAGACTCGCGCGGCGGAGCGGCTATACCGAGACTCGCTTCAAGCTGACCAGCTCGCCTTGGGCCACCGACCGTTCGTCGGCCAGTCCATGGCGGCGTTCGGAAGCTTCCTCACGAACCAAGGCCGGTTTGCCGAGGCGGAAATCGTCTTTGTCGAGGCGCTGGATATTCTGTCAACCACCCTTGGTGCCGACAGCGGCGTCGTCGCCGTAGCGCTGCACGCAGCGGCCTCCAATGATTTGTGTCGCGGCGAATACGATTCTGCGCGTCGCCGCGATTTCGAGGCCGCGACCATTCTTAAGAAGTTGCGTCCCGACGTCCGCGATGCAACGTTGCCATTTGTCTGGTATACGCAGGCGCGAGTGGGAATCATCACTGACGACGCCGCGCTCTATCGGCAATCATGCGAAGGATTGATCCAGCTCCATTCCAAGGCCAGCTCCGCCGAATTCTCCAAAGCCATCGCATTTAACTGCAGCTTGGCGCCTAACGCGTTGGACAATCTTGAAATCGCGATTCAGCTAGGTGCACGCGCCGTGGAGAAACTCCCTGAAACGCCTTGGCCGATGCAGGATCTTGGCGCAGTGTACTATCGAGCCAACCGACCGGAGGACGCGGAGCGCATGTTGAGCGCTTCCATTGATCGACAACGTCCGCAGCCGCATTTTCTCGCCCAGGTGTTTCTCGCGATGACACATCAACGCTTGAATCATCACGAAGATGCAACTCGGTGGCTGGAACAAGCGGAAGCATGGCATGCGACAAGGTTGGAGCAAAAGGCGCGAGACGATCAGGCGTCCGCTGCCGCGCGTGCCGATGTTGAGGCCGATAGCGAAACGGCCGCGCCACGCTATCGTCCACCAAATCCGTTCGTTGAGTGGGACGAAGTCGTGCTGTTTGGCCACATTCTGAGCGAGGCGCGGGCCGCCATTCCTAGCGATGCGTCGATGGTCGATTAGGAATTGCTACAACGGAATGCCGGAACCACACAAAATGTTACGGCTACAAGCCCGCCCGAAATTAACCTGTTTAAACGTCAGAACATAAACGCAGTGCAGAGTGGTTGGAACCATACTTTGAATTGCTATTTGTGATGTGGTGTGTCTGCGACCATCGATAACCACGAATTTCGCAGGCATCACTGAAGTCGGCTGCGCTGATAGCATGAATGATGCGAGACCGGAGCGGATCTCTGTTTAGAGATGCTCAGCAACTTGAAGTTCACCTGATCGGCGCATACGGCCTTACAGAAGAACGAGCACAATAAGCTTGTGAGGTTGTTGCCGGAGTTTAGGATGGCGCCGTCGAGTCGTTCAAGAGTGCAGGTGACCGGCTAACCGATGCGCTCATTGCGTTTCTACAGTGCTATTCGGCCTAACACCAATGTCCATGAGAGGCAATAAACGCCATGCCCACCAAGCCCAACAAGAAAGTAGAACGCGCCCGGCGGCGGCAGCAGGTGGCGGAATTGTATGTCCAAGGCTGGACGCAGCAGGTTATCGGAGAGCATCTGCAGATCTGCCAGACCACGGTCTGCTTTGATCTGAAGGCGCTCCGCAGGGAATGGCGTGAGTCGTCAATCCGCGATTTCGATTCCCAGCGCTATGTGGAACTTAAGAAGCTGGAACGAGTGGAACGCGAGGCGTGGGCCGCCTGGGAACGCTCGCAGAAGCCGCTGCAGTCCGCCGTCTTGAACGGCGAAGGCAGCGCGGCCCGCGCCCGCAAGACGGTCAAGAACCAGCACGGCGATCCGCGGTTTTTGGAGCAGGTGCAAAAGTGTTTGGTGCAGCGCAGGGCCTTACTCGGCCTCGATGCCCCGACCTTGCTTGCGCCGGTCACACCGTCAGGACAGCCGTTGAGCATAGTCGGCATCCAGCAACTGCGAACCGAACTGTTGGCCGATCACGGGTATCTTGAGGACCTCCGGCAACAGGCCCACGAGAACGTGCTGCCGGTGAGTTGGGCAGACGAACCAATGCCAGAACGGCAAGGCCTAATCGAGGATGCTGCCGGCTGTGCCGCGGCGCTTGAGGAAGTGCCATGACCGGCAAACCGACCTCCTCGGCGCGGGCGACTCCGCCATTAACACCGCGGCCTACCGCTGGATCGCCACAGCTGGGGCCACTACTCGGATCGAGCCTGGAAAGCGTCTCGCGATCGGCGCGGACGACTTCGAGAGCCCGACCCTGGGCACGCTGCTGATCCGCGGCGGTAGACTCACGGTCGATACGCCTGTCGCATGGCGGCTGAAGGGCAGGCTGGATTTTGTCGTAATCATGGCCGCGACGCCGACTTTGGACGGCTCGGCCGATCTAGTCGTTGACAACTCCGGCGTCATTTCCGGCGACGGGCGGATCCTCGTCGACGTGGATAACTTCGGCACGATCAGCCCCGGGGCATCCGCCGGGTTGATCGAAATCGACGGAGAATACCGGCAAGAAGGCACAGGCCGTCTTGTGGTCGAGCTGGGCGGCGCGGCGGAGGATGAATATGACCGGATCACGATCAACGGCGAGGCCATCCTCGACGGGATCCTCGACATCAACCGGATTGACGGCTTCGTGCCTGAGCTGGGCACATCGTTTCGAGTCATCGACTCCGACGGTCGCCGCGGCGCCTTCGCCACCGTGATCGGCGGTGGATTTGGGCAGGGTCGCATTTTGTTCCCACACTATTCCAACTCCGGCGTCGTGCTCGTGGCCACTTGCGCCGGCGACACCGATGGTGACGGCGATGTTGATCTGGAGGACTTGAACAATGTCCGCAACAACTTCGGCGAGCAGGGGTCGCCCATTCTCGGCGATACGAACGGTGATCACTTAGTGAATCTTGAAGATCTCAATGCCGTACGCAATAATTTCGGAGAGACAGCGCCGCAATCCCCTTGGATCGTCCCAGAGCCGGCCGCGATGGCGCTGTTTGTTGAGGCCTTCTTGCTCGTCCTCGCGCTCCGGGGGTTAGCTCGCACACCATTGAGCGCTGCGATACGTACTCAACTTCAGTTAGGAGCCTACTGCAAAAAACCGTGAATTGAGAATTCGGCGACAGATAATTCCGGCGGCGAGGGTGGAGGAAGGACAGGTGGTGTTCGAGCTTACTTTTCCGGCGGATGCGCAGTCGTCGAAACTGCTGCAGCCAAGCGAAGGAGCGTTCGATTGGCCAGCGCTTCGCGCCCAGCCCACGGCTCGATTCGCCGCGTTTGGGAATTTCCGCGCGATTGCCGAGCCATTTTAAGCTCGCGCGCAGATGTTGACAGTCGTAGGCCTTGTCGGTGACGAGTTCGACCGGTCGCGTATCATCTTGCTGTCCAAACAAACATTCGCCGAGAGTGGTTTGTCAGTTCGCACGAAGTCACACTGCCAGAGCAATACCGTGAAGAACATCCTGAAGGAGAATGGATACGATCCCGACCCCCAGCGGCAGTGCGGCTCTGAAAGACTTTGAACGACGGTACATGTACCGTCGAACGGTCAATCGAGGTCGGGCACCATGCCGAAAGCCAAATCTGTACCGGCGTACCGTCTTCACAGACCCAACAATTGTGCCGTGTTAACCATCCGCCGGCTGGCAAAACTGAAACGGAGTTAGGCATAGACTTCGACAACATTCAGTCAAGCTAAAATCGGCTCACGTGTGACCCGCCGGTATGGGGCGGCGCTGTAAAACGCTTTCCCAAGATGTCGCCTGCGGCGGACCCCGAGGACACGGAGGACAGATGGCACTGGAATTGCCAGTGAATTGCCCGCGGCGATCGGAAATGCCGCGGGCGATGGAAGAGCGGTCGACACGCCGAAATTATGGGGCCTTGTTCACGCTCGTGTTCTCACTGGTCGGACTGAATATCTTGGCGACGTCGCCCCGCGCGTGGCGACCGCCGCCGATCACTACGGCCTTTTCTTGGCGGCCTTCTTCACTTTTTTCACGGCCTTCTTCACCGCCGTTTTAACTTTCGCACGGCGATTCTTTCTTCGCATCTGTCTCGCTTCTGCACCAGGAAGTACCTCTTGAGCCAGCTCACGGATTGGCCCGGTCTTCTGCTTGCTCGATTTCTTGGAGTTCTACTTGGCTTTTGGGCCCAGTCCCACCCAACTCTCAACAGTTTCGACAACTTCCTTGATTCTGCTCTTCTTGGCCATGCATTGCCTCCTTGAATGGGGAAAGGGGCACTATATCGGTCGCCGATCGATGCGTCTACGATGCGGACGGTTTGCCAGCACCATTCCAATCGCCCGCCTCGGAAAATGGAGCAGACTCGATCCGAGGAAGTTCAGGATTTGTCGACACTTGATCGCAGAGCCCGATTCCGATGGGATGAAGGCAGGCGATTGCGCCGTGTTAACCGCCCTCCAGGCACGTTTGCACGCGAATGCAGTTGGGACATACTTTGATTGGGAGGGGGAATTGTCGACTACGGCCTGGTCCTGTCCCAGAAGGCAGTTCATGGCTTCTGACGACTAACGCAATCGGGAATCAGAGGTCAAAATCTGATTCGCCTATTGTGTCGCGGCCGGCGACGACTTTCTGCCTGTCAGCGTGCCGCCTAGCTTAACTCCAAGCAGCGCCGTGGGCACATATAAGAGAATGTCCGCGATGGCAAACCAAAGCGGGGCTGGCAGCATCATCAACATGGCCAAGCCGCCACACGTCCACAAGATTCCGAACATGGTTGCCGCCAAATACAACTCTCGCATCGCGATCAGTCCGCAAACGAATCCGCTGACGAAGCTACCGCCCGCGTTGGCGACCAATACGATGAATAATACTCCGGTTGCCAGTCCATTCGCCGCCACATGTATTCAGTCGCGAATTGCTCATTGATTGACGACGCCATTGAGATTACTGCGACGGCGGCCGCAGTCCATTGCTGTAGCTCCCGTCGTTGGACTTCAACATTGACGATCGGGAAATCGGGTTGCCCGGCGCAGCACCTAGCAAGCACTGCCGAAATGCGCTCATTCACTCAACGTCGAGCCGCCCGTGGCAGCTTAAGGCCGATTAACGAGACTCGATCCGTCGCCATCCAGGTATCGCTGAGCGGAACTTGGTTAAACAACACGTCGGTTGCGGCGGCACGAACGGTGGAGCTTGGCTCACCAGTCGCGGTTGTATTCCATCTCACAATGTGGTACTTGCCCACGTCAAAACCGGTCACGTCGAGGGTCGAACCTGTCGGAGCCGAAAATGGAGCCGCAGCAATCGTGAGTGATTGGCCAAAGTTGTTCCGCACCAGATTCAGATCGTTGAGATCGATCCGATCGTCGGCGTTCACATCGCCCAGCAGTCCCACGCCGATGGCGCCGAAGCCATTGCGGACAGTGTTCAGATCCGCCACTTCGATCGCCCCGCTACGATCCGCGTCACCGGGAAGAATGCCAATCGTGGTTGCAAACGCCCCACCCGCTTGGCCGTCGCTATCGCCGTCCAACTGCGATCTGCCGAGGTCGCGCACGGCATCGGCGAGGGTAATGCTCAACTCGTCCGTCGCCATCGGGCCAAACGTCCATGTGGCCGTAGCAATCTGCGCGTTGTACTCGAAGCCGTACCAGGAGTAGGTTTTGCCGTCGCGTCCGCGCACGACCAGGTCACTCGGGCTGATTTGCACTTCCTCGCTGAAGACGAGCTTGATCTGGTTGATGCCCGCCAGCCCGACGACCGGCGACGTACTTGTATCGGCCGCGCCCTGCTCCAGCAGATCGATGAATTCGCCCTGCCAATTGCTGTCGCCGACCAGAACTTTGACGACTTGCGGCGCCGCCAACTCGGGATGCTCCAACGACAGTGCGACATCAGGATCATCGGTCGCCGGATGGAACACGCCAATGCCGGCGTCCTCCTGGCCGAAGTACAGTGCGCCAAGTTGGGAAGCGGGATCGAGAATCGCGTGTGCTTTGACTTCGGAATCCGAGATTGAATACAACGTGTCGCCGATTCGCACGCTGCGTCGCACGTAAGAGTCGTGCTCGATGCGGCCGAGCAGCGCCACCGCTTGCTCACCGCCGGAGCTGGGATCAATTCGCCAGACCCACAATTCGGTCCGCGGCTGATAGAGATTCGATTCCTTGATTCCGTCCCCGTCCCGATCCTCCATCGACCATTCGCCGCTCGAAATTGGAATCGCCAGCACGCCATGCTCGGGGTAATAACCCACGGCGTGGTGATTATCGGTCGCCTCGCTGTAGGCCCAATCCGCTGTTTCAACGGAGTCGCGGTCGGTGATCGACGGTTGATCCAAGCTCGACACATCGAACAGCGACACCTGCAATTCTTGAACCCGGCCGGTCACGGGATCGGCGTTCCGCCCGATGCCAATCAAATGGCTATCGCCAAGCGGATGCAGGTAGTTCGAGAAGCCCGGGATTTCCAATTCGCCTGCGCGACGAGGATTTTTGGGATCGCTCAAGTCGAGCGCGAACAGGGGATCAATCCGCAGAAAAGTCACGACAAATGCGCGATCTCCCTGAAAACGCACTGCAAAGATCTGTTCGCCGGCGCCGATGTTCTCCGAACGACCGACCACGTCGAGTGATTCGTCGGTCTGCTCCAGGACAAGTACGCGGTTTTCCGTGTCCGGTCCCCAGCCGCGCGTCGTCGCGATGCGCAGGTACCCCTTGTGCTCGTCCAACGAGAATTGATTCAACAACCGCCCGGGCACTTCGCCCACAGCGCTCAAATCCACGCGCCGCTCCTCGGCGTTGAGGTCGAATTTCAGCAACAACGTCGCAGTGCCGTCGACTTGGTCGGGACGCCAGACGGGATTGGCGACGTACAGACTATCCGTCGACGCATAAATCTGGCTCGCGTAATCGGTCGGAATGCTCGTCGAGAATACCGGCCCGGTCGACGCGTCGTCGCCAGCGTCGATCACGACGACTGACATGAGATTCCACGGATTCTCGACGATGGGGCGATAGAATTCCTCGGGCTGCGTCAGCAACCCTGTGGTCACGTCACCGTCCGCATCCACGGCACTGTAGTGTGGCAATCCGAGCTCCAGCACCTGGCCGGAAATTCGCGTCAGGTAGGCATCACGCGTTTCGTAGACGCAGGTGGAATTGGGATCGATCGGCTTTCCCGCCGTCGGGTCGAACGGCGGCGTGCAGTTTAACTCCGGGGCGGGCAGGCCAAAGCCGCTGCTCGTCACCAGATACACCAGGTTGCCGATCGCTCGCGAGTCAACGTGGCTGGCGTCCAATCGCGTCTCTTGCAACAGTGTTGGCGCCGCACGGTCCGAAACGTCAAACACCGTGGCGACGAGTTCCGTGCGATAGAAGAACGGCATGGCGATATCGACGGCACCCACGAACGGCCCGCCGGAAGCCCCCCACCACGATTCGCCTCCATCCACGTACGCGTGCGACAGCACGGTGAGGCGTTCGCCCATCAAGTACTGCGCGAAGGGCTGTCCCTCGAAATGAACTCGCGATGCAACCGACATGTCCTCGGCGGGCAAGGCATCGATGATCACCAATTGCTGGCCGGAGAGCACATACAGGTAATCGCCGTCTGTTTCAACCAGGTCGCCTTCGTCGACGCCCGCCACTTGCGTGTTGGTCTCGGAATGGCCGGGCGCAACTTCGCCAGGCGTGTCGCCAAACACCCCGCCGCTTCGCCACCACCATCCATACGGCCAACCCGGCTGGCCGAACAGTCCATCGAAGCGCACCAGCGCGTCGTCGATCAGATACTGCTCAAGCTCGGCGGTCGAGGAGAACTTCTCCAGTTCGACCGGCGGCGGCGGAACGGCTGTCCCATTGGAATCACCGTCCAACATCCAACGGGATTCAAGCGGTTCGACGGACAGTCTCCGAGCCGGTCGACGTGAATTCGCCTTGAGAAAGGTCTTCATCCGATCGCCCTCCACCAAGAAAGGCTGGGGAACAGAAATCCTGACGCGTATATGAGTGACTACTCATTCAGTGCGGACAAGCTTCGGCGCAGTTTAATGTCCGGAGCCACTGGTAGTCCATGACCCGATAGAGTAATGAACGCCAGTACACGGTGTGAACGAAATGCAGTGCTGCGTGATTCGCGGGAATCGAAGGCGAAAAACTCGGTGTTGCCAGGAGTCACGATTTCCGCGGATGGGACGCATTCAACCCATGTTAAAAACATTGCGGCCCGTCCTTCTAAGTACCCCCGCAGAAAGTTCTAAGCGGCGATTCTGCGGGCAGTGGCTTGGATTTCTTGGTAGAGGTCGTCGTGGTCGAACATGAAGCCCATGCGGTCTCGGTTTCCGGTAAGGCGTCGGACGCCGGTGCGGAAGGCGGTGACGAGGTCATCGAGATCGGCGTAGAGCACGTTGGCGAGGATGGTGCGTTTCAGGTGTCCCCACAAGCGTTCAATCAGGTTCAGGCTGGGACAGTAGGGCGGTAACCAGAAGATTTCGATCTGATCGCGATGCTCGGCCAGCCACGCTTGTACGGCCTGCGTGGTGTGAAAGCGGCCGTTGTCGCAGACCAGGCGAAGCTTCTGGCCGGCATACGTCTTCACCATCAAGATCAAGAAGGCGAGGAACTCCGCGCCGCACTTGGTGTCGGCCACCGTGTAGGTCAACTTGCCTGTGCGATAGTCCACTCCGCCATACACGACTTTCTTTTGATTGCGGCCCGGCGCCGGCACTTCCGGCTGTTGACCGATCGGCGCCCATTGCCGCGCGAGCGCCGGGTGCAAGTGAATCTCCACTTCATCCTGAAAGATCAACACCTCGTCAGCATCCGGTTCGAGGGCCTTTTTTTGAGCGTTTTCAGCGCGCGGCGAGCGCGCTCGTAAGCGACTTCGTTGCGCTGGCCTTTCAGCGTGTGCTTGGGCCGTTGGTGCGAGAAGCCTTCGGCGCGGAGCACGCGGCCGAGTTGGTCGTCCGACAGCGAAACGCCGGTCTTGCGCTTCAGATGCGCGGCCAGCCGCGCCAACGACCAGACGCTGAAACCGTAGCCCAACGACTGCGGCGGCGTCTGCACGACTGCGCGCAGCGCTTCGCGATACTCCGCCGTGGCGCGCGACGCTCTGCCTGGCGACTTCTTGGGCAACAGTCCCTTGAGGCCGTGGTGGCGGTAGTTCCGCCGCACGTTGTCGACAGTGCTCACCGAGCACCCCAGTTCGTAGGCAATCGCCGGCTTGGAGTTGCCCGCGGAGGTCAACAAAATGATCGTGGCATTGCGAAACACCTTCGCCTCCCGCGTCGAAAACCGCAACGCGTCCAACGCATCCCATTGCTTGCTCGAAACCTTTAAAGCGACCATGACGACCTCCGTGCCCAGGAATCCTTCCCAGACGCGAAGCCTAACCCAAATCGCCAAACCACTTAACTTCAATTGCGGGGGTACTTAGAACGCGACTCCATCATCTTGCGGGATTTCATTGAAGACCTCGAGGAAGGCCTATTGACCGGTAAAGTTGCAGCCAACCGCCGCGTGATGTGGTTTGAAATCCTTGAGCGGAGATTGCAATTGCGCGACGTTGCTGGGCCATGTTGAGAGTACTTCAGAGACATTTCGGCACCGTCCGCAGGCCGAGCCGCCATGAGCTGTTGCGGATCGGCGGACTGGGATGTGCCGGCCTGTCGCTAGCCTATTAACATTGCGTCCGCCTTCCGCGCGGACTGCTTCTCGGAATAAATTCGTCAATCGGGGCTATCATGGTTCTTGGCTTTCCGGTTTCCGATGTGCCCAAAGCGTATTTACGATGCTGCCCGGGAATCAATCACCACGAGTTGAATTCCGCAATCCTACGTCCGCGGTCGTGTGCTCCCGAAATTGCCGTAGCGAGGATGTTCGTTACTTCATCGATTTTATCCCGTCTCGGGCGGCCTTCCGTCTCGTCGTTTAGTTGCCTAGATTTTGTTAACGAGCCCGCGCCCGGACGGGGGCGCGGGCTCGTATGAGTCGTTGCCGATTTCCGCTCGACGTGGATCTCAAGTTACAGCGCCGACGACGCTTTCGACGAATTTGCCCACGGCGTTGCCGACGGTCCAGCCGACCGCACCACCCGTATCGCCGCCCACCGCGTTGCCAATGACGATGCCGAGACCGCCGAGCGTGAAGGCAATTTTGCCACCTCCTTTAACGGAGGAAAGCTCCGCGGGCGGAACATCCTGAAAACCGGTGAATGCCAGAGAAATCGTTGACTTCATGGTGAATCTCCCTTGATAGGATTGCCTCTCCTCTAGAAAGGGACCTTCCAACGCCGGAGAGGAATCGCCTTCGAACGAAAGTGACCTGATATCAGGACGATTGCGATATTTCACCGCCGGTGAGTGCGCGGATCGCTGTGCTCTTTGCGATCTGGGATGGGCTACGGCTCCGCTGCGCCGTCGCCTGCATCCACCCCGGATCGAGCAGCACCAAGGTCTTAGCTCCCGTCACCTCCGCTATGGGTAGTACTGGAATTTGAGTTTGGACAACCTAGAACGCCCCTGGCGCCAAGAAATGCCCACTTGCCGCCAAGTGGACCGCGCCGTTTTCCTAACTCCAGTAGCAATGGAAATCCTGGCGGTATCGTCATAGAATCAGTGCTAGCGTAGCGGAGGCAAGTCATCCAATGGGAGGAACGTGGCATGTCCCGCTGGTTTCGTGCACTGCAAGCGCTCGCCGCGGTCGCCGGATTGTGTTCGCCGGCGCTGGCTGTCGATGGCCCTGTTTTTTCGCAGCGGCCGATGATCGACTCGGGCACGGTTGGCTCTCCCGCCGCGGGACATCTGACCGGGAGCGCCGCCGAGCAGCTCGCCATCCCAAGCCGGAACGCCGCGTGGTCGGGGAACGG